>ERZ791724.1894-NODE-1894-length-10089-cov-1.616604_pt1 | contig 10089 bp, 11 predicted proteins | sample MGYA00510044_ERZ791724 | MGnify/ENA primary metagenome ERZ791724 (study PRJEB30046, sample SAMN00715140) | human gut metagenome | study: EMG produced TPA metagenomics assembly of the A metagenome-wide association study of gut microbiota in type 2... | reverse complement strand
GTAAGAAACTGACTTTTGAGGAAATCGAGCATGAGATGAAAGTCATTGCAGACTCCGGCATTGAGGAAATCCTGATGCTGACCGGAGAAAGCCGTGCGCAGAGTGATGTCGAGTATATCGGGGAAGCCTGCAGGCTGGCAAAGAAATATTTCCGCAATATCGGTCTGGAAATTTATCCGGTCAACAGTGATGAATATCGTTACCTGCATGAATGTGGTGCAGATTATGTGACCGTATTTCAGGAAACCTATGACAATGTAAAATACGAAACCCTGCATCTGATGGGACATAAGAGAGTATTCCCTTACCGCTTTGAGGCACAGGAGCGTGCGCTGATGGGAGGCATGCGCGGTGTCGGATTTTCTGCATTGCTGGGGCTTTCTGATTTCCACAAGGATGCACTGGCATCGGCATTGCACATTTATTATCTGCAGCGCAAATATCCGTATGCGGAGTATTCTCTGTCCTGTCCGCGTCTGCGTCCAATCATAAACAACGATAAGATCAATCCACTGGATGTGCACGAAAAGCAGTTGTGCCAGATTCTGTGTGCGTACCGTATTTTCCTGCCGTATGTCGGTATCACTGTTTCTTCCCGCGAGCAGAAACATTTCCGTGACGGCATCGTAAAGATTGCAGCGACAAAGGTATCTGCGGGAGTGTCTACCGGAATCGGAGATCATGAGAGCAAGTATACCGGAAAGGATAGCGGAGAATCCGGAGATGAGCAGTTTGAAATCTCGGATGGAAGAAGCTTTGACCAGATGTATAACGATATGGAAAGCGAAGGTCTGCAGCCGGTATTAAATGACTATGTCTATGTATAGAAAAATCTGCGTGACCAACCGTGCGCTGGCAGAACGTCCTTTTTTAGAACAGTTAGCGTGTGTGCTTGCCACAAAACCGTATGCGATGATCCTGCGGGAAAAAGACCTCACGGAAGAGGGATACGAAGAACTTGCGGGAAAAGTAAAAAAATTGTGTGAAAACACGGACACCAGGCTGATTCTGCACAGTTTCCCGGATGCTGCAATGCATCTGGGGTGTACGGCCATTCATATGCCGCTGCATCGGTTTACAAAGATGCCGGAAGAACAAAAGCAAAAATTTCTGGTGCGCGGTGTCTCCGTACATTCGGTGGAGGATGCGCGCCTGGCAGAACAATGCGGGGCAACCTATCTGACAGCAGGGCATGTGTTTGTGACTGATTGTAAAAAAGGACTGGCACCGAGAGGACTTGATTTTTTGCATGAGGTGTGTAGCTCTGTGAAAATTCCGGTATACGCAATTGGAGGAATCAACGACAAAAATGCGGCATCCTGTATCAGGGAGGGAGCAGCAGGTGTGTGTGTCATGTCCGGGTATATGAGGATGCGTTAAAAGAATACAGGTTCTCTGTTTCGGACAAGGGGAATTCGGAATACGGTAGTGTCAAACCAGACCTGTTCTCCAATTACATCTACAGGCATATAATCCTGTCCGGTTACAATTTTAAACATGTCTTCCGATGATAATCTGCACAGTGAGCGAAAAGGTGCGGTTATGTCGATCTAACAAATTTACATCCAGTTTTTTAATCTGCTGTGAAACAGCAGATTGTGAAACATGGAATTGTTCCGCTGCTTCGTAGAAATTCCCATTTGCAATCATATTTTCAAAGATTGAATCTGTTCTATACTTTCTTATTGTAAAAATATATATTATTTTATGTTGAATTTTAGAAAAGAAAAGACAATAATAAAAAAGAGATTGTGTGTAAGTGGTTAATTCGATATATGAGGTGTAGAACCGTGATTTATAATGATTTTGTCAAATAAATATAGTAATGATAGGAAAGACAACTTTCTGAACAAAATGATGGAGGTATGGATTGTGAATAAGAAAAAAATAACCATATTGGCATGTACTCTTTTTATGGTGATGAGTCTGGGAGCTTGTGGAAAAGCAAAAGAAGATGAGTTCACCGTAACACAGCAGGAAAGCGAGTCTGTAGATTCAGAAATAAACAATGATGAAAACACAGAGAGTGAGGATTCACAAATAAACAAAGATGAAAATACAGAGAGTAAGGATTCTGGGATAAAAAAAGAGGAAGACACAGATACAGAGAATTCATCCATAAAACAGCCGCAAAGCAGTATGCAGAAAGTTGAAGGTACAGAAGAGAAATTGACATCAGACAAACTGTTGGATTTATTTGTCAATGGATCAATAGATGCAGTTGATTCCAAAGATATGACGTCAAAGTATAGTATCGCTGATTTTCATATAGGTTCTGGAGAAAAGAATTCATATTCGATTGGAGAGAAAATGGATCTTGACAATGATGGAGAAAATGAGCTGATAATTAGAGGTACTTATGGTGGGGTATACTTTGATGCTCGTGACAATAAGGTGTATGCCTTTGCCAGGGGAGATGGTGATGCAAATATACTTTCATATACTTATTACAATGGAGAAATTTGGATTTTGTACAGTAATAGTGTGAATGAGGGGGCTGAAAGTTATCATATGGAAAAATACGAGGGAGCTGACAAGTTAGTTGCGAAAATGAATTTTAGTGAAAAATTTGCTGATGCAAATAATCCGAAGGCTGGAAAGAAATATGTATTGAATGGAAAAGAAATTTCCAGTGATGAATATGCCGCATTTGCCAGTAAAATCTTTGCGGCTGAAGAAAGTACAGACTGAAAATCTGATTTTGGGTATTCATTTTTTATTACTAAAAAAGTGTAAAATTTTCGATGAAAAAACCATCGTAACGTGTTATACTGGCAGAAGCATGAGGATAAATGTCAGGAAACATGAAAGAAGAGGTTACCAGTCAATAAAAATGAGTAACATACTGGAAAAACAGTTTTTAAAACAACGAAATGATTTTGAAAAATCCTGTGTGGAGAGAGATAAAAAATACCACTTTCCGCAAGGAGTGATTTTTGAAACGGATATCGCATATGCAAAGGATAAAAACAAAGCGCACCGTCTGGACAGATATCGTCCAAAAGGGAAAGAAGCGCAGATACTTCCGGTGATTATCAATGTCCATGGGGGAGGGCTGCTTCTCGGAAATAAGGAATTTAACAAGTATTTTTGTGCGCTGCTCAGTAAGAAGGGATTTCTGGTGTACAGCATGGAGTACCGGCTCATCCCGGACTGTACATTTTTTGATCAGCTGCGTGACATCTTTCTTGCAATGGATTTTGTAAAGGAACATGCTGCAGCAGACGGAGGAGATCTGTCGCATGTCTATCTTGTCGGGGACAGTGGCGGGGCCTGTCTGGCCACTTATGCAAATGCAATACAGAACAGCAAAAAAATAGCAAAGGCAGCGGGCGTAAAACCGTCTGAGCTTAAGGTGCACGCACTTGGTCTCATCAGTGGGATGTTTTATACGGCAAAATTTGATAAGATTGGTCTGTTTCTTCCGAAATATCTGTATGGAAAACAGTACAAAAAAGCACCATTTGCGGCTTATGTAAATCCGGAAAATCCGGAGCTGCTTTATGCGCTTGCACCGGCATGGCTGGTGACAAGCCATAACGATCATCTGAGAAATTACACGATCCGTTTTGAGAAGGCGCTGACAGCTGCAAAGAAAGAGCATGAGATTGTTGATTTTCCGAAAAACAAAAAACTGACGCATGCATTTTCTGTGTTTGAACCGTTTCTTCCGGAGAGTCATGCCGTTATTGATATGCTTACGGAATATCTCAGAAAATTTTGACCTCGGAGTGGAAAAAACGGAATCAGATTTAGATAACAGAACAGGGAGATTGCAGCGAATGCTGCATTCTCCCTGTTTTTAGCTGATCATATCCAAAAACATCTGATGGATCTTCCGGTCGCTGTCGAGTTCTGGATGGAAAGCAATTGCGACCTGATTTCCATAGCGTACACCGACGATATGGTCATCGACTACTGAGAGAATCTCCACACCGTCCGATACACTCTCTACATAAGGGGCGCGGATAAAAGACATTGGAACCAGTCCGAGATCTTTAAATTCTGCCTTCGTATGGAAACTGCCGAGCTGGCGGCCGTAGGCATTTCTTTTTACCTGCATCGGGATTGTGCCAAAATGTTCCGGGGAGCCTAAAAGGATCAACCCGGCGCAGGTGCCAAGCACCGGCATTCCATCAGCGATCTGTTTTTTCAGGGGATCAAACATTTTAAGTTCCCGGAGAAGTTTTCCCTGTACAGTGCTTTCCCCGCCCGGCAGGATCAGTCCGTCATACGGCTGGTCTAAGTCTGCCGCCTGACGCAGTTCCACGGTCTTTACCCCAAGTTCTTCCAATACATGTTCATGTTCGATAAATGCACCCTGCAGGGCAAGTACTGCAACAGTCATGTTTATTTCCCTCTTTCTGCCATCAGTAAGGCGATTTCCTGTTCGTTGATTCCGACCATGGCTTCTCCAAGCCCGGCAGATAATTCTGCGATCAGTTTTGCATCGGTATAGTTTGTGACGGCTTTTACGATAGCAGCTGCACGCTTGGCAGGATTGCCGGATTTAAAGATTCCGGAACCGACAAAGACACCTTCTGCTCCGAGCTGCATCATTAAAGCAGCATCTGCAGGGGTAGCGACACCGCCGGCAGCAAAGTTAACCACCGGAAGTTTTCCGTTATTATGGACATAGACAACCAGATCATACGGTACCTGTAATTCCTTTGCTGCTTCGAAAAGTTCATCTTCCCGCAGGCTGACAACTTTTGCAATCTGGCTGTTGATCTTTCGCATGTGGCGGACGGCCTGTACGACATCACCGGTACCAGGTTCTCCTTTGGTACGGATCATGGATGCACCTTCACTGATACGACGGAGTGCTTCACCGAGATCTTTGGCACCGCAGACAAACGGAACCTTGAACTGGTGCTTATCGATATGGTAGACGTCATCGGCAGGAGAGAGCACTTCACTCTCGTCGATATAGTCGATCTCGATAGCCTCTAAAAGCTGTGCCTCTACAAAATGACCGATCCGGCACTTGGCCATAACCGGGATGGATACGGCTTCCTGAATGCCGCGGATCATCTGAGGATCGCTCATGCGGGAAACGCCGCCGGCTGCACGGATGTCGGCAGGAATCCGTTCGAGTGCCATGACGGCGCATGCGCCAGCTTCTTCTGCAATTTTTGCCTGTTCTGGTGTGGTGACGTCCATAATTACGCCACCTTTTAACATCTGTGCAAGGTTTTTATTTAATTCATACTGTTCTGCTGTGCTCATCGGTATTCTTCTCCTTTTTTGTTAAAATTTGTTTTATGCCGGTCATTATAGAACTTGATTGGATATATGAAAATAGCCAAAATAAATATTTATTATAAGACCAGAACGACAAAACAACGTTAAATGATATAAAATCACATGATGTAGTAATAAAAACCATATAATATAGTAGACATGCGATGACAAATGGTGTAATATGATGTGTGACATAAAAGGAGTAGAAAACGGAGGCGGGATGAAGCTGAAACAGCGCACGATTTATTATCAGGATGAACTGCATGACGAGTTTGCCGGAGATCATATTAAAGCAAAACATGTTGGACAGGATTACCGGTATATCCGGGTGCGTCCGTTGGAACGTATGCTGCACGGATTCTGGTATGGCATAGTTGCAATTCCGCTTGCACGTCTTTACATGAAACTGCATTTTTCACATAAAATAATAAACAAAGAAGTGTTAAAGCAGGCCGGAAACAGTGGATTTTATCTGTATGGGAATCATACACATTTTCTGGCGGATGCGCTGATACCAACGCTGGTAAATCATCCGCGGGAAACGGCGGTGATCGTGCATCCGAACAATGTTTCCATGCCGGTGCTGGGGCGGATTACACCATATCTTGGGGCACTTCCGCTGCCGGATGACAGAGGTGCCATGAAACATTTTCTGGAGGCATTGACCTGGCATACCGATTGTGGAGATTGTATTATGATCTATCCGGAAGCACATATCTGGCCGTTTTATACCGGAATACGGCCGTTTCCTGATACATCATTCCGCTATCCGGTGCAGCAGAAACTTCCGGTTTTCTGTCTGACCAATACGTATCAGCGCAGGGGAAAGTCTCACATTCCGCAGATCGTAACGTATCTGGATGGGCCATTTTATCCGGATCAGAAGCTGTCTGCGAAACTGCAGAAAATGCAATTGCGGGATCAGGTATATGAGACCATGGTGCAACGGGCACAAAACAGTGACATGGAAGTGATCCGATATGTAAAAAAGGAGTCATTGATAGTATGAGAAATATTCTATTTTGTGGAAACAGCAAAGTGTTTGACGGGATATTGACCTGTATGTTATCCATTTTAAAGCGTACACATACACAGGAACCGTTCTGCTTTTATATTTTTACAATGGATGTATCCCGGATTCGACCGGAATATACCCCGATTTCAGAGGAAATGGTGGCATTTTTGAACCGGACAGCAAAATCGTATCATCCACAAAATGTAGTGATTTCTGTGGATGTGACGAGGCTTTATGAACAGTATTTTGGTGGATGTCCCAATGAAGATGCCTATTGTTCTCCATATACGCTGCTTCGGCTTCTTGCAGATTTAGTGCCGGGTATGCCGGAAAAACTACTGTATCTGGATGTCGATGTATTGTTTCAGAGAGATATCTGCCTTTTGTATGATCAGGATATTTTGCATGTGGAGTATGCAGCAGCACGTGATCATTACGGGAAGTATCTGTTAAATCCCCATTATATCAATGCGGGCGTGCTTCTTTTGAATATGAAAAACATTCAAAAAACAGGGCTTTTTATGAAGGCAAGAAAACTCCTGCAGACAAAAAAGCTTGTCTTTGCGGATCAGAGTGCATTGATTCGCAGCACCCGCGCAAAGAAGCTGCTTCCACAGAAATTTAATGACCAGAAATTTTTACATAAACATACCGTTGTGCGGCATTTTTCCAAGCGCCTGTTTTACCTTCCGTATCCGCATACGGAGAATATCAAGCAGTGGGAGATTGCAAAGATGCACCGGGTATTTCATTACCATGCGTTTGATGATATTTTAAGGGAATATGTAAGACGAAAACATATGTTTTTGAAAGAACAGAAAATTTCATAAACATATTTTGGAAAATGGGGAAAAGATGATGGAGACAAAGAAAAGTATACCGGTATTTTATGCCTGTGATGACAATTTTGTAAAATATACAATCGTATCCTTGCAGTCTATGATGGAGCATGCATCCAAAGACCGGACGTATGAGATTCATGTGCTGCACACCAATATTTCAGAAGAAATGCAGCAGAAGATGTATACAATGCAGAATGAAAATTTTACGGTGCAGTTTGACAATGTGACGGAATATCTTCATGAGATTCAGGAGAAACTTCCACTTCGTGATTATTATTCCAAGACCACGTATTTTCGGCTTTTTATTGCCGAAATGTTTCCAAAGCTGGACAAGGCTGTTTATATTGACAGTGATACCATAGTTTTGGGGGATATTGCGCAGTTATATGATTATGAACTTGGCGATTCTTATGTCGGTGCCTGCAACGAACAGGTCATGATTCAGGAAGATGTATATGGCACATATGTAGAAAAAGTGCTTGGCGTGGAGCGGAACAATTATTTTAATGCAGGAATGCTTGTGATAAACTGTGAGCAATTCCGTAAAAATCAGGTGCTCCGGCAATTTATCGAACTGCTTTTGACCTATAACTTTGTCGTGACACAGGATGAGGATTATCTGAATCTGATCTGCCACAACAAGGTGTGCTGGCTTCCGCAGAAATGGAATGTGGAAGTGTTTGGAACCATCCCATGTCCGGAAGAAGAAATATGCGTCCTGCACTATATTATGGTTTCCAAACCATGGCATTACAGAGACTGCAGGTTACAGCAGTATTTCTGGGACAGTGCAAAAAAGACCAGTGTTTACGAGGAAATCGTTCAGGTATTAAAGTCCTATACCGACGAAGAACGTGCAGAAGATGCTGCATCTGCCGAGCGTCTGATGCAGACAGCAAAGGATGAGATTGCAAAAGAAAATAATTATCTGAATCTTCTGCGTGCCGGGAAATTAAAGGCAAAGGATCGTCTGGAAGTGCTTGGGAAAATTGCACTTTACGAACGGGAAGGAAGATTCGGGGAGGATGTGGAGGAAGATCCCCCAACCCGACAGCTTCAGCCTGCGGAAATCGATTATCTGCGTAAAAAATTAAAAAGCCGTATCAAGACAAAACTGACTTACCGCGTGGCGCGGTCATTTTTAAATAAAATCGTGGAAAATAAGCAGTTGATTATTAAAGATGTGATCGGAATTGAGCACATGGATGCACTGACTTCCGGAGCGGTGATTACCTGTAATCACTTCAATGCGTTTGACAGTTTTGCCATGCAGATTGCCTATGAGAGATCCACGCAGTGTAAAAAACGCAGACTTTATCGTGTGATCCGTGAGGGAAATTATACGAATTTTCCGGGCTTTTACGGGCTGCTTATGCGAAATTGTTACACATTTCCGCTTAGTTCCAACCGGGATACGATGAAGAAATTTTTAAGTTCCATGGATACCGTGTTGCAGCACGGCGATTTCATGCTGATTTATCCGGAACAGAGTATGTGGTGGAATTATCGAAAGCCAAAGCCTCTCAAAAAGGGTGCTTATACATTTGCCGCCAAAAATCAGGTGCCGGTGCTGCCTTGCTTTATCACAATGGAGGACAGTGATATTCTCGGGGATGATGGCTTTTATGTGCAGGAATACACGATACACATCGCAGAGCCGATCTACCCGGATCCGCAGAAATCTCAAGCAGAGAATGTGGATGCGATGCGCAGGAAAAATGCTGCTGTGTGGAAACAGATTTACGAAGATTTTTATGGAATTTCGCTTGTGTACGACACGAAGGAGGCTGTGCAGTACAAGCAGAAACCAACGCATATAGCATAGAAAAAAAGGATTGCTTTTACAAGGATATTTGTAAAAGCAATCCTTTTTGTATATTATAGTTGACATTGAAAACAGAAAAGCGTAAGATAAAACCAATCTATTTAGCAATGCTAAATAGTAATGGATAGTAAATGCGGGAGATGAGATATGGAGGAAAAGTATATACAGCAATTTAAAAAAGGAGCCTATGAAATGATCTTACTTTCGCTGATTGCAAAAAAAGAAACATATGGTTATGAAATTCTTACAGAATTGCAGATTCATCAGCAGGAAATTCTTCAAACGGTTCTGGAGGAAATATGAATATGTCTATTAATGACAAAATCAGAGCAGCTGCAAGAAGATAAGATAGTGGAGCTGGTAAAGGCGGGATTGATTCAATATCGTATGGCTCCGGCAAAAGCAAATGGCGGTGAAAAAAAATATTATTATCTCACAGAAGAAGGAAAAAATACGTTAAAAAAAATGAAAAATTTCTGGGAGATCTATAAAGAAAGTGTAGATGCGTTTTTAAAAGAGGAAGAAAATCATGAATAGAAAAAAATATATACAGGAAGTAAAGAAAAAACTGAATTGTTCCAGAACAGAAAAAGAAGAAATTTTGCGCGATCTCAACGAAATTTTTGATTCGGCAGCCGAGCATGGAGAAAGTGAGGCTGCAGTGATGAACCAGCTTGGAAAACCACAGGATTATGTTGAGGCATTGGGCTGTCTAAAAAGAAGCGAGCCGATGTCTGGAAAAAGAAAAGCAGCGATTGCAGTTGCAGGGACGGGATTGGCAGTTTCTTTGTATTGCCTGATCAAAAGCCGGATGGTTTCGATACCGGATAATGTTATTGGTGGTGCTGATGCAATGACGATGATCGTGTTAAAAAACACTTCTTCGATCAATAGCAGTATCGTATTTGCTGTTATTGCTGCGGTGTGTGTGCTGGTATTGCTGTTTCTTTTACGAAAAAGAAGATAAATTTATTATACTAGGGGGTGATTCCATTGAATATAGTGTTTTAAAAGTATTTTAATGAAATGATCTGGAAAGGGATTATATTTAAACTTCTCAGAGCAGCTATAAATTTTACAGAAAGAATAAATGTATAATTGTCATGTTTGTTGACTATACACTTATAGGTAATTGCGAAACTCGCGATGCTCGTTCGCAAACT
>ERZ791724.1876-NODE-1876-length-10185-cov-2.792892_pt1 | contig 10185 bp, 10 predicted proteins | sample MGYA00510044_ERZ791724 | MGnify/ENA primary metagenome ERZ791724 (study PRJEB30046, sample SAMN00715140) | human gut metagenome | study: EMG produced TPA metagenomics assembly of the A metagenome-wide association study of gut microbiota in type 2... | reverse complement strand
TTAAGCTCTGAGTATGCATTACACATTTCCCATGTGTTGATGAACAGTTCGAAACGCTCAACCTTCTCTGGATCAGATGGCTTCTTCTTAGTAAGTGGAGAGATTGCAAGAGGATGATCCATAATAAATGTAGGCTGGATTAACTTTTCTTCACAATACTCTTCAAAGAATAAGTTAATGATATCGCCTTTTGTATGACGTTCCTCAAACTCAATTCCTCTTTCCTTAGCAAGAGCCTTAGCTTCTTCATCTGTCTTAATTGTATCAAAGTCAACGCCTGCATATTCCTTGATAGCATCATTCATAGTAAGTCTTCTGAATGGCTTTCCAAGGTCTATCTTAGTACCGTTGTAAGTAATTTCAGTTGTTCCACATACAGTCTTTGCAAGGTGTCTGAACATACTCTCAGTAAGCTCCATCATACCTTCATAATCTGTATATGCCTGATACAGTTCCATAAGTGTGAACTCAGGATTATGTCTTGTGTCAACACCTTCATTTCTGTATACTCGTCCGATTTCGTATACTCTCTCAAGACCACCAACAATAAGTCTTTTAAGGTAAAGCTCTAATGAAATACGAAGCTTAACATCCTCATCAAGTGCATTGTAGTGAGTTTCGAAAGGTCTTGCGGCTGCACCACCTGCATTAGAAACAAGTGTTGGAGTCTCAACCTCCATAAAGTCCCTGCCGTCAAGGAATCTTCTGATTTCCTTTATAATCTGTGATCTCTTTACAAATGTATCCTTAACTTCAGGATTCATTATTAAATCAACATATCTCTGACGGTATCTCATATCAGTATCTGTAATTCCATGGAACTTCTCTGGAAGTACCTGTAAACTCTTAGAAAGAAGTGTTATTTCCTCTGCGTGAACTGATATCTCACCTGTCTTAGTTCTGAATATAAAGCCCTTGATACCAAATATATCACCTATATCAGACTTCTTAAAATCTGCATAAGCATCATCACCTATGGCATCTCTTGATATATATGCCTGCATTCTGCCCTTAAGATCTGCTATATTACAGAAAGATGCCTTTCCCATTACTCTCTTGAACATCATTCTTCCTGCAAAGCTTACCTCTATAGGAGAAGCATCCATAATAGCTCTTCTATCATTATAATCGGCATTAACTGCCTCTCTTGCCTGCTGCTCGTCCATTCCATCAGTATTAACTGCTGGTCTGTCGCCAAGAAGTTCCTTTTCGTGTACTTCATAAATGGCTCTTATTTCATCTGTATGATGTGTAACATCATACTTTGTTATCTGAAATGGATCTTTACCTGCTTCCTGTAATGCAGCGAGCTTGTCCATTCTTACTTTAATCTGCTCATTAACATCTGGCTGTGAATTATTCTTATCTGCCACTTTCTTATCTCCTTTATATATAATTAGTCATTCTGTACTGAGATAATCTTATATTCAATAACTCCTGCTGGTGCTTCAACCTTAACTGTATCTCCAACCTTCTTGCCAAGCATAGCTGCTCCAAGTGGTGATTCGTTTGATATCTTGTTATTAAGACTATCTGCTTCTGAAGAACCTACGATTACATATTCAATATCTTCATCATATTCTACATCGTGAAGCTTAACAACGCTTTCCATCTTGATAGCGTCCTTATCTGTATTGTTATCCTGAACAACTTCTGCGTTCTTAAGAATTTCTTCAAGTTCTGCAATCTGTGTTTCAATATCTCTCTGCTCATCTTTAGCTGCATCGTACTCAGCATTTTCTGATAAATCGCCCTGTTCTCTTGCTTCCTTTAACTTCTGGGCAACTTCCTTTCTTCTATCAACCTTTAAGTGCTCAAGTAAAGCTACTCTTTCTTCATATCCTTTTTTTGTAAGTAACTGTTTCTCTGCCATAGCTCGTCACCTTTCCATAAATAATATTTATATAGTATTATTACTATTGCTTAATAAAATGTTCAAGATATTATATCTCAACTAATACTTTATGTCAATCCACGCATCTGCTGTACAAATTCATTGAACTCGTCCTGCTTTGTTATATGATTAACCTCATTTCTTAATGCCGCCGCGTGCTTTATTCCTGCTGTATACCACGCAAAATGTTTACGCATCTCGCGCACTGCTGTAAATTCGCCCTTTACATCGCATAACATCTGGCAGTGCCTGATAATCATATCAACTATCTCATCTATTGACGGAGGTGCTGTAATATTTCCTGTTTCAAGATAGTCCTTGACCTGTCTGAATATCCACGGATTACCCTGTGCCCCGCGTCCTATCATAACGGCATCACAGCCTGTCTCCTTAAACATTCTTACTGCATCTTCACCACTTCTTATATCGCCATTGCCTATTACCGGAATATGAACCTTTTCTTTAACACGCCTTATTACATCCCAGTCAGCATTTCCAGAATAATACTGGCTTCTTGTCCTTCCGTGAACCGCAACCGCGGCCCCACCTGATTCCTGTATAATATATGCTATTTCTTCAGCGTTAATGCAGGTTTCGTCAAATCCTGTCCTTATCTTTACGGTGACAGGCTTATCAACTGCATTTGCCATAGCCTCCACTATATTTCCTACAAGCAGGGGATTTTTAAGCAGTGCCGACCCCTCTCCGTTATTAACCACCTTAGGAACTGGACATCCCATATTGACATCTATTATATCAAAATCTCTTTCCGCAAGCCTTTTGGCGATGTCTGCCATTATCTGTGGTTCTGAACCAAATAACTGTACAGCTATCGGACTTTCTTTCTTATCTGTCTTTAATAATTCTTCTGTATTTTTATTATTATACAATACCGCCTTGGCACTCACCATCTCTGTATACAAAAGTCCACAGCCCTGTTCCTTGCATAAAAGACGAAATGGCAGGTCTGTTACTCCTGCCATCGGTCCTAATGCGACATTTGTTTTAATATCAACATTACCTATTCTCATCTTAACTCCGTTGTTATAATATTTTACTCATCCAAACCTAAGAAGAATACTTTATAGAACATCTCTAACGATTCCAGCAGGTCTCTTTTTTCATACTGATTCTTCTTAACAAGAAGTCCGCACGCTATATCATCATACAGCAGATCTTCTTCATCTGCTGTGGATTTGAATAACAGGTTGCCCTCCTCGTCAAATTCCATATCAAGTATTCCGCCGACTTCCTCTGTAAAAAGAACACACATTATCTTTAATTCGTTCTTTATATCTTCTGGAAGCCTGTCAAAATCCGGGTTAAAATAATATTTCTTCTCATAAGAATTAGATGCACAAAGCACCACATTTTCATCACTATACATATCCATATAATCCTCTCACTGAAACTTCGCCAGCTCTTATTGCAATCTCTTTTCCTGCTTCATCTTTTACAATAAGCTCGCCTTCCTTATTAATTCCAATCGCTGTTGCTATAAGCTCCTCTTTCTCATATATAGCACGGACTGTCCTGTCTTTATTAATAAGAAGTTCATTATACTTATCAACTAGCAGTGACAAATCGTTAGTCTTAAGGAATTCGTGATAATATTTATCAAAGCTTCTTGAAAATGCAGCAATTATATTACTTCTCTTAATCTTTCTATGTGTTTCAAGATATAAAGATGTAGCCATATCCCTTATTGCCTCATCAAATTCTGTTGTATTGACATTAATTCCTATGCCTATTACAACATAATGTATAAGATCCATCTCTGCACTCATCTCAGTAAGTATGCCTGTTATCTTCTTACCATTCACAACGATATCATTAGGCCATTTGATATGGCAGTCTATATCCTTGACTTCTTCCCTTATAGCCTCTACCATTGCTATCGCAAGAACAAGTGTAAGCATTGAAGCACTCTCCGGGCTCATATCCGGACGAAGCAGAAGGCTCATCCATATTCCTGTTCCCGCAGGTGACTCCCAGCTTCTTCCTCTTCGTCCCCTGCCGCCTGTCTGACATTCCGCAACAAATAATGTTCCGTCAGGAGCATTGCTTTCTGCCGCAAGCTTTGCCTGGTTATTAGTTGAATCTGTCTTCTCAAAATATCTGATATGCTGGAATATTCCCTCAAGCTTATTATCATCAGAGCTATTATCTTTAAGCTTGTTATAAGACTCTTTGTCTGTGCTTACATTTCTATCCTTATTGCCAGCTTTCCTGTCCTGTTCTTTATCAGCCCTGGATTTTATTGCACTGTCTTTTATAAGAAGGCTTCTTATCTCTGTATCTGTTATTATATCAGGATATTCTGTAATTCTGTAGCCTTTGTTCTGCACAGAATCTATAACATAGCCTTCCTCTTTTAACTGGTTAATAGCTTTCCATACAGCAGTCCTTGATACGCCAAATGCCTCACACAACTGCTGTCCTGATATGTATCCATCTGCATTTCTTAACAAATGTAATATCTCTGATTTCATATTCGTACCGTCCTATAATTATTACAATACCACAAGTGCAGTAAATACAGTCATTATTCCAAGAAGAACTGCAACTACTGCCACTATAACACCAGATACCTTATTGCCATTTATAAAATGCTTCACAGCCGTAAGTGTATTAACAACTGTTCCAAGAAGAAACTCTATTGGAAAAAGCACTCCGCTTCTGCTTCTTAGGAACATTATTATAATAAATATAACTGTTGCTGCAATTGTAAGAACTATATTAGTGTAATCTATAATCATTTTGGTCTTTTTATAAGAACCACTTGTTGTATAATACATACCAATCCTCATTTCTATGCAATTAATAGTTACGTTACTTATAGGTTTAATATGCTCCAAGTGTAGCTGCCATTACAGCCTTGATTGTGTGCATACGGTTCTCTGCCTCATCAAATACAACTGACTGCTCTGACTCGAATACCTCATCTGTAACTTCCATTTCATCAAGTCCGAACTTATCGTGAATTTCCTTGCCTATTGTTGTCTTTAAGTCATGGAAAGCTGGAAGGCAATGCATAAATATAGCGTTCTTATCAGCATTGTCCATTACCTTCTTATTAACCTGATATGGAAGAAGTGCGTTAATTCTCTCTGTCCATACCTCATCAGGCTCACCCATTGATACCCATACATCTGTGTAAAGAACTTCTGCACCCTTAGTGCCTTCTGTAACATCTTCTGTTAATGTTACAGAACCGCCACTTTCTTTAGCCCATTCCCTGCACTGGTTTACAAGATCTTCATTAGGGAAATATTCCTTAGCTGTACAAGCTGTAAAATGTAATCCAAGCTTAGCACATACTATCATAAGTGAATTACCCATATTATATCTTGCATCTCCCATATATACGAACTTAACACCTTTTAATCTTCCAAGCTTTTCTTTTATTGTAAGCATATCAGCAAGCATCTGTGTTGGGTGGTACTCGTTAGTAAGTCCATTCCATACTGGAACTGATGAATACTTTGCAAGGTCTTCTACTATCTCCTGTCCAAAGCCTCTGTATTCAATACCCTCAAACATTGTACAAAGAACTCTTGCTGTATCTGCTATGCTCTCTTTCTTTCCTATCTGTGAACCCTTAGGGTCTAAGTAAGTTACGCCCATACCAAGGTCGTGTGCTGCAACTTCAAATGAACAACGTGTTCTTGTACTTGTCTTTTCAAATATAAGAGCAACATTCTTTCCAAGTAATGGCTGTTCAACAACTCCGTCCTTCTTCATCTTCTTAAGCTTTGCAGCCAATTCTATAAGATATTCTATTTCCTCTGGTGTATAGTCTTTTAATGTTAAAAAATCTCTTCCTTTAAGATTCATAATGTTCCTCCATTCTTTAGCATAAATCATATGTAAACAATCTCTGCTCTAAGGCTATAGCATATTATCCTGCTAATAATACCCGATTTATAAATTTAGATAACATTTTATCGCAAACAGCTCATAAATGCAACTTCTTACATATTCAAATAACACTTACCTGCTTACATCACTGTTTATTAATTATAAAAATACCAGCGTGGTAACATTCATCTATTTTCTAATCATAAAAAATACCAGCACAGTGACTTTTATCTGTTCACTGGCTGGTATTCTTATTTAGTGGAATACGTGTCCACCGATTATTACATAGTCTGACATTGCTGAAAGATTGGTTATTGAAACCATTCTGAATGATGTATATCCGCCGATATTGTTCTTTCCTGACAATGCCTCAAGTGCTGCATCCATACATTCCTGTGTACGGATACCACTGTTAAGTCTGTTCTGGAACTTAGCTGATGGGCCGCCTGCTCCATCTGATGCTCCTGAGAACTGTGACTTCTGATATATAACCCCTGTTATTGAATTAGGATAGTTAGAGCTTCTAACTCTGTTTAATACAACATTAGCAACTGCAAGCTTCCCCTCATATGGCTCATAAGCTGCTTCCCAGTCAATAATGCAGGCAAGAAGATATATTTCTTCATTACTTACGCTCATTGTTGAGTTATACGATATATCTGTTCCAGATATTGTTCTTGATATAACTGCCTGTATTCTTTCTTCTTCAGCTATCCTTGCAGCTTCCTGTTCTGCTGCAATTCTTTCTTCTTCGGCAATTCTGGCAGCTTCTTCCTCTGCCTCTTTTGCTTCTGCCTCTTCAATTGTATATCCTGTAAGGATATCTTTTTCATCAAGAGTCTGGGCTATAACCTCTGCCTCCTGATTGAATAATAAAGCGGCTGTCTTAGTATATCCTTCGCAATTACCTGAGCTTATCTTAGTCATACTGCCATTAACTTCCAACACATCTACCACTGTGTTCTTATAAAGTCTTCCATTAACTGATGAATTCTCATCATCGGCTGAATATACATCAAGATAAGGTTCTGTAATTGCAAGCGCTTTATTTTGCATCTGCCCCTGCTGTTCTTCATAACCTGTTAAAATTACTTCCTCAACATTGGCTGCGTATGATGCAACTCTGACCTCGGTATCAGTAATTGTACTTTCGTGTTGCTCATAGGTAGGTTTGGCGTCTGTTACCTTTGGAAGAACCGGCATCATCATCACTACCAGCGTAGCTCCCAAACAACAAGCAGCTTTGCTACTTCTAAGTTTCATAAAGTTTTTCCCTTTCCGGCACAAGTTGTTAAATGCACCTGCAAAATGTTACAGAATTGTTACATTTTGTTACGAAAGTATAATAGCAAAGTTAATCAAATTTGTCAAATTTGTTACAAAAAGCCACGGAACACAGTATTTCCGTGGCTTTGTGCTTATATTACTGATTTAACATTTATTAAATATTTATGAAAATACACCCTAAAAAAGATGCCTTCGACACATTTCTTCATATTATTACAATCTCTGCCTTACTGCTTCATATGTAAGAATTGTACACGCAACAGCAGCATTAAGTGATTCAACTTTACCTTGCATTGGAATTCTTACATATTCGTCTGCTTTATCTGCTAACTTATCTGTAAGTCCATTGCCCTCATTACCAATCATAAATGCAGTTGGCTTTGTATAATCTTTCTTATTATAATTATCTGTGCCATTAAGGTGTGCTGCATATACTGTCACTCCCTTAGACTTACATACATCAGCCACCTCGCATATATCATCTACATATATAACCGGCACACGGTAAAGTGAACCCATAGTCGAGCGGATTGTCTTAGGATTGTATATATCAACTGTATTGCTGCTCATAATAATTCCTGTAACACCTGCACCCTCAGCCATTCTTACAATAGTTCCAAGATTACCAGGGTCCTGAAGATTCTCAATAAGAAGAAGCAATGGGCTGCGCTTGTCTGAAAGTATACCTTTTAAATCTGTATCTGACATCTTAACAACTGCCATAATGCCCTGTGGTGTCTGTGTATCTGCCATACGCATAAACACATTATCTGTCACAACCTCCAGCACATCTTTTCCTAAGGCATCATAATTCATTCTTTCAAGGAATTCCTCATTATCAGCCTTGAATGTCTCTGATATATATACCTTCACAAGTCTGTCTGTGGGTGCTTCTGACACCATCTTTATTCCCTCAACAACAAACTGTTTTTCTTCTTTTCTTAACTTTGACTTCTTCTGCAAATTAACTACATACTTAACCTGCGAACTGCTTGTACTTGTAATCATTCTATTTTACCAGCCAGTAATTATATCTAATTAATTACCAGCTTTTCCTTTCCTAAATTCTAAAATGTAATTCCATAATACTAAACTAATAACAATCCAGCAAGCAATAGTTATTGTAATTTTTATCTATTGCATAAGCACCCTGATTATTATAAATACACAGGTTATTATAAATGCTGTCACACATTTCTTAACAGAAAATACAGCAAGTTTTTGTGGGTTATTTTTATAATATTTCACCATTACCATATCCCCTTCTTTGGCGTACATTGATACCTGAATCATATTATCAGACACAATATTTCTGCCCTCTGCCTTATATTTAACGACTGCCCATTGTGAATTTCTGAAATTTGTTCCATTCTTATTAGCATATCTTGTCTTTATAATCTCTGCATCTGCTTTCTCTACCATACTGCCCATAAATATAAGCTGAATCCCCTGTATGAGCGAATATAAAAGCGTTATTACTATAATAGCATTTATAAATAAGACATCATTTCTCATATATACTGCCTTTCTGTCCATTTTCCCAGCCTGTATCTATTCCCAGAACAGCTCATCAAGTGTCTTATCAAGCACCTTGCATATGGCTATGCATAGGTTAATCGTAGGGTTATAGTCTCCCTTCTCTATAGCACTAATCGTCTGTCTTGAAACATTACACAGCTTTGCCAATTCATCCTGTGATAAGTCCTTAGCTGCCCTTGCAGCCTTTAATTTAAGATTCTTCATAGCCTTTTCTTTCTTTTATATATTTATGGATAAATACTGTTAACATCAACAAAAAACCAACCAGCAATATCAGATTACAGCCACCATTATCAAACATAATCTTTCCATCACTTTTAATGGTTCCATCAATTATATGGCCGGCTGCTGATATGGCATTCACTATTATGATTATTGCAACCATAACTACATAAGCCAGCCCCTTTTCATTCACAGAAAAAAATGCTCCATTCTCAATCGCATGTATTGCATAAACATCCACACTTAACATCATCGCTGCAAAAAGGAAAAAGTTATTATCAAATGGTACACTTATCCTGGCCTCGTTAATTATACAAAGCATACCTGTCATAACAAGCATTATAAAAAAGCCTCTCTTATATCCCTCCGCTCTAATAGCAAGCTGTCTCTCATCATACTCACAATTTCTTTTACTATACGTGGTTAATAACATAATAGCTGCAAATACAATAACAAAAATCAATAATAATATAAAACCATCCATAACAATACCTCCTGGTGTAATAACCACAACCAATATAGCTGTGTTGTTAACATTCATCCATGCATCAGCTTAGCACACTATTAATATATGATATTAACTACATATTGTCAAGTATATTTTACATTTTGTAATGTATAACAGTTATTAACCCAATTCCAAATGACAGCAGCTAATAAAAGACGGATACCTGTCATCCACAGATACCCGTCCGGATAAATAAAACTGATTTAATAATACCGATTTAATAAAGCTGATTAATATAAAAGCTGCTTAAACACCAGCCCCGCTTAGTTAGAAAGCATAGTGCTTATATTAAACTCATAATCACTAATATCCTTAGTCATAGCAAGAGCCTCATCAATATCATAATCAACGAACCTTCCGTCCTTATAAGCTACAAGTCTGTTGCTCTTTCCTGCAACTAAAAGATCAACTGCATAAGAACCCATAATAGAAGCATACATTCTGTCCTTACATGTAGGTGAGCCGCCTCTCTGCATATAACCAAGAATAGTAGCTCTTGTCTCTATTCCTGTAGCAGCTTCTATTCTTCTTGCCATTCCTGTTGAATGTCCGATTCCTTCAGCATTAATTATAAGGTGATGCTTCTTGCCTTTCTTTCTTCCGTCAATAATGTGATTAATTATTGCCTGTTCATCACCATTATATCTCTCTGGAAGAAGAATATCCTCTGCACCATTAGCAATACCACACCAAAGTGCAATATAGCCTGCATTACGTCCCATTACTTCAATAATACTACATCTTTCGTGAGATGTTGATGTATCTCTTATCTTATCAATAGCCTCCATAGCAGTGTTAACCGCTGTATCAAAACCAATTGTATAGTCTGTACAGGCAATATCAAGATCAATTGTTCCTGGAAGACCTATTGTAT
>ERZ791724.1868-NODE-1868-length-10214-cov-1.933950_pt1 | contig 10214 bp, 9 predicted proteins | sample MGYA00510044_ERZ791724 | MGnify/ENA primary metagenome ERZ791724 (study PRJEB30046, sample SAMN00715140) | human gut metagenome | study: EMG produced TPA metagenomics assembly of the A metagenome-wide association study of gut microbiota in type 2... | reverse complement strand
ATGAATCGATGTCAAGTGAATGTATTAAACAAGAATTATTGGCGAAATTGAAGCAAGAACATTGCTTCTGGTCGTACAATGAGGATTCAATAACGGAGATCCCAGATGATATACTGATTGAAAAGACCTTACTACATCTTGATTTAGAAGAGATCAATCAATTATTTTCAATTTATCCTTTTGAAAAAATAAAGCGGGTGTGGCTTGATTGCCTAGTCCCCCAGGAGGACTATCTTTATACTCTGAATCGTTTCTTGGCATGGTATTATTTCAAAGCAAAGAAACCGGATGCTTATATCAAATCTATGGCTACTCGCCGTCTTAATAGAATGCTTACATGAAAGGATTAGCTCCACATACGCAACAAATTTTTGAAGCTGTTTCAGAATTAGATAGTATCAAATCCTATTTACTAGTAGGAGGTACTGCCCTGACTTTGCAAATAAACACTCGTCAGAGCGAAGATTTGGATTTTATGAGATGGCGCACTTCAAAAACAGAAAAGATGGAAGTCGCCTGGTTTCAAATAGAAATGCACATTTTGAACAGCTCGAACCTGTTTATAGCGTCACTGCACAAGAAATAGAAGAATATATAAAATCTTGCCTGTTATAAGTTGATTTCGGTCAGTAATACTTTATACATACGGAGAAGTCATGTAACTCAAGTTTCTTTATTCAGATATTTATCGTACTTTTGTAGCCTGTAAACCAGCTATTACGTTTAAGAAGGAATACAACTATGCGCTATAAACTTTCGGCACCAACCACTTTGCATACCACTATCCAGCTCCCGGCTTCCAAAAGTATCAGTAACCGGGCTTTGATATTACACGCTTTAGCCCAAGGGCATATCGCGCCAAGCAATTTGAGCGATTGCGATGACACCCGTGTCATGATAAAAGCACTGGACGGGAATCCCGGACATATCGACATTCTTGCCGCCGGAACCGCCATGCGTTTTCTCACGGCTTACCTCAGTGTAACACCGGGTACACGCATCATTACCGGTACCGAACGGATGCAACAACGCCCCATACGTATTCTGGTGGATGCCTTACGTGAACTGGGTGCACAGATAGAGTATGCCGGAAAAGAAGGCTTCCCCCCTTTGCGCATCACAGGTACAGAATTAACAGGCGAAGAAATCAGCCTTGCCGGAAATGTCAGTTCACAATATATATCTGCTTTACTGATGATCGGTCCCATCCTGAAAAACGGATTGAGGCTGAATCTTACAGGAGAAATCATTTCCCGCCCTTACATTGATCTAACGCTGCAACTGATGAAAGAATTCGGTGCAGACGCTGCCTGGAGTTCTGAAAGTAGTATTACCGTCCGTCCGGGAAAGTACAGAGACATACCTTTCACTGTAGAAAGTGACTGGAGCGGTGCTTCTTACTGGTACCAGATGGTTGCCTTAATTCAGGATAATGAAAAAAAGGAATCTACAAAAACGGAAATAAAATTACCCGGACTTCTCCCACGCAGCTATCAGGGCGACAGCCGGGGAGCTGAAATATTTGCCAAACTCGGTGTACACACCACATATACCGACCAAGGAGTGGTACTGACTAAGATGGGAACTCCCGTTGTCTGTTTAAAGGAAGATTTAGTGGATATACCCGACTTGGCACAAACTTTCGTTGTGACTTGTTGTTTAACGAACATACCTTTCCGATTTACCGGATTGCAGAGCTTGAAGATAAAGGAAACCGACCGCATTCAGGCGCTTATCACAGAATTGCATAAACTGGGATATGTGGTAAAATCGGAACAGGACAGTATATTAATCTGGAACGGTGAGCGCTGCGAACCGGAATCCCATCCCGTTATTGCGACTTATGAAGACCACCGGATGGCAATGGCATTTGCACCCGCTATCCTTCGGATGCCATCCATACGGATTGCTGATCCGCAAGTGGTGTCCAAGTCTTATCCGGGATATTGGGAGGATTTGAAACAGGCAGGGTTCGGAATTGAGATAATTAAATGAAGAACAATTTAAATGAAGAACAAAGAATGAAGAATGAAGAATTTGGCTGCGCTACGCAAGCATACCACTAAGTAATTCTTAATTCTTCATTCTTAATTAAAAAACTATGTGGATATTAATTATAAGTCTTATTGTACTTGTCTGTATCGCCCTTTTGGCAGGATACATCCGTAACCAACGCTTACAAAAGAAAATAGAGCGCGGAGAACTGGATGCCATGCCTGAAGTGAAAGAGGCCGACGCAGAATGCTGCGGACAGCACGAAATATGCGAACGGGACAGTCTGTTAGCTGCCGTCAGCAAAAAGATAGAGTACTACGATGATGAAGAACTGGACAAGTACATCGGCATTGCCCCCGAAGATTACACTCCTGAACAGGAAGATGAATTCAGGGACGTATTCTATACGATGCAGGACATCGACGTTGCCGGATGGGTACGCAGTTTGCAACTGCGTGGAATAGCTCTGCCAAACAATATCAAAGATGAAATATTCCTGATTATAGGAGAGAGGAGATTTTAAAGTGGATCTACTACAATATACCTTCTTTCAACATGCCCTCATTGGCAGTTTGCTGGCAAGCATTGTTTGCGGACTTATCGGTACGTATATCGTAACGAGGCGACTGGTGTTCATTAGTGGCGGACTGACACATGCCTCTTTCGGAGGAATTGGTCTGGGATTATATACAGGAATTTCTCCCATTTTGGCAGCCGGAGTGTTTGCGGTACTGTCGGCTTTTGGCGTAGAGTGGCTTAGCAAACGCAATGATATGCGTGAGGACTCAGCTATCGCGGTATTCTGGACGCTGGGAATGGCATTGGGTATCATGTTCACTTTCCTTTCACCCGGGTTCGCACCTGATTTGTCGGCTTATCTATTCGGTAATATACTGACGATTACATTCGGAGACATTGCCTTGCTTGCAGGACTTGCAGTGATACTGGCTATTTTCTTTATCCTATACCTGCATCCGATTATTTACGTTGCTTTCGATCGGGAATTTGCACGTTCACAAGGTATTCCCGTACAAATATTCGAATATGTACTGATGATGTTCATTGCACTGACCATTGTGGCATGTCTGCGCATGGTAGGTATTGTGCTGGTTATTTCCCTGCTCACCATCCCACAAATGACTGCGAATTTGTTTACGCATCGTTTCCACCGCATTATCTGGCTATCCATCGGCATCGGTTATCTCAGTTGCCTGGGCGGATTAATGATATCCTATTATCTCAACGTTCCTTCCGGCGCGGCTATCATCTTCTTTTCCATCATTATATACGTAGTATGTAAGCTGGGAGTTTTTATTTATCTTTACGGCAGAAAACGCAGAACCCGTAAAACTTACTGGCATAGTTGAAACGCAAAGCAATCCTCCTCACTGGCATCTTAGTCACTTTGATGCTCATTACCGGATGTTCTACCCGAAAGAATACAGCCGGCACACGCTTCTATCATGCCCTAACCACCCGTTACAATGTCTACTTCAACGGAAACGAAGCTTATAAAGCCGGATTGCAGGCACAGCAACAAGGGAATAAGGATAACTACATGGAAATGCTCCCCCTCTATCCCATCGGCAATAAAGAAACTACAGGTATCGGTACTTCCGACTATGAGCGAGCCATTGAGAAAGCGCAAAAAGCCATTCGCCAGCATTCTATCAAGCGACGCCCCATACGTAAACCAGGACGGGCATACACGGACGAATACAAAAAATGGCTGGCACGTCGGGAGTTCAATCCTTTCATACACCGTGCATGGCTGCTGTTGGGAAAAGCACAATATCAGAAAGGAGATTTCCCGGAAGCTGCCTCAACCTTTTCTTATATCGTGCGCCTCTATGACGGACAGACGAGCATCACTTCCGAAGCTCTGATCTGGCTATCCCGCTGCTACTCAGCTCTGGGCTGGCAATACGATGCTGAAGATGCTCTGAACCGGGTAAATAACGATAGTCTGCCGCTATCACTGGCAGTCCCTTATGCTTCGGCAACAGGAAACTACCTGTTGGGCAGTCAGCGATACAAAGAAGCCATCCCCCATTTGGAAAAGACCGCCAAAAACGAGAAGAACAAGCAGCAAAAAGCGCGATGCTATTATCTCTTGGGACAGACTTACCAGCTATTGCAACAACCGGAACAAGCTTATCAATCATACAGCAAAGTAATTCGTCTCAACCCTCCGTACGAACTGGCATTGAGTGCCCGTATCCGCCAGACGGAAGTGATGCCCACCGCCAATAGCCGTAAGATAACAGGAAAGCTACTGCGGCTGAGCAAAGACGAGAAAAACGAAGAGTATCTGGATCAGATTTACTATGCATTGGGTAATGTTTACCTGGCCGGGAAAGACACGGCACAGGCTCTTTCCGCATATCACAAAGGAATAGAAAAGAGCACCCGTAATGGTGTGGAGAAAGGAATTCTTCAACTGACATTAGGAAACTTGTACTGGCAGCAGGCACGCTATGCCGAAGCGCAGAAAGCATATGCAGAGGCAATAGGATTGATAGATAAGACACACCGGGAATATGCCGACATTACCACCCGTTCGGAAATATTGGACGAACTGGTACCTCATACCAATACCATACAGTTGCAGGATAGTTTGCAGCACCTTGCCGGGATGCCGGAGGCGGAACGAATGGCCGTCATAGAAAACATCATTGCACAGGTCATCGCCCGGGAGGAAGCAGAACGCAAGGCGGCCGAAGAAGCAGAGCGGGAAACAAACCGCCTGCAGATGCGGGAAGAAGCGGAAAGTCAGTTACCTGCAACTTCGATTATCAGCAAACCGGGGCAAGGCAATACCACTACTTCACAAACTACCCAGCCGGCAATAGGCGGAAAACAGGATTGGTATTTTTACAATCCGCAATTAGTGGAACAGGGAAAAGCAGAGTTCCAACGTTTGTGGGGACGCAGAAAACTGGAAGACAACTGGCGAAGGAAAAACAAAACTGTGGTTGCACTGGACGATTTTGAAGAGGTAGATTACAGTGAACCGGAAGATATTACCCCCAAAGACAGTATCCGGAACAGTCAGGAAAATGAAACCACAGAAAGTCCTGTATCCCCCAAAGAAGATTCTAAAAAGGGAACTGCCGACAGTATCGCCAACGACACGCATCGTCCGGAATACTATCTGGCACAGATCCCATTGACAGAAGAGGCCATGCAGGCATCCAACGCATTGCTATCGGAAGCTTTATACGGTGCCGGAATGGTTTTCAAGGATCGTATGCACGATTTCCGACGGGCAGAAGCCATGTTCGAAAGGCTCATCCGGCAGTTCCCGGACTTTGCGCAAGCTGATGAAGCCTATTATCAGTTATTCCTGACGGAATTGGCTATAGAATATTATGAGAAAAAAGGCAGTTCCGCTGAAAAATATAAAGCCGAACTTATCGCCCGATTCCCCGAAAGCCGTTATGCCAAGACACTGGCTGACCCGGATTTCGCAAAGAATGCCGTACATGGTAAACAACGCGAAGATTCACTCTATGTCCGTGCTTATGAGCATTTCCAGATGGGCGACACAGCCACCGTGTGGGCTGCCGAACATCTTTCTTCCGAAATATATCCATTAGGGCAACACCGCCCGAAGTTTATGTTCCTCGAAGCCGTCACCCGACTGCAAGGAGGAGAAACTGAACGGTTCCTCGCCACTCTGAAAGAACTTGTACAGCAATATCCGCAGAATGAAATCACCGATCTGGCCGCCCATATACTGAAAGGCGTACAGGAAGGGCGTCTGCTGGCTCGTGACAGCCATACATTCGGTTCTATCTGGCAACGCCGGAATGCCGAACTAACCGAAGCAGACAATCTACTGGGTGACAGTTTGAGCAGTGCCGCTATTCTCCCACCAGACAGTGCTTTCAGCACAGAGCGCAATGTACCGTTCCTCTTTATCCTTGCTTATGAAGAAGGAAAAGTAAACGAGAATATGCTTCTGTTTGAAGTGGCACGCTATAATTTCTCCACTTTCCTGGTTAAGAACTTCGACCTTGCATTTGCTCACGAACGGGGTATCGGTATGTTGCAAATTCGTCCGTTCAACAATTACGATGAAACACAGCAGTATTTCCGCCGACTTTATGCAAATCCCGAAATGGCGGCACGGCTCAGTGGTATGCGTGCTATACTCATCTCGGAGACCAACTATGCGCAATTAATCAAACAATATAGTTTCGATGATTATGATGCCTTCTACCGTACACATTTCTCTTCCATACCGGAACCGGAACTAAAAGGCTATACACTGGATGAACCTCTGCTGAACCTGCCGACAGAGGAAGAAGAACGACAGAGAGAAGAAAATCTGCCTACGGAAGAGGACGACCCGGAAAATGGTGTTATCTTTGGCGAGTGAAACAGTGACGAGTTACGAGCTACGAGCTACGAGTTGCTGCGCTATACTCGTAGCTAACAGTGACAAGAAGTTGCCGCGCTATACTCGTAGCTTGTAGCTTGTAGCTAAAAAACTAACAGATATGAAGAGAGATAGATTACTTTGGGTGGACGATGAAATCAGTTTGTTGCGACCGCACATCCTGTTTTTGGAAGGCAAAGGCTACGAAGTAGATACCGTAACCAACGGACAGGATGCACTCGACCGCTGCCGCGCTACAACCTACGACCTAATCTTTCTGGACGAAAACATGCCCGGACTGAGTGGTCTGCAAACTCTGGCATTAATAAAAGAAATCTGCCCCACCGTCCCCGTTGTCATGATCACCAAGAGTGAAGAAGAGAACATCATGGATATGGCTATCGGACAAAAAATTGCAGATTACCTGATCAAACCCGTCAATCCTAACCAGATATTGTTGTCGCTAAAGAAGAACCTGCATCGTCGGGATATAGTCAGCGAAGCCGCACAAACCGGTTATCAACAAAATTTCGGTAAGATAGGCATGCAAATCAATGACTCGCTGACGGCAACAGACTGGATGGAATTGTATCGCCGCCTGGTATACTGGGAACTGGAATTGGAAGCTACAGACAGTCCCATGAGCGAGATGCTTGCCATGCAGAAAGCAGAAGCCAATTCTGCCTTTGCCAAATTCATAAAGAAAAACTATGCCAACTGGGTATCAGACGAGAAAGGGGCAACTAACACACGCAAGCCCTCTTCGGAAAACACCGCCCGCCCTCTGATGAGCCCGGATCTTTTCAAACGCATCCTTTTCCCTCTGCTGGACAAAGGGGAAAAGATTTTCTTTATTGTACTTGATAATTTCCGGTACGACCAATGGCGCGTTCTTGCCAATGAGCTATCCGGCTTATTCAACATTGAAGAACAACTCTATTTCAGTATTCTGCCCACCGCCACGCAATATGCCCGCAATGCCATCTTTTCCGGACTGATGCCTGACCAGATAGCCAAGCTTTTTCCTGAATTATGGATAGATGAGGACGAAGAAGAAAACAAAAACCTGAATGAAGCCCCACTGATACGTACCATTATCGAACGTTATCGCCGCAGTGACACCTTCTCTTACCATAAAATTAATGATGCTTCCGGTGCAGAACGTCTACTGGCACAACTTCCCGCCTTAGCGCAGAATGACCTCAATGTTGCCGTATTCAATTTTATCGACATGTTGAGCCACAGCCGAACGGAAAGCAAAATGATACGCGAACTCGCCTCTACCGAGGCAGCCTACCGTAGTATCACCCTTTCCTGGTTTCGCCACTCACCACTGAGTGACTTGCTGAAAGCGCTTGCCAGTCGTCAGTACCGGGTTATCATCACCACCGATCACGGTAGCATTCGCGTAGACAACCCGATAAAAGTGCAAAGCAACAGTAAAGAAATCAATGCCAACCTGCGATATAAACTGTCACGCAACATGGCATACAATCCCAAACAGGTGTTTGAAATCACCCGCCCTTCTGAGATACACCTCCCCTCACCCAACGTGAGTACACGCTATATCTTCGCCACAGGTCGGGATTTCTTTGCCTATCCTAATAATTACAACCATTACGTCAGCTACTACACCGATACCTTCCAGCATGGAGGCATTTCGATGGAAGAGATGATTATCCCACTTATCACACTAAGTGGACGAAACTGAAAGTAAAATCATAATTAAATATAGTATGGAAATTAAAATTCAATCTCTGGACCATATCCATGAAGCCGCCCGCGAGTTTATCGCTGCTATGGGGGACAATACAGTTTTCGCTCTCTATGGAAAAATGGGAGCCGGTAAAACTACTTTTATCAAGGCACTTTGCCAAGAGTTGGGCGTTGAAGATGTCGTTACGTCACCCACCTTTGCCGTTATCAATGAGTATCGTTCGGACATAGCGGGAGAATTGATCTACCATTTCGACTTCTATCGGATCAAGAAGCTGGAAGAAGTATATGATATGGGATACGAAGATTACTTCTACAGTGGTGCACTCTGTTTCATCGAATGGCCGGAACTGGTGGAAGAACTGCTACCGGGCAATACCATAAAAGTGACTATTGAGGAACTGGAAGACGGTTCGCGCAAGTTGACAATGGAAAATCTGGATTAATATCTTATGAGCCAATACATCGTACAAGGTATATTCGTAGTAGCCGGCATCATCTCATTACTGGCGGCTGTGTTTGACTGGGAGTGGTTTTTCACTGCCCGCAACACACAGTTCGCCGTAAAGAGTGTAGGAAGAAAACGTGCCCGGTTATTCTATGGCGTACTGGGAATCATTCTTATCGGAATGTCTGTATTCCTCTTCCTGAATACACCGGAGGTTTAATCCTCCTACTGCCATCCCCCACCAAGTGCCTTATACAGTCGCACCAGTGTGATCTGCTTATCCCGTATCGCATTGCTCAATCCGATCTGTGCATCGAAATATCCACGTTGCGCATCCAGCACGTCCAGATATCCGATTACGCCATTGATATACTGCAACTGAGCCAACTCCACATTGGTTTGTGCAGCTTGTTCCAGTTGCAGGCGCGACTCATAAATATCCTTTATCTTATTGAAATCTACAATTGCATTCCGCGCATCCTTGAAAGCCGTCAGCACCGACTTCTCATAAGAGTAAACCTCCTGTTCGTACACCGCTTTCTTAGCTTTCAGCATCGCCCGGTTTTTACCCATCGCAAACAACGGTGTTAGCAAGGAACCACTCAGAAAATGATAGGGTGATTTCAGGAAATCAGAGAATTCAGCACTCTCCAAACCATAATGTGCCGTCAGAGCCAGACGGGGAAACATATTAGTATACGCAAGGCCTACTGTCGCATTTGCCGCAATCAATTTCTGTTCCGCCTGACGTACATCCGGACGGCGCTCCAGCAATGTGGACGGAAGTCCTACAGGAAGATTTTCTGGCAATTTAACCTCTTCGGGTAACACCGAACGTTCTATCTTCCGCGGATATTCACCTGCCAGAAAAGCAATGTCATTTTCCTTAATGGAAATCTTTCGCTCCAGGTCCGGTACCAGCGTTGCAGTACGTGCAAATTCCACCTGTGCCTGTTGATAAGAGGTTTCCGAGGTAAGTCCGCCTTCAAAACGAAGCTTTGCTAACCGCACACCTTCTTTACGGGCATTCAGTGTCTGACGGACAATAGCCAGTTCATTATCCAAAGCCACCAGTTCAAAGTATGCCTGAGCCACTTCTGCCACCAAGCTCATTTTCAGTGCCCGTTGCGCTTCTATCGAACCCAGAAAATCCGCCATACTCTTATCTTTCGCCCAACGCAAGTTTCCCCAAAGGTCCACTTCCCATGAGACGATTGCCTTTGCTTCATAGCTACGGTCCGAATCATAATTGTCTCCACCATAGTTCTCCGCTTCCTTGTCTGCATACAACTTACCACTAACTTGCGGGAAAAGATTAGCAAAATCTATGCGTTTCATTGCTGCCAGCTCCTTCACTCGCGCGGCAGCTATCTTCATATCCTTATTATATTCGAGCGTCCGCTCTATGAGCGCTTGCAACGTAGTATCGGTGTAGAGTTCCCACCATTGCCGGTCGGCAATAGAGAGTGTGTCCTGTTCCGTTGAGTCAAGCTGCCCAGGCAGGTTCAGTTCCGGACGTACATAATGTTTACCCAACTGGCATGAACTGAACAATAGCACCAACGCCATCATGTAATATATTGTATATTTTCTTTTCATAACTTATCGTTTAAATCGCTTCGTAACTTTCTTAATATTCGTATTCTTCGCTTTTGCCTTCGCCTTATAAAT
>ERZ791724.1864-NODE-1864-length-10233-cov-2.250246_pt1 | contig 10233 bp, 8 predicted proteins | sample MGYA00510044_ERZ791724 | MGnify/ENA primary metagenome ERZ791724 (study PRJEB30046, sample SAMN00715140) | human gut metagenome | study: EMG produced TPA metagenomics assembly of the A metagenome-wide association study of gut microbiota in type 2... | reverse complement strand
ACCTCCTGGTCCCAAACCAGGCGCTCTAGCCAAGCTGAGCCACACCCCGAAGGATAATCTCCAATACTTTTCACCTCTTGAGAAGCTTTGTTTTGTCTCTCAATCCGTGACGCAAGAGTTATTATATAAGAGCGCAAAGAAAATGTCAACACTTTTTTTACATTTTTTTTAACTTTTTTCTAATTGCCCGAATCCCTGATTTTTCGAGGTCTTTGCGCCTATAAATACTCAATTTCAAACGTTGCCTCTCCTTTTTTATCAAGATCCATAATAATATAAGATGGTCTTTTTCCTTCCTGCCTCGGATAAGAAAGGCTGCCCGGATTTAGCGCAATGACATCCTTATGATAATCGATGATCGGACGATGGGTATGCCCAAACATAACGATATCACATCCTCTTCCTTCTGCTTCGCGCTCAATATCTTCAATCCCGGTATTAACATAATAGTAGTGTCCATGGGTAATAAGCACTTTATACTTTCCGATCTGCAGCTCTTTTTCCCGTGGCAGTGAGGAAAAAAAGTCGTTATTCCCCGCCACCACTTCCACAGGGCACCCTGCCTGCTCTGCGATATAATCCTCATCCCCCTCAGCATCACCAAGATGGATCAAAAGATCAACCGGGCACTCCCGCTCTAACACTTTTAAAAGATTTTCATGTTTTCTATGGGTATCACTGATGATTAATATTTTCATAGGTTTTCCTTCGCAAGTTTCTCTTTCATGGCACGCAGTGCTTTTCCCCGGTGACTGATCTCATTTTTCTGTTCTTCCGAAAGTTCTGCGGTTGTACATCCGTATTTTTCCACGCAAAAAATTGGATCATAACCAAATCCATTCTCGCCTGCAATTTTACCCCCGATATAGCCTTCCATGGTCTCTCTTGTCACAAATTCCCTTCCATCCGGCAGCACTGCTGCAATGGAACAGACGAAGCGGGCAGTTCGTTTCTCCTTTGGAACACCTGCCAGAAGGTCTAAAATCGCCTGATTTTTAATATCATAAGATATATCCTCGCCGATAAAACGTGCAGAATAAATCCCCGGCTTTTTGTGCAGGTAATCCACTTCCAGCCCGGAATCATCTGCCATCACAATTGCCCCAGGTGCCTCCTTAGACACTGCTCTTGCCTTAATGAGTGCATTCTCCTCAAATGTCTTTCCATCTTCTACAATATCCAGTTTGATTCCTGCCTCTTTCATGGATAAAAGTTCCACATCCAGATCTGCCATAATGTCTCTGATCTCGCGCATTTTTCCTGCGTTTCCTGTTGCAAAAATAATTTTTGTCATCTTTTTAATATCCTTTCGCAAATGCATCCAGAACAGCGTCATAAACACCTTCTGCCGCTTTTTTCTGATAATCGGTACTGTTAAGAAGATTAAGTTCCTCCTGATTTGTCATAAATCCGACTTCGATCAATGCTACCGGAACTTCGCTGGTTCGAATGATATAAATCTCATCGCCTTCCACAAGCCCCTTATCCCTGCTCTCCAGCGCCTCCGTCACATGATCCAGACAAATCTGCGCAAATGCCTTACTTCCCAACTCTTTCGTATCCGACTCACTGTACATCACCTGTGTACCGTGTGTCGAGGACATCCGCCCGCTTTTCGTTGAATTATTATGTATACTGATGAACAGATCTGCCTGAGACTTATTCGCCAGTTGTACCCTCTGGTCAAAAGTCGGGTTGCTGTCATCCGTTCTTGTATAGTAAACACCGATATTCTCATCGCTGTTATCAAAAATCGCTTTCAGCTGCAGCACAATTCCAAGGTCAATATCTTTTTCGTTGATTCCCTGTTTCGTTGCTCCCGGCGCTCTTCCACCATGCCCGGCATCCACAACCACGACTTTGTCATAGACTTCATGCGGCGTCAGAAAATCAAAATAGTAATAATTATCATCATAATCCATATCCAGTTCATAAACCTGATCCATCGTGATCTCGATCAGTCCACTGCTTCCCTTGCTCACTGCATAAGAAAGATTATCAATATGGTTGCTGCTTCCTGTCAATGGATCATTCTCAAAATAACTGACCTCTGTCTGCGGCAATTCGATACGGACAGTTTGTGTCACATAGTCATTTGAGATTGTGATATCACTCCCCTTTACTCCCGCCGGAAGCTTCAGACGCAATTGTCTCTGTTCTGTGTCATCTGCCACTTCTGTATTTTTAATTGTAAGATCACTCATTGTAATCTTCTGTTCTGCAAGTTCTGCCTCTGCGATCCGCTCCTCCTCACGCTCCACTGCCCATGTGTGGATTGCCGGAAGTTTCGGCAATAACACACACACTATGATCATGAGAAGAACCGCTGTCACGGTTGCAAACTTCATTGCTTTCTCTTCCACGTAACCCCCTGTTAACGGTCATTACTAAATGCTTTGATACAAATATTACAATTCTCCACATTTTTTACATTTTCCCACTCAAAACCATTGGCACTGACATAACCTTCGCCGTCATCTAAGACGACATCGGCCGTGGCATCATCCGCCTCATACTCAATGGCAAGCGGATGTACTGCATCCGGTGTACTGATAAATAATACCACCGCGTACCGCTCTCCTGCATCCAGTGCAATTTGTTTGTCAAATGGGATTGTATAATAACCTGCATTACTCAATTTTCCTGATGCTACCGGTGTCATATTACTCAAAGATGATTCATCTTCAAAATTTTTCACAACATAAAGCTGATACTCCGAATCTTTTCCTGTGGCATAAAAGCTCGCAGCCGTAAGATTCTGATTGGATTCCGCAGTATAAACATTTGCACCGTAAATGCTCTCTTTGTTATAGCCGAGCTGTCCTACCCAGCCGCAGAGATCACTCTGATAAATGTGATCGTAGTTATCACTGTCCTCAATTCCTGTATACACGACATTGTGGGTACCAATATTCGTATCATAGTAAGAAATATAAAAAATCCCGCCATCACCGAATTCGCTTCCCCAGCTGTTCTGACAGATAAATGCTCCGTCCCCCTCAAGATCAACGGAAAAATTATCCTTGGAATAACTGTCGTCCCAGCCGATGATCACAACATCATGGTTTGGTTTTTCCGTACCGATATAGCAGTACGAACTTGTTCTGCGGTCATAATAAGGTGATTTCGACTGTGAACTTTTTAACGAGTTATAAATCGAAGTCTGCACGCCACCGTATTTAAATACTGCTTCCTTTATCTTCTCATAATCTTTTCCATCGATGATCTGCATCTCCTGCACATGCTTTACAGCCGTAAGATCCGGGTTTGTTTTGTTATCTCCATACGGATCATCCTTTTCGAATACCGGTCCTTTCCATGACGCAAGATATGCCATTCCCATCGTGTACTCACCACCATCGTCCTGCGCCAGATGAAACCCATTATTCAATGTCATATGATCCACCGAAAACTGATAATCCTGCTCCGGTAAAAGAACGGATTCCATCGCACTCAACGCTGCAAAAGACCAGCAGGTTCCATACGTTCCCTGATTGCGGATAGCAGAAACCCTCGCTCTGTCCCGCAGATCGTACTTTGTCGGAATGATCGTTGCACTCTCCGACACATCTGCTGCCTGTGCCTTATTTTCCTGAATATTCCACGTATAGGAATAGTCCAGATAATTGGACAGATCATTCAGACTCACATAATACTCTTTGTTCTTTTTGATCAGCGGGGAAACCACTTTTTCCTTCTTTCCATTGACCTCTATCATATCGTCATTCAGAGAAAAAGAAAGCTCACTGTTATGCTTCTCTACCAGAAGTGTATCCTCATTATAAATATGTGCGCTGCAGTTTAATGCATCCCGTAAAATAGAGACCGGAACCATGATGTCCAGATTCGAATCCACGAAAAACTGATACTTCTCATTCGTGTATTCTTTATTGTCAATCACAACTGAGAGCAGTCCTTCGTTAACGCTCTGAGCGATCAGAGGATTCCAGGTCTCCTCCTCAAGCTGCGCCCCGCGGAAACGGTTCACAGTCTGATACTGTTCGCCAAAATTATTAAATTTTATCAAAAGTGCAACTGCCAGCACACCCGTGAAGGCAATATAACGCTTCGAATACTTCATGTACCCTTAAATCTCCTTAATTGCGTTTTTTAGGAGGCTTCGGTCCTAAAAACTGGTAAAAATAAGTCTTTAACATACCGTTATAAATCTTGCGGTTTTTATCCGCTTTTCTTCCAATATACTTTTCTGTATCAGTATAGCTTGTGATCAGAAACATCGACCAAGAATCCAGTCTCTGGTATGCCTGCCCAATCTGTGAATACAATTCCGGCAGATCTGCCTTATCCTCAAGACGCTCTCCATACGGTGGATTTGTGATGATGAAGCCATATTTTTTCGGATGGCTTAAATCTGCAACCGCTCTCTGCTGAAAATGGATCATGTGTTCCACTCCCGCACGCTTCGCATTTTCCCTTGCTGCTTTGATCACATCTCCATCAATGTCATATCCCTGAATATCTACTTTCACAGTAGTGTCGATCATATCCTCTGCCTCTTTCACACACTCATACCAGAGTTTGCGGTCAATCAGGTTTGTCCATTCCTCTGCTGTAAAATCACGGTTCATTCCCGGTGCGACATTCGCTGCGATCATTGCTGCCTCGATTGGGAAGGTACCACTTCCACAAAATGGATCGACCAGAATCCGGTCCTTTCTCCAAGGAGTTAACATAATTAAAGAAGCTGCAAGAGTTTCCGTCAATGGAGCCTTACTCGTCATCGTTCTGTATCCACGTTTATGTAAAGAATCACCGGATGTATCCAGCGCCACCGTCACTTCGTCCTTCAGTAAAAAAATACGGACCGGATAAGCTGCTCCATCTTCTTTGAACCATTCCTTGTGATATTTCTGTTTCATGCGCTCCACCATTGCTTTTTTGGCAATGGACTGGATATCGGATGGACTGAACAACTTGCTGTTGATAGAAGACGCTTTTTTCACCCAGAACTTTCCATCCTCCGGAATATATTCTTCCCACGGAAGGTTCTTGATTCCCTGGAAAAGTTCTTCAAAAGTCGTTGCCTTAAACCTTCCGACCTGGTTCATAACACGTTCTGCCGTACGTAGAAAAATGTTGGCACGGCAGATTGCTTCCTCATCACCTTCAAATGTCACTCTGCCATCTTCTACTTTTGTGATCTCATAGCCAAGATCATATATTTCTCTTTTTAAAACTGCCTCTAACCCAAAGTGGCAAGGCACAAGTAAATCAAATGTTCTCACTGAAATCTCCTCTAAAAATAAGTCTAAAAACCTATTCTTATATTATCTGTTCTATTTTGAACTGTCAATTGCAAAAATATTTCCATGAGAAATGATTCTGCCCGTCTAACGCCTTATCTGCTCCTGCATTGCATTTGCACCGCCAATCACAGTATAAACCTCATACCCTTCTTTTCCCAGCTTGCGCGCTGCAAGAAGACTTGTACTCCCATACTCACAGTATAAAAGCAGCGGCCGGTACTTTGAAAAACGACAGCACCAGCTGTCCTCATCACTGTACGGGATATTTACCGCACCCGGATAGTGATATTTTCTGTATTCCTGAGGTTCTCTGATATCAACTACACGCACCCTCTTTTGAAAACAAATATTCTGGATATCTCTTGGATAAATGGTATAAAATGCCATATTTCCCCCTTTATAACAAGAAACAGATTACAGTGTGATCTGTAATCTGTCTCTGATTCTTTCCTTATTACATATTATGCAATGATTTCTTTTCCGTGCTGCTACTCTTCGTGATGGCAGTCAGAAGTTTTGTTTGCGGATTTGTTTGTGGACTTATTTGTTGACTTATTGGTAGATTTGTTCTGACCACTCTTATTCTGTCCATTGCTGTTCTCATAACTGTTCTGCTCGTAGCGGTTTTCACTCTTGTTTGTACCATCCATGTTCTTTGCCATGATAAAATGTCCTCCTGTTTTGTGTACAAAATTTTCTTCTTTTTCTGCATGTAAAATTACTTTGTCACATGCATTTTTATTATTTGAAGAATCACACAAAATATACATTTTTTAAATTGCTTTTTAAATATAGATAGGATATACTAACGTTGTGATACGAAAACGTATCATAGTTATACCCCTTATTAATTATTTATACTCCCCTCAGAAAAAGCCAGATGCGGTTGCATTTGGCTTTTTCTATTGATATTTCACACACAAAAAATCCATCGGAAAAGTTTATATCTTTTTTCCGATGGATTTTTCTACAGCTGATAATATAATAAATTATCTCTTAAATCCTGATTTAATTCTCCGCCAGCACGCTTATACTTGTCGTAAACGGCAAGAATACGTTTCACACTTCTGGAACTCTGGATATCATATCGGTTCAGAAGTTCCTGATACATTGGGTTTGCCTTCAATTCATTTCGAAGTTCTTTCGAGAACGGACAATAAGTCATCAGTATCTGTCTGGAAACCTTGTTCAGACGATAGCTTCCTCTTGACTCATATTTGATCCAGTTCTGGTAATCCTTTACAAAAACTTCCCTGTAATTATTCTTTGCGCGGAACAATGCATTTTTCAGCTTTTCTTTTGCATCAGCAGACAATTCAAAATTTTTACGGTAAAACTGCATATAATCGCAATACTCCGCCGTCAGGGATTTTTCACGGATATCATTCCAATGTACACCCTGGATCTTTCTGCAGATTTCCCAACGATATCTACCCATAGTCTCAATCATCATATCTTCAAGATCTACCGCAGTAAAAACAGGGAACATAAAACGTGCTGAAGTGTCGCGCTTCACTCCCGCTGTCTCCTGCCACATCATTGCCTTGGTTCCCGCATTTGGCATAAGAATAATATCCGGCAATACCTCTTTCATAATATTTTCATGGTTAATTCCTTTGTCCGGATCTGAAAATAATACTTCTCTGTAAAAAACAGAAAAATCGATCTTACGGATCTGATTGATAACTTCCTCTAACCGCTCTGCTGTCACAAGCATCTTTTCTACAGAGTTGATCAGATCATACTCTCCTAAAATCGGACAGAATGTTGTTATTTTTCCATAAGTTGCACGGTTTCCAGAGGTAAACATGTTCTGAATCTCATATTTTACTTTCAGCTCCCGGTTATCCTGAAGTTGTTTCATCTGTGCTTCCGTAATCTTCTTTGTTTTCAGTTTTTCTAATAAATACTGGCTATAATCCAGATCAAATTCATTCTTGGAAGGCTCTTTCCGTCCTTCATAAATTGCCTTCAGCCACTCATACATGGTATACACATGCTCTGAATTGCATAGATCCAAATGTTCTGTCAGATCGTACAATGCATTGGCATTATCCTCACCAACCATCTGCACATCCATAAAGCCAAAATTGAGGAACATTTCCAGAATTGGCGTTATCTGCCCCTCTTCCTGCATTGCGCGCATAAATACCTTATAATATACATCATAAAAAACAGGCGTCAGCTGTTTTCTGATGCGGTATGCCTCATCATCCGTTGATAGCATATCCGGCAGTTCCCGGTATTCCCTGATCTTATTGCGTACATCCTCGATCTGTGATTCATCAAATCCCGCATAGGTAAGAATATGTTCTAAGCAGTCTTCGCTTTCTTCCTCATCGCTCTCAAACTCTTCTTCGTCTTCGCCAAAAACTCCAACAGATGCCACTTCCTCTAACCCATTGCTTCCAAATTCATAATTCTGGTATTCACTCCAGCGGTAATCAATGACTCTCTGATCATAAATCTTTAATTTTTCTACCAGTTCAATGATCAGTTTCACTTCTTTATTGATTGGTTCTAATTCTTCATGATTCAGCCCTGCGCGAATCGCCAGATCAAAGAATAACTGAAAAATATCTTTTCCGGATTCACTGATCAGCAGATCCTTATTATATAGAAGATACGCAACCATCTCACTGATTCCCTGCGCAACTCTTCGCATCTGTGCAGAAGCCTCCATAATTGCACCAACGCACAGACTATCATCCTTTTCCAGCAGATTCAGATATTCTTCCAGATAATTTGTCACCAGACTACTGCTGTTGTCCATCTCCCATTTTTCCGCTTTATGACGCATTTCCAGAGAATGGAAATAATCCATTTTAGAAAAAGGCTGTTCTTCTAACTGATACTGGTTACAGATTGTTTTATAGTCATTATAAAACGTCTCTATAAACGTATGAAACTGTTTGCATCTCACTTCCAGACCAGCGTATACCTGGAGCATCTGCTGTCTCTGCTCAATCGCTGCCTTCAAAAAATATCTTCGGATCTTTGCATCATTTGACAAAATCCCCTGCAGATCCTCCGACGATTCACATGGAAAAACAGCCAGTGCACTGTCCTCCGCTGCGATATAATCACAAAGGAATCTGTCATTCTCCAGAATACCAACAATGCCATTCTGTTTCAATTCCAGTTCAACAAATGCATACTTCTGGATAACAGAGCCCTCCTGTATAAAATACCATTCTTTTACTTTGTCATTCTTTTTTGCAACAATCTGACCTTTTTGTACTTTCAATACTTCCATGCAATCTACCTGCCACTTTCTTATCTATTCACGATTTCCAGTTTTTCTGATAATCTCATCTAAAATACAGTTTGCAGCATCCTGCTTACTCATTAACAATTTCCGCACATATCCATGGAGAACCCACATAAATACTTTTTCTTAACTATTATATCGTTTTCTGTGACGTTTGTCGCTACTTTTTTAACATTTCCTGCGCAGCAATATTTTTGGAAGCTTCTGTTCATTCATACTTCATTCCATTGACGCTTCTCGGATGCATTTCCTTTTTGCCTTGCAGAAGGAATCTGCTCACTCCTGTGTTATTTTATGCTATTCTCCGCTTTGCTCTGAATTTTAAATATTTCATATTCCTGATAAACAAGCAGTCAGCTTCATAAAATGCAAGTCCGGCTGCGACCGTTACCAAAATATTAAATGGAAGTGCAATATACCATGTACTTGCCATAATTCTACCACCAAGTTCAAAATGATAATATACCATCTGTACCAGAAAAATATGATATGACGCCTGTCCGATCCATGTCAACGTATTTCCGATAACTCCCGGTAATTTTATATGATAAAATCTTCTGAACAATAAAATAATAATCGGAAAAATATAAAATGCAATCGGCATCGCTGTTGTTTTCCAATAACCAAACAAAATGATGTCCCAATTAAATCCAAACACTGCGACAATATACCCCAGTCCGATCAAAAACATACTGATCAGCTGATACTTTTTCACTCTGTGTTCCGGATATAAATAGAGGTAACAGCCAAACGCGATCAAAAGTAAATATCGTCCAATGTTCAGGCGATAATAGTATTTATCCATATCAAATATTTTTACACCGATCTCGAACAATAAATTTGCTGCGCCTGACAATGCGATTCCCAGTCTGGCATTTTTCTCTACCAGCTTATATATAATAGGAAAGATTACCAATAACTGGATCATGATAGGCACATAATAACTACCGGGACCATATGCTCCTAAAAGGAAAATCCGTGGTGGATTAATATGCTTGTCCTCGATCACTAAAAGAACAATTTCAATGAGACACACTGTAAAAAATGGCACAAGAAAACGGATCAATTTGGGTTTTATCATCTCCCATGCATACATTTTCTTTAAATTTCCACCTGTCTTTTTCCGATTTGACATAGCAAAATTATAACCGCTAATAATCATAAAAACAGGAACTGCCATATTGATCAGCATTGTAAAAAATGGAGAATCCTTATCTGCCCAATCATAATGTGTAATAATTACCATAATAACACAAATGGCCTTCAGGTAGTCCAAAAAATCGATACGTTTCTTTATTTCTTTTACTTCACTCATATGTTTTAACCACTATCCTCATTATTCTGTTGCATAAGGAAAGTCCTTGAAAATAAATTTCAAGGACTTAGATACGTGCGCGAGAAGATTCGAACTCCCGACACCTTGGTCCGTAGCCAAGTGCTCTATCCAGCTGAGCTACGCACACATATTCTATTAACTTCTTCTCATCTATTATAACACTCTTGTCAAGTGCCCTTTCGATGAATGCCGGCGACCGGAATCGAACCGGTACTGTATCGCTACAACAGGATTTTAAGTCCTGCGCGTCTGCCAGTTCCGCCACGCCGGCATTTCTGCACCAGAAACTGATGCAAGTGGAAGTTACAGGGCTCGAACCTGTGACCCTCTGCTTGTAAGGCAGATGCTCTCCCAGCTGA
>ERZ791724.1857-NODE-1857-length-10265-cov-1.546817_pt1 | contig 10265 bp, 5 predicted proteins | sample MGYA00510044_ERZ791724 | MGnify/ENA primary metagenome ERZ791724 (study PRJEB30046, sample SAMN00715140) | human gut metagenome | study: EMG produced TPA metagenomics assembly of the A metagenome-wide association study of gut microbiota in type 2... | reverse complement strand
GTCGGTAGGGCTGCCGCATACAACCAGACGACTGACGTGCTGAACCGTTGGCGCGGAGAGGGGACAAGCTACTCCATGCCGCGTGCCGTGTTCGGTGATCCTAATCAGAACTGCCGTGTATCCGACCGCTTTGTAGAAGACGGATCTTACTTGCGTGTGAAGAACATCACACTCTCTTATACCTTCCCGAAACAATGGTTGCAGAAGTTACAGATAGAGAATGCACGCCTTTCCCTTTCTGAGAATGTGGCTACCATCACCGGATATTCCGGTTTCGATCCGGAGGTGGATATCAACGGTATTGATTTATCCCGCTATCCCATTTCCCGTACATTCAGTGTAGGATTAAACTTTAACTTTTAAATAGATTCGGATATGAAAAAGATAACAAACTTACTATACGTGCTGGCTGTATTGATGCTGGTATCATGTAACGACTTCCTGGATAAGTCGCCCAAATATGCCGTTGATCCTGAAACAACCGTGACCGATGATGTGGCCGTGGCACTGACAAACGCTTGCTACAAGGCGCTTCAGTCTTCCAATCTCTACAATCAGCGTATGTGGTCGCTGGATATTGTTGCGGGCAACAGTCTGGTAGGTGCGGGCGGTGGTACGGACGGTCTGGAAACCATACAGGCATCCAACTTTATCACGCAGAGTGATAATGGGATGGCTCTGTATATGTGGCGTTCTCCGTGGGTAGGCATCGGGCAGTGCAACATTGTGCTGACCAGTCTTCCGCAGGCCGAAGCCGTATCGGAAAGCATAAAGAACCGTTGTATGGGTGAGGCATATTTCCTTCGTGCCCATTACTATTATATTTTAGCCCGTTTGTATGGCGGCGTTCCTTTGCGTCTGGAACCTTATACTCCGGGTGGATCTACTGCAATAGCGCGCACTACGTTGGATCAGACTTATGAGCAGATCATTTCGGACTGTAAGAATGCGGCCGATTTGCTTCCGGCGAAAGCGGAATATAATGAAGAAGAAAAAGGACGTGCCTGTAAGGATGCCGCCCTTACCATGCTGGCGGATATCTACCTGACACTGGCTCCCAACCATACGAGCTATTATGAAGATGTGGTGGAACTGTGCAATGAGATTACGAACCTGGGTTACGACCTTTCCACCTGCAAGTATGAAAATAACTTCGATGCTACCATCAATAACGGTCCTGAATCTTTGTTTGAGGTGCAGTATTCCGGAAGTACGGAATATGATTTCTGGGGAACGGACGGCCAATCTTCCTGGCTTTCCACTTTCATGGGCCCCCGTAACTCGGACTTTGTTGCAGGCAGCTACGGCTGGAACCAGCCTACGGAGGAATTTGTGAGCCAGTATGAAGAAGGTGACAAACGGAAGGAGCTGACGGTTCTTTATGCAGGTTGTCCGGATTTCGACGGGAAGACTTACAAGAGTTCTTATTCCAATACCGGATATAACGTGCGCAAATTTCTGGTGTCCAAGACTATTTCGCCGGAATACAATACGAACCCCAATAACTTTGTTGTGTACCGCTATGCGGATGTCTTGCTGAAGAAGGCGGAAGCGCTGAATGAAATGGGACAACCGGGCCAGGCTGCCACCCCCCTGAATATAGTTCGCAAACGTGCCGGATTGCCTGAAGTTTCGGGCCTGTCGCAGGAGGCTATGCGTGAGAAGATTATTCACGAGCGGCGCATGGAACTGGCTTTCGAAGGACATCGTTGGTTCGATATGATCCGCGTCAATAATGGAGAGTATGCCATCCGCTTCCTGCAATCCATCGGGAAGAACAATGTGAACAAGAATCGCCTGTTGTTCCCCATTCCGCAGACGGAAATGGATGCGAATATACTGATGACACAGAATCCGGGTTATTAATCACTTAAATCAGAAGAAGAATATGAAAAGATATATCTCACATCTAGTATTTGCATTGCTGGGTTGCATGGCATTGTCTGCATGCGTGGACAATGACTATATGGAACTGGACAAGGGGCACAATGAACTGGTGCTTTCCACCAGCAACACGAAAGTCGTTTTGGTCGAACAGGCGCATGGCGATGATGCCCTGGAACTTTTCTGGACAACGGGCACGAATTATGGTACGGGAAATAAGATTTCCTATACACTGGAACTAGCCAAGGCGGGCAGTAATTTTGCCGCTCCTTATGTGGCTTTGGAGAACGTTGTGCAGGAATATACCTGGAAGAAGAGCGTGGAGGAATTGAATAGCATCCTTCGTGAGCATTTCGGTGCGGAAGCAACTGAAAACATCTCTCTGGAAGCACGCCTGACAGCCAAAGTAATGGATCGGGAAGAGACGCAGGTAGCCACCACCTCTTTTAGTGTCACTGCCTACAAACCGTTGACTTCCACTCTTTACCTGATAGGTGATGCCACTCCCGGTGGTTGGAGTGCGGACGATGCAACGGAAATGATCCGGAAAGACAATGGTATCTTTACATGGACGGGAAAAATGACTGCGGGTTCCTTCAAGTTTATCACTACGCCGGGGTCTTTCTTGCCATCGTACAACAAAGGAACTGACGGAAAGCTGGTGCTTCGTACCAGTGCCGATCAGCCGGACGAACCGTTTACGATTGAAGAAGAGTTCAACTATGTTGTTGAAGCGAATCTGTTTACCGGTGTTGTCACCCTGACTCAGACCGAGAACCTCAGACCGGCTTACGATCAGCTTTATTTCGTTGGAGGTATGAACGACTGGGGATTTGTGCCGATGAAAAAGGATGTGCTCGATCCGTTCCTGTTCCGCTATGCCCGTTTGTTCGATGCAGGCCAGGGCGGGGAATTCAAGTTCGGAACTTCGGAAGGAAGCTGGGAGAGCATGTATAAGGCAAAGAATGCCGACGCCGCTTACACCGATACGGAAATGGTATTTGTGAAAGGGTTTGATCCTGACAATAAATGGGTGCTGAAAGATGCCGAATGTGGTAAGGCCTATAAGATATGTGTCGATATCCGTGCAGTGAAAGAGCGTATGATGATGAGTGAATTTGTTCCTTATGAGATGATTTATATGGTAGGGGATGCTACGCCTGCGGGGTGGAGCATTGGAGATGCCACGCCGATGCAGGCCACGGATAATCCGTATGTATTTACCTGGCAAGGTGTACTGAATGTGGGTGAGTTGAAGCTGACCTGTGATAAGAAAGAGGACTGGAACGGTGCCTGGTTTATGCCGACCGTAGCCGACCGGCAACCTTCGGGCGAGACGGAACCGATGTTGTTCCTGGATAAGGCCAGCGATGCTTTCAAAGCCCAATATCCGGATGTAATGATTGGAGGCATCGACTTGAAATGGAAGATCACGACGGCAGGTTCTTATAAGATTACCCTGAATCAACTGGAAGAGACGATTTCGATTGTGAAATAGCTACAAGCTACTAGCTACGAGCTACAAGTGCCTTTCGGCATGATAGCCGGGTTATTAGCCCACGAGTACAGCGTAGTAACTTGTAGCTCGTAGCTAATTAATAATTCAATAGGATGAAATATATAGTTTATGCAATGGCTGCCACGTTCTTTTTGGCTTCGTGCAGCAAAGACAATGATGAAACCGGCGGTGGTAACGGTGGTGGAGGAGAAACAGGAGGAGTGACTGATGTCACTCCCGTGACCTCCGATTTGACTGTGAACCTGACCACTGACAAGGCTTGCTACCGACCGGGTGAAACCGTTTCCTTCACAGCCGATGCCCTGCCTGCGGGAGCAAAGGTACGTTACCGCACCTTGAACCAGGTAATCTCCGAACAGGCAGCCGCAGGCAGTTCCTGGACGTGGACTGTCCCTGCAACGGATTTCACCGGATATCTGGCGGACGTTTATCGCACTAAAGAAGACGGTACGGAAATCATTCTCGGTACTATTGCCGTCGATGTATCCAGCGACTGGACCCGCTTCCCGCGTTATGGCTTTGTCGCCACCTTCGACGCTTCTAAAACGGAAAGTAAAATTCAGGAGGAAATGGCTTTTCTGAACCGTTGCCATATCAATGGTGTACAGTTTCAGGACTGGCACAACAAGCACCACTGGCCGCTGGGCGGTACGCGCGAACATCTCGATGCAGTATATAAAGATATCGCCAACCGGGATATCTATACACAGTCGGTAAAGGATTATATCCGCATCCAGCACTCGTATGGAATGAAGGCGATGTTCTATAATCTTTGTTTCGGTGCGCTCGATGATGCAGCCGGTGACGGTGTGAAAGAAGAGTGGTACATCTTTAAAGGCACAGGACATACGGATAAGGATGCCCATACGTTGCCCGACAGTTGGAAGAGCAATATCTATCTGCTCGATCCGGGTAATGCCGAATGGCAGGCATATATTGCCCAACGCAACGATGATGTCTATGCCAGTCTTGACTTTGACGGCTATCAGATAGACCAGTTGGGCAACCGTGGCGACCGCTATGATTACAGGGGGAATAAGGTGAATCTGCCTAAGACTTATGTTTCGTTTATTGAAGCTATGAAGGGGAAACATCCTGATAAACGACTGGTGATGAATGCAGTAAGTAGCTACGGGGCATCCCAGATTGCAGGTACGGGCAAAGTCGACTTCCTGTATAATGAAGTTTGGGGGGATGAAGCTGATTTCACGGACTTATATACGATCCTGAAAGCGAACCATCAGTACGGAAATCAGGCACTGAAGACGGTGTTTGCGGCTTATATGAATTATGAGAAGGGTTCCGGTGAATTCAATATGCCAGGAATCTTGCTGACGGATGCGGTGATGTTTGCCCTTGGCGGTTCCCATCTGGAACTGGGAGGCGACCACATGCTGTGCAGCGAATATTTCCCGAATACCCGTTTGCAGATGAGTGATGCCTTGAAGACGGCCATTGTGCGCTATTATGACTTTATGACCGCTTATCAGAATCTTCTTCGCGATGGCGGGGAGGAGGAGAAGGTAACGCTGGTATGTACGGATGCAAGCAAGAATCTGAATCTGAACACTTGGCCGCCACAGAAGTCAGCCATAACTTCTTTTGCCAGAAGGGTGGGTGGTAAGCAGGTGGTTCATCTGCTGAACTTCCAGAGTGCAAACAGCCTGAGTTGGAGAGATCTGAACGGGACAATGCCCGAACCACGGTTGGTGACTAAAGTGCCCTTGAAGCTGAATGTTGCGGGGAAAGTGAGCAAAGTATGGGTGGCTACTCCCGACGTCCATGCCGGAGCCTCGCAGGAACTGGCTTTCGAACAGAAAGACGGAGCGATAACCTTTACTCTTCCTTCATTGAAATACTGGACGATGATTGTGATAGAATAAAGCTGTTAATGGAGTGGATTTAAGACTGGTGTGGATAAATTTCCCTAACCCCAGAAATCCGAATTTCCACACCCCGCGAAACCAAAATTTCGCTACCCCATACACCGAGGCTTTCACCACCCCATGAAAGCATAGGGGTACGGAAGGGCTACAAGCTACGAGCTACAAGTAGCTGCGCTATGTTCCGAAAGGCACTTGTAGCCTGTAGCTCGTAACTGATTAACAATAAAGAATATAACCCATGAAAATATACATATATCTATTAGTAGTATTGTGTTTCCTGTCTCCGTATTCATATAGCGGAAATGTAACGGGAAACTGTATTTCCTATTCCAAGGAAGGGAGAAACGTTACCTTCCATCTGAATGATAGTTCAGCGGTGCAATTGCAACTGTGCAGCCCTTCCGTGGTGCGTGTCTGGTTTTCACCGGACGGGAAACTGCAACGGGGAACCCCTTCTTTTGCAGTCATCAATGAAGAACTGGAAGATGTGGGCACCGTTCAGGTGGACGAGCAGAATGCCTGTTATGAGATGTTCACGCCCAAACTCCGCATCCGGGTGAATAAAGCCCCGTTCAGTCTGCAGATATTCGACAAGTATCAGAAACTCCTGTTCAGCGATTATGCAGATAAAGGGCATGTCAGCGAAGGAACCCGCAAAGTGGAATACAAGACCCTCCGCCGGGACGAACACTTCTTCGGTCTGGGCGAGAAGACCGGCAAACTGGACCGCCGTGGTGAATCTTATAAGATGTGGAACAGCGATAAACCCTGTTACAGCGTTGTAGAAGATCCTCTGTACAAGAGTATCCCTTTCTTTATGAGTAGCTATCGTTATGGTATATTTCTGGATAACACCTATAAGACAGAATTCAAATTCGGCACCGAGAGCCGCGATTATTACAGCTTTGAAGCTCCCGGTGGGGAGATGATTTACTATTTTATCTTTGGTAAGGATTACAAGGAAATCATGAAGCAGTATGTCGCATTGACCGGACAACCCATCATGCCTCCGAAGTGGGCACTGGGCTTTGCACAATGCCGCGGCCTGCTGACCACCGAGAAGCTCTCTTATGAAATAGCCGAAGGATACCGCAAGCGTGGTATTCCTTGCGACATCATCTATCAGGACATCGGCTGGACACAATACCTACAGGACTTCAACTGGCGGAAAGAAAACTATCAGAACCCGAAGAAGATGCTTGCCGACTTGAAAGGGATGGGCTTCAAGGTGATTGTTTCGCAAGACCCTGTCATCTCCCAGGCCAACAGGAAGCAATGGGAAGAAGCGGACCGCCTCGGCTATCTGGTGAAAGACTCCACCACGGGCAGAAGCTATGATATGCCCTGGCCCTGGGGCGGCAACTGCGGTGTGGTGGACTTTACCATTCCCGAAGTGGCGGACTGGTGGGGAGCCTATCAGCAGAAACCGATAGATGACGGCATTGCCGGCTTTTGGACGGATATGGGTGAACCTGCCTGGAGCAACGAGGAACAAACGGAACGTCTTGTCATGAAGCACCACCTGGGTATGCACGATGAAATTCATAACGTGTATGGTCTGACCTGGGACAAGGTGGTAAAGGAACAGTTTGAGAAACGGAATCCGGATCTTCGTGTCTTCCAGATGACACGCGCCGCCTATGCAGGATTGCAGCGCTACACCTTCGCCTGGACCGGAGATTGCGGCAATGGAGATGATGTGCTGCAAGGCTGGGGACAGATGGCTAATCAGATCCCGGTACTTTTATCTGCCGGACTGGGTGTGATTCCTTTCGTGGCATGTGACATTTCAGGTTATTGCGGGGATATTGAAGATTATCCCGCCATGGCGGAACTTTATACCCGTTGGGTACAGTTGGGAGCGTTCAATCCTCTGAGCCGTATTCACCATGAAGGAGATGTGGCGGTAGAACCGTGGCTCTTTGGGGAAGAAGCGGAGAAGAACGTTAAAGCTACCATAGAAATGAAGTATCGCTTGCTGCCTTATATTTATACTTATGCCCGCGAAGCGCATGAAACGGGTTTGCCGATTATGCGCCCCATGTTTATGGAATATCCGGCAGATTTGGAAACGGTCTCTACAGATGCACAATTTATGTTTGGCAGCGAATTGCTGGTGGCTCCGGTGGTGAAGAAGGGGGCAATTAATAAGAATGTTTATCTGCCCGAAGGTATCTGGATTGATTATAATGACAAGTGCACGGAATATAGCGGCGAACAGTGGACTACGGCAAATGCTCCGCTGAATACCATTCCTATGTTTGTGCGTAAAGGAAGTATCATCCCTCAGATGCCTGTGATGAATTATACGGATGAGAAGCCCGTTTATCCGATTACATTTGAGGTATTTCCGGCTGCGGCGGGCGGTGAAACGTCTTTCTCCCTGTATGAAGATGCAGGAACTGCTCTGGGATATCAGCGTGGAGAATTTATGCGTACTCCTATATCTTGCCGGACAACGGAAAAGGGATATGTGCTCGAAGTCGGGGAAAGGGCGGGAGAGAAGTATGCCCTTCCGGGAGAACGCAACCTGATGTTTTGCATTTATACCAGTCAGATGCCGAAGGAAGCGCTTATTGACGGACAGAAAGTAAGGAAGATGAAAGCGGAAAAACTGAATGAAAGGATGGAAACGGAGTTCAAGGTTACCGCATGGTGTCCGGATAAGAAACAGAATCTTTGTATGTTGAGATTGCCGGATGACAGGGTGAAACACACGATTGAATTTATTTATTAAACCATATTCCGCATGCTGTTATACGCTGATAGTGTGTATAGGGTAGCATGCGAAACTTAAATTATAAAATAGTATAGTTATGAGAAAGTTAATGCTTAGTACAATTTGTCTTCTTTTTGCCTTAGTGGGGAAAGCCGAAGGAGTGTCGTCTCCTTCGGGCCAGGTGAAGCTGGATTTTGAATTATCAAAGAATGGCGCTCCGACCTATCAGGTGGAGTATAAAGGGAAATCCGTGATTAACCCCAGCACCTTGGGACTGGAATTGAAGAATTCCGATAATCTGCTGGACGGTTTTGAAGTCTTGAAAGCTTCTACCTCTACCTTCGACGAAACCTGGCAACCGGTGTGGGGAGAGACGAAAGATATTCGTAATCACTACAATGAATTGCTGGTTGAATTGAAACAACCCGTCACGGATCGTTATATGAACCTTCGTTTTCGTGTATATGATGATGGTGTAGGATTCCGCTATGAGTTTCCGCAACAGAAGAATCTGGTTTACTTCGTGATTAAGGACGAACATACCCAGTTCGCTATGACGGGCGATCATACCGCCTGGTGGATTCCCGGTGATTACGATACTCAGGAATATGATTATACGGAATCCAAACTTTCGGAAATTCGTGGTTTGATGCAGGGAGCCATTACTGATAATGCGTCACAAAACCAGTTTTCACCGACAGGTGTACAGACTTCCCTCCAGATGAAAACGGCTGACGGAATCTATCTCAATCTCCATGAAGCCGCTTTGGTGGATTATTCGTGTATGCACCTGAATCTGGATGATAAGAACCTTATCTTTGAATCTTGGCTGACGCCGGATGCACAGGGCGATAAAGGGTATATGCAGTCACCTTGTCACACTCCGTGGCGTACGGTGATAGTCAGTGATGATGCCCGTGAAATGCTGGCTTCCAATCTGATACTGAATCTGAATGATCCCTGCAAATATGAAGATACATCCTGGATTAAGCCTGTGAAGTATGTAGGCGTATGGTGGGAAATGATTGCGGCAGGCAAGCCGTGGGCTTATACATTTGATCTCCCTTCCGTAAAACTGGATGAAACGGATTATACGAAAGTGAAACCGAATGGTACTCACCCCGCCAATACAGAGAATGTAAAGAAGTACATTGATTTTGCTGCGGAGCATGGTTTCGACCAGGTATTGGTAGAAGGCTGGAATACCGGTTGGGAAGACTGGTTCGGCAACAGCAAGGATTATGTTTTCGACTTTCTTACTCCATATCCTGATTTTGACATCAAATACCTGAATGAGTATGCCCACTCCAAAGGTGTCAAACTGATGATGCACCATGAGACATCGGCTTCCGCACGCAACTACGAACGCCACATGGAGGCTGCCTATGACTTGATGAACCAATACGGTTACAATTCCGTGAAAAGCGGTTATGTGGGCAATATCATTCCGCGCGGTGAATATCATTATGGGCAGTGGATGAACAACCATTACCTGTATGCCGTGACCGAAGCTGCCAAGCATAAAATTATGGTGAATGCCCACGAGGCTGTACGGCCTACTGGTTTGTGCCGTACGTATCCGAACCTGATAGGAAATGAATCTGCCCGTGGCACGGAATATGAAGCTTTCGGAGGCAGCAAGCCTTTCCACACGACCGTTCTTCCTTTCACCCGTCTGCAAGGCGGACCGATGGATTATACGCCGGGTGTCTTTGAAATGGATATGAATAAACTGAATCCGAATAGTCACGCTCATGTAAACTCTACATTGGCGCGTCAGTTGGCACTCTACGTCACGATGTACAGCCCCCTGCAAATGGCAGCCGATCTGCCTGAGAACTATGAACGCTTTATGGATGCTTTCCAGTTCATTAAAGATGTGGCTCTGGACTGGGATGACAGCCGATACCTGGAAGCAGAACCGGGACGCTATATCACGGCTGCCCGCAAGGCGAAAGGTACGAATGATTGGTTTATAGGTTGTACCAGCAGTGAGCAGGGGCATGCTTCTACTCTGAAACTGGATTTTCTGGATGCTGATAAACAGTATATAGCTACTGTTTATGCGGACGCAAAGGATGCTGATTATAAAACGAATCCGCAGGCTTACGTAATCCGTAAAGGGATTGTTTCTCCTAAGACCGTGCTGAATTTGAAAGCTGCTCCGGGTGGTGGTTACGCTATTAGCATTATGGAGGTGAAAGATAAATCTGCAGTAAAGGGATTGAAAACACTAAAGGTTGCTCAATAAAGTTGT
>ERZ791724.1852-NODE-1852-length-10280-cov-1.976137_pt1 | contig 10280 bp, 10 predicted proteins | sample MGYA00510044_ERZ791724 | MGnify/ENA primary metagenome ERZ791724 (study PRJEB30046, sample SAMN00715140) | human gut metagenome | study: EMG produced TPA metagenomics assembly of the A metagenome-wide association study of gut microbiota in type 2... | reverse complement strand
AGCGCGGTGCTGGAGTACGGCGTTTTTCCTGTAAGCCCATTTTTTTCAGTGTTTCGACAGTTGCTTCCAGATCATTGACGCGCATGTCGATATGATCTACTTGTGTAAGCATACGTAAAAAACCTCACTTTGTTTGATTAAAGTATTACTGTGCCTGCTGCTTTTTCTTGCGGTGTTCTTTGAACGTCGGATAGAAACCGCAAACAAGGATCAGAACCATCAACGCAATACTGAGCGGGCGGCTGAAAAAGTATGCAAGCACATTGCCGCGACTCATGGCGACCGACTGACGAAGACCGGTTTCAGCCATTGAGCCGAGGATTAGTCCGAGTACAGTAGCGGAAGCGGGATAGTCCGCCTTGCGCATGAAGTAGCCCAGAAGACCGAAGACGATCATCACGTACACATTATACATTGTAGAAGAGAGCGCATAAGAACCGACAACAGCCAGAACCACAATGATCGGGCAGAGAACGCTGGTTGGTACCTGAGTGACTTTGACGACGTAGCGCGCGATCAAAAGCCCGATGATACCCATCAGAATGTTGGCCAGCGCGAAGCCGACAATCACCGTATAAGTGATATCAGCATGCTTGGTAAACATTGCGCTGCCGGGCTGCATGCCGTGGATCATTAAGCCGCCCATAATGACGGCCGCTGCGGCGCTGCCGGGGATACCGAGCGTAAGCATGGGAATCAGAGAGCCTCCGGTCACGGCGTTGTTGGCAGACTCGGAAGCGCAGATGCCCTCCAATGAGCCCTTGCCAAAGAGTTCCCTATGCTTGGAGCGGTTCTTTGCAGTGTTGTATCCGACCCAGAAGCCGATATCACCGCCGGCACCGGGCAGAATGCCGACGCCAATGCCGAGAACGGACGAATAAAGAATGGTGGGGACCAATTCCTTAAACTGTTTCCAGGTGGGAAGTACACGACCGGCGGCTTTGCCGATCTCATCTTTCGGTTGGCCGGCAGCGGCGCGAGCTTTGGCGAGCTGACCAAGCACCTGCGGGATAGAAAACAGACCAATCAGCGCAGGAACAGTGGGGATACCACCGAGCAGAGCTGTAGAACCAAAGGTAAAACGCGGGAATGCTGAGTTGTTGTCAATGCCGACCGTGCAGAACAGAAGACCAAGAAAACCTGCAATCAAACCCTTACTCAGACTTTCGGAGGCGAGGCTCGCAATGATGCTCAGGCCAAAAACCGCAAGGAAGAAATTCTCGGCAGAGCCAAATTTCAGTGCGACAGAAGCCAGCAGCGGGGAGAGAAACAGCAGTGCGATCGCGCTGATCGTTCCGCCAATCATGGAACTGACCATAGCCGTGCCGAGAGCCTCCAGACCACGGCCCTGAAGTGTGAGAGGGTATCCGTCCATTGCTGTTGCAGCCGATGACGGCGTACCGGGGGTGTGGATCAGAATGGCAGAGATAGAACCGCCAGCGATTGCCGAGGTATAGATCGTCATGAGCATTACAAGTGCGGCTGTGGGTTCCATTGCATAAGTGAATGGAATCATCAGAGCAATGCCCATGGTCGCGCTCAAACCGGGGAGTGCACCGATCACCATACCACCGACCACACCAATCAGCAGTGCGATCAGAACATCGAAGGTGAACAGTGACGATGCAATCGTCGGTAAAGTGTTAAAAAATCCGCTTATCATCGTCGTGCCTCCTTAGATCAGCAGCCCGGAGGGCAGATTAAGTTTGAGCTGCATCACGAACAGAAAATAGACAAAGACGTCCACGCCAAGTGTGACGAGCATGAGCGTGAGAGGCTTGCGCATCTTCAGAAACAGCATATATCCGACCATAAAAATTGTAGTGGATACAAAGAATCCGAGCACATCGATTAACAGGATGTAAACAACAATCAGCGCGTAGCCAAGTAGCGGGAGCTTGTTTTCCTCCCAACTGAAGATGTTTTTGATCTCTTGGCCTTCTTCGATTTTTTTGCGCTCAGCTTTGGCTTCGGCAAAACCATAAACAAAGGTATAGATCCCAAGCAGGCACAGGACCACAAGAATAAACTGCGGGAAAATGCCAGCTGTGTCAGGAAATTTGAAGGTCATTGGGAATAGAACTACTGAGAGCACTACTAAAAGTATCCCAATGTACACGTCATAGTGCAAATGCTTTTTCACAAAGGGTTCCTCCCCGATAAAGTGTTGAATGCTCAGCCGTTGTAACCGAGTTCGTCGGCCCACTTGATAATAACAGCCTCCTGATCCTTCATGTACTGCTCGTACTCTTCACCATCCATATAGTTGACTTCATAGCCGGCAGCTTCCATTGCAGCAAGATACTCGGGATCTTCCTGCGCCGCGCGGAGAGAAGCGACCATAGCTTCCTTGATCTCTTCAGGAACACCGGGCTGCGTCACAATGCCGCGGTCAGAACCCTGAATGATCTCATAGCCCTGTTCAGAAGCGGTGGCGATATCGGGCAGGAAGGAAGAACGATCTGCCTTGCAGACGGCAAGAACCTTGACAGTACCTTCTTCGTACATTGTCAGCGTATCTCCGACCTTACCGAAATAAAGATCGCAGTCGCCGCTGAGGAAAGAGGTCTTCTGAGCGGAAATGCCATCGCTGTGGTTGATGCCAATAAGATTGGTCACGCCAGCCTGATCGCAGAATTCAAGGAGGGCCAGCTCATCTGCGCCACCCTTAGAAGTCAGGGCCACGGTGAAATCACTGGACGCAGACTTGAGCATATTGGCAAGATCATCCAGCGTGTTGACATCAGCAAAACGGCTGTCATCGTTGCGAACGGCGATCGTCACACTGTCAGTCACACAGTTGCACAGCAGATTGAAGCTGTCAAGCGTGTTGGAGTTCTGCAGAGCCTTGTTGAGATACGAGAAGACCTGAGGTGTGTGGATATTGGCAACGGTGGAACCGTCCGGCGTTGCATTGAACATCTCCGTCCAGCCGATCCAGTTTGCGCCGCCGGTCACATTCTCTACCGTGACGACGGTTTTATTGTCAGTTGCCTTCTCCCAGTAGGGAGCAAGCATGCGAGCGCAGATGTCAAGGCCGCCGCCAGCGGAGGCAGTGATGATGTAACGGGTGTTAGCCTTGGGCCAATCGGCAGAGGCGTCGGTATTGGAGCTGTCGCCGGTATTCGAGTCACCGGTATCCTTCTGGCCGCAGGCGGCAAGCGCAAAGACCAGCGCCAAGGAAAGCATGAGAGCAAGGAACTTTTTCATAATTGGTACTCCTTTTCTTTTTTCTCTTTGAAGTTGATGGTGTGCAGCATCCTTCACAGATGAATTAGCAAAGGGCGTGCCAATAAATGGATGGGATAGAAAAAACTCAAATTTTTCGTGAACGACGGCAAGCAAACTATACTTTGACGGAACATGTCAATTAAAATCTCGAAGATACCCTTCTGAATGTTTCAATTCGTTTCACAATTCGTTCCGCTTGAAACAAATTGTGAAACGTGCTATGCTTTTTGTGAAACATAAAGGAGGTTAGATCAATGGAACATGCGGCACATTATGGGATCGTATCGATCTTTACAAATCAACTTGCCTATGAGGTTGCAAAAAAAGTCTCTGAAGAGCAGGGATATCCTTACCCAGTGTACTTTACCCCACTGGAAAATGCAATCAACTTTGCGAAAGAGATGATACAAAGCGGCGCGGAGACGATCATCAGCCGCGGCGGGGTAGCAACCGTTTTGCAGCAGAATGTAGATGTTCCTGTGATTAGCATCAAATACTCATTCAGCGATTTTGCTATTTCCATTGAGAAGGCGCGTAAGATCTCCAACAAAATTGCCATTGTCAGTTACGGTACCGGTATTGCTTATGCACAGCGAATTCTGCCGTTTTTTGACGCGAAGATCACGATGGCACAGGTGAAGAATGCCGCGGACATGGAAGAGACGCTGCGCGAGCTGCAAAAAAGCGGAATTGAAGTGATCATCGGCGGACACAGCAGTACGACTGCTGCCCAAAAGCTCGGAATGCATACTGTTTATATGAGCGCAAACCGATATGACTTTATTGAGGCAGTAGAAAATGCACAAAAAAATCTTGCCATGTATTATGAGCAGAAGTCCAGGCTGCAAACCATCACAGCGGTGCTGAACTCTGCAACGACGGCTATGCTGGTCATCGATAATCATGGCCAGATCACCAATATGAACGGCAAGGCACAGGATGTTCTGGGGGTAACAGAAGAAAATGCTGTTGGTAAATCATATCGTAAAGTGTTTCCGGATTCCCGTATTGTAGAAGAAACACTGAGGGGACACGAAGTGCGCGAAAAGATCATTCAATATAATATGAATTACTTAGTTGTCAGCAGTAATCCAATCTTGCTTGACGGCAACATCATTGGCGCCGTGCTGAATATCCAAGTGGGCAAAGAGATTCAGTCCATTGAAAATAAACTGCGCATCAAGACTGTGAGCAGCGGCTATGTTGCCCGCAGTGAATTTTCTGATATTCTTGGTACCAGTGCGGCAATCTGTACAGTAAAAGAGCGTGCGAGCGTCTATGCACAGGTAGACAGTACCATTATGCTCTACGGGGAATCCGGCGTTGGCAAGGAGCTCTTTGCACAGAGCATCCATAACGACAGCAAACGTCGGAACTATCCTTTTGTTGCAGTTAACTGTGCGGCGCTTCCTGAATCGCTGTTGGAGAGCGAGTTGTTTGGCTATGAGAAAGGTGCATTTACCGGAGCTCGCGCGGAGGGGAAAGCAGGTATTTTCGAAATGGCGCATCGCGGTACGATTTTTCTTGACGAGATCGGAGAGATGCCGCTGACACTGCAGTCGCGTTTGCTGCGAGTATTGCAGGAAAAAGAGGTGACTCGCATCGGTGGTAGCCGTGTTCTCCCGATAGATGTCCGCATTCTTGCAGCGACAAACCGTGATTTGCATGAGGAGGTCAAAAAAGGAAATTTTCGAAATGACCTTTATTATCGCCTGTGTGTTCTTGTGCTTACGATTCCGCCTCTGAGAAGAAGAAAGGAGGATATTCAATCGCTTGCAACGGCCTTTGCTGAGCGCTTTTCCAGAAAGTATGAGAGGGAGTTTCGTGGTTTTTGTGAGGATGGCATTGATGCGCTTTGTCAATTGAATTTTCCGGGTAATGTACGTGAGCTCTCAAATCTCGTAGAGCGCATGGTGATTCTTAGCCGAAACGGCACGCTCGGACGCGATGTGCTGGAGGAAGCGCTTTCCGAGGAATTTGCCTACGAGCCAATTACGCAGGCTGCCGCTCGACAAGACTCGGATGAACTAGAGCGGCAGCGCATTCTGCGCATATTAAATGAGTGCGGCGGACAGAAAGAGGAGGCAGCGCGGCTTCTTGGAATGAGCCGGACAACTTTGTGGAGGAAGTTAAAACGTTTTCAATTGACTGAATGCTGAATTGGCACGATTTTTGCTTTAACATGAGTATCGTGTGTGCATCCGATTTCTCATGAAGAGGTGATACTTATGCCCAAAGTCGGTTTGGTCGGCCCGTATAGCCCGGCAATGAAAGAGGCATTTTATGACAGCCTACCGCAGGATTACGAGGCTGTAGAGGTCACAGCCACTGATGATTATAAAAATCTTGCAGATGTGGATTACATCATCAACCGCACCCTGCCGATCGACGAAACTTTGCTTTCAATCTGTCCTAAACTTAAGTTTATCGCAAAATATGCTGTCGGTTTCGATAATATTGATGTTGCTGCCGCTGCGCAGCGCAATATTCCTGTAACCAATTGCAAAGGATTCAATTCAGACTCTGTCGCTGAGTTGACCGTTGCACTGATGATCGATTCCTGCCGGAATCTGTATCCGATGTACCTGGGGTTGCGCGAGGATAACTGGATGCAGGATAAATTTGTCAATACTTCGCTCACGCTGCGAGGGCAGACGGTTGGGATTATTGGACTTGGCAGCGTGGGAAGCCGAGTGGCAAAACTACTGAATGCATTTGGCTCAAAAGTGGTCTATTACGATGTGGTACGCCGCAGCGAGCAGGAAGAGAATGAACTGAATGTTTCATTCCTTGAACTGAACGACTTACTTGCGGTGTCGGACATTGTGACGCTGCACTGCCCAGGCTCAGCAAAAAATGAGCATCTGATCAACCGGGAGACATTGGCATTGATGAAACCGACGGCGATCCTGATTAACTGTTCCCGCGGTTCGGTGGTTGATGAAGAAGCCTTGTATGAGGCGCTTTCTGCGAGGAAACTTGACCGCGCGGCACTTGATGTGTTTGAAACAGAACCGCCGGTCGGTTCTGAACTGTTGGCATTACCCAATGTGATTGCATCTCCGCATGTGGGAGGGACGACAAGAGGACTCGGCGCTGGGATGATTCGCCTGTGCATGCAGTTTATCCTTGATTTTGCCGGGCACAAACCAATTCCGGTGCAGAACGTGGTCAATTATACGATACTCAATGATCCTGCAATTCTGGAGGTAATGGAATGAAAGATGAGAAAATGCTTGTCGTGGCAGCACATATCGGCGATTATCTGTGGCGCTGTGGCGGCTCTATTGCAAAATATGTCGCCGAAGGGACAGAAGTAAAAGTCATTATTCTCTCTGACGGCCTGCGCGGCGAAGCGAATGACTACTGGAAACGAGAGGATGCGACGATGGAGGGGGCAAAAGAAGTGCGCCGGTCAGAATGCCTTCGGGCTGCGGAGATTCTCGGTGTCAAGGATATTGATCTCTGGGGGCTTCGGGATTATCCTATGGAGCTTGGCGCAGAAGAGGTGGAAAAGCTCGCGCATATCTATCGGACCTTCCGACCGAACTTTATTGTCACACATGATGCGTACGACGCATTTAATCCTGACCATAACCTCGTCTCTGCGACGGTGCGTCAGGCGTATGCTGTTGCGTCAGGTGCAGGTTTCCGCGATGGCGGTCCCGTTTGTTCGCGTCAAACGCCGATTTTTGGTTTCGAACCGCATATGACGGAGATCTGTAGCTTCCAGCCTATGGTTTACGTGGATATTACCGACGTTTTTGAAAAGAAGGTTGAGGCGATGAAAGTGTTCTCCTCACAAACACATATGCTGGCTGCCTATACAAGAAAGGCGGAGATCCGAGGTTCTGAAGCAAAAAACCGCGGCAGCCGTCCCAACTGCAAGTATGCGGAGGCTTTCTCAGTTTTTCAGCCTATTGCATCCACTGGCCGCTTCGTTTGGTGAAAGATAAAACGATAAGGCAGCGCTGCGTTATTGAAATGCAGCGCTGCCATTATATCTGCTACGTTAAAAGATAACCTGACAAGAGGAGAATACAGTGAAAAAGTATGTGGATTTTACGCAGGGAAATATTGTCCGTGCAATCATATTGTTTTCTATTCCTCTCATCATGGGTGAGTTGCTGCAAAATCTTTATAACAGTGTGGATGCGCTGGTTGTCGGAAATTTGATCGATCAGCATGCATTGGCAGCGGTGACAGTGTGCGGGATGATCGCCAATATGGTCATCAATTTCTTTAATGGGATGTCGGTCGGTTCAAATATTGTTGTTGCAAAAGCAAGCGGGCGCGGAGACACTGACCGCCTTTGTAAGGCAATCTGCGCCGCGTTCTCATGCGCTGTGGTACTTGGGTTGCTGCTCGCGCTGCTCAGCGTTATTGCTGCACCTCGGCTTTTACAGTTGGCGGGCGCACAGCCCAATTATTTTAAGGACGCATTGACCTACCTTCGCGTCTATCTTGCAGGGGTAATGTTCACCGTCATTTATAATAATGCCGCAGGTATTCTCCGTGCGATTGGACGTTCAGATATTCCGTTCCGAATCCTTTTGATAGCATGTTGCCTCAATATTGTGCTGGACATTTTGCTGACTGGTGTGATGCGGCTCGGTATTTTGGGAGTTGGCATTGCGACCGTTCTTTCACAGGGCGTTTCAGCAATGCTGGTTTATCATGCGATCAACCGTGCAATCAGACAGCCGTGTTTTAACCTTCGCATAATGTACGAGGAAGGGGGATCGGTTATTTCAGAAATGCTGCGTGTAGGTACGGCGGCGGGGATACAGAGTGTGCTGATCGGCTTCTCCAATATCTTTGTTACCCGTTATATGAATTCCTTCAGTACAGAAGCAGTTGCCGGTATAGGGATCGCGCAGAGGCTTGACCGCTTTGTGATCCTTCCGGCAAAATCGTTTGGTATTACTATGACTACCTACGTTGGACAAAATTTGGGAGCAGGCCAATATCAGCGGATTCGCCAAGGGACAAAAAGTTGCACTGCCATAGCACTTGGAATCACAATCGGGTTAAGCACCGTCATCTTTGCCTTTACTGAACAATGTGTGTCACTTTTTAGCTCGGTAAGTGAGGTTACTGACGTCGGAAAGAACATGCTGCGGGTGATGGCACCGCTGTTCTGGGTAATGGCGTTGCGTGAAATACTGCTCGGTACTCTGCGCGGCTGTGGACGAAACTTTTTTCCAACAATGCTGAGTTTGATTGGCATGGTCGGCATCCGGCAAGTATTTCTGGCGGTTACAATGCATTGGAAATTTACGGTTGAAAATATTTATTATTGCTATCCTGTTGCTTGGATCGCAACGCTATTGCTGCTTGTGATTTACTACTTGACTGTAAGGAAAAGACTATTGCCGAGTAAAGAGAAAATTTAATCTTGCTGACCGAATCAAAGGAGTAATGAAAGACGCAGAAAAGCAGCCGTACATTGGTATTGGAACGCCCGTTGTCAATTATCACATGACTCATCGCATCTTTGCTGATGGTACCGTGCTGGAAATCATGGATCATAAGATTTTAGATTCTGTTGCTATGGGGTATTATGGCGGCATTCAATATCAGCAGAAAGCAAATACTTTTGGTGGCGGTGTGTACCGTTATCTCCCTGGAACGAAAAACTTGCAGCTTTCTGATCCGTCTCGTGTAGATATTGCGCGGGCGCGTCAGTATAACAATCATTTTCTCACCTCTCATACGAAAACCCCTCGCCGTAGGTGGGCTTTGGATAATCGATGTTCAGCTCTTGCGGCGTGGGGGCGGTGAGAGGACTTGATGTTCCTGTAACCTATATTGCCTTGCCCCAAGCTGCTGAAAGCAGCGGAGCACAATGTGCTCCGCTGCTTTTATTGCTAAGGGGACGTAGCGTTGACGGCTGTTTATCAAAAATAGAAGGTGGGGAAGAGTGAGTTGCCCTCTGAGAATATTACGACACTTGGTATCGTGTTCGAATTTATCAGCATCTAATGGCAAACCATATTCCAACCAAAACTCAATGAGGGCAGACACCGTCGATAATTTCGTATCCCTTTTCCGCAAGGAGTTTTTCCACCCATTCGCGGTTGGCTGTTCCGTTTTTGGCAGCTGCTAATTTTTTTTCGTCGGTTGCCTGGAACTTTTTGGCATCTTCTAAAACGGTAGCGGCGTCGTTGCGGGGAATGGCAATGACACCATCGGGATCGGCAAGAATGATGTCGCCAGGGTTTACGTTGATGCCGCCGCAGGAGATCGGTACATTGATCTCACCGGGACCCTCCTTGTATGGGCCGCCTGGCGTTGTACCAGTGCAGTAGACGGGAAAATCCCATTTGCTGATCTCGTCGATATCGCGGATAGGACCGTCTACGACGATGCCGGCGACCTTTTTTGTATAGTGCAGATAGGCCATCATCACTTCGCCGAGAATCGCGCGAGTGTCATCTTCCTCATTGGAAACAATAAGAAAATCACCTTCGCGACAGAGATTCAGTGCTGCGTGAAGCGTGAGATTGTCTCCCGCACGGCACTTGACTGTATAGGCAGGGCCGACCGCCATCTGCGCCCTTGGCAAACTGACCAGATGAATTCTCGGGTTCATCGCACAGCTTCGTCCCATCACATCTGCAGTATTTGACGCGGGAATGGTGCGGAACTGTTCCATGATCTCAAGGTCTGGCATCTCTCGTTGAAGATAAATGCGTTTTCCAACAGACATTTTTAAACGACGCCTCCTGTTAGTCCGTCAGCTGCCACATGATCCCGTTGGGATCAGGGAAACTGCTGACAGTGCGCCCGGTATCCTTGATTGTGGCATGCTCTGTTTTGAAGACGATACCCTGTTCTTTCAGCACTTCCACATCCTCTGGCCTGCTCTGGCGGAAGGCAACATGATGGACCCCCTGCGGATTGCCATTGGCAGGGCGCAGTTCAAAGGTGACCTGATTTTCTCCCGGCTGTCCTTTGTCTGTCTGCACTTCCCCGATCGCGCACACCATCTTGGTGCCGCCCGCTTCTATTCCACCAATCCGCATCCTTCTCTTCCTCCCTTTTCT
>ERZ791724.1844-NODE-1844-length-10324-cov-1.552245_pt1 | contig 10324 bp, 9 predicted proteins | sample MGYA00510044_ERZ791724 | MGnify/ENA primary metagenome ERZ791724 (study PRJEB30046, sample SAMN00715140) | human gut metagenome | study: EMG produced TPA metagenomics assembly of the A metagenome-wide association study of gut microbiota in type 2... | reverse complement strand
ACTGCTTCTGCGAAAAGACCGAGTCCGAGGAGGACTCCGGCGACTTTGACCGGGCGGCGGACCCCTGCCGGGACCTGCCCCTGGAGGAGGCGGAGCGCCGGGTAGCCGCCGGGGAGCCCTATGTCATCCGTCAGCGCATTCCGGCGGAGGGCGTCACCACCTTCCACGATGCCATTTTCGGCGACATCACCGTGGAAAACAGCACCCTGGACGACCAGGTGCTGATGAAGCGGGACGGCCTGCCCACCTATAACTTTGCCAACGTCATCGACGACCATCTCATGGGCATCACCCATGTGGTCCGGGGCAGTGAGTACCTGTCCTCGGCCCCCAAGTATGACCTGCTGTATCACGCCTTCGGCTGGGAGGTGCCCACCTATGTGCACTGCTCCCCGGTGATGCGGGACGCCCAGAACAAGATGTCCAAGCGCCATGGGGACCCCTCCTATGAGGACCTGAAGGCCCAGGGCTATCTGACGGAGGCCATCCTCAATTATGTAGCCCTGCTGGGCTGGAGCCCCAAGGGCGACCTGGCGGAGCAGGAGATTTTCGACCTGGAGGGCCTGACCCGGGCCTTCGACATCACCGGCATTTCCAAGTCCCCGGCCATTTTCGACCGGGCCAAGCTGGACCACTTCAACGCCGTGTATCTGCGGAGCATGGAGCCTGCGGCCTTTGCCAGGGCGGCGGAGCCCTACATCCGCCAGAGCGTCCAGAATCCTGCCTATGACCCGGCGGCCATCGCCGCCCTGCTGCAGGCCCGGTGCGAGCGGCTGATGGAGATTCCCGAGAAGGTGGACTTCTTCGACGCCCTGCCGGAGTACCCGGTGGATTTCTATACCAACAAAAAGTCCAAGACCAACCCCGAGGTGTGCGCCCGGATGCTGGAGGCCGCCATTCCCATGCTGGAGGCCCTGCCGGACTGGACCGACGAGAGCATCCATGACGGCCTGGTGAATCTGGCCGCGTCCCTGGAGGTGAAGAACGCCACCCTCATGTGGCCCGTGCGCATTGCGGCGGCGGGCAAGCTGGTGACCCCCGGCGGCGCGGTGGAGATCTGCCGCATTCTGGGCCGGGAGGAGACCCTGCGCAGGCTTCGCCAGGGGCTCTCCATGCTGACGGCATGCTGAAATGGCTGGTGCGGCAGCGGCAGCAGCTGCACGGGTTTTACCGGGACGGCTTCGGCCGTGCCTTCGGCATGACGGCCCTGGCCTTTGCCGTGGTCATGGTGGTCAGCTATCTGGTGACCCTGCGCTATCCCGCCCCCATCGAGCGGCTGATTGAGCTGTTCCGGGAGCAGATCGCGGACCTGGGCATCGTGGACGCGGAGGGGAATTTCAGCGCACCGGCCCTGTTTCTCAACAATCTCCAGGCCTGCGCCCTGGCCATGGGCTATGGATTCATCCCGTTTCTGTATCTGCCTGCGGTGTCCCTGGGCATCAACGCCATGATGTTCGGCGGCTTCGCCTCGTACTATGTGCAGTTGGGTCTGCCCCTGTGGTACTACGGCGCGGGGACGCTGCCCCACGGGATCTTCGAGCTTCCGGCCCTGTTTCTGGCCATGGCCGGGGGCCTGTACCTGTGCCGGACCCTGGTGCGCTATGTGCGGCGCAACGAGAAGGGCCTGGTGGGGCCGGTGGTGCTGAACCTGCTGCGGCTGCTGGTGATGCATATCACGCCCCTGCTGATGGCGGCCACCGCTATCGAAGCGTATGTCACCCCCGTTGTTATGGAGGCGCTGGCGCGGTATATCTGATGTTGTTCCTGCGGGAGTGTCCCGCTGAAAGATAGAACTACAGACCGCAAGTGCGGCGAAAGGAGCCTTACAATGAACGAAAAAGTCACAAGTATCCCTGAACTGTTCGGAAGCATGGTGTTCACACAGGAGCAGATGCGACAGCGTCTGCCGGCCCACATCTACGATGCTTGGCAGCAGTGCCTGGTGCAGGGAACGTCATTGGACCGCTCCATCGCCGACGAGATCGCCGCCGCCATGAAGGAATGGGCCATTGAAAAGGGGGCCACCCACTATACCCATTGGTTCCAGCCCATGACCGGCTATACCGCTGAGAAGCACGACAGCTTCATCGCCCCCCAGGGGCCCACCGGCGTGCTGATGGAGCTGTCCGGCAAGGAGCTGTCCCGGGGCGAGGCGGACGCCTCCAGCTTCCCCTCTGGCGGCCTGCGGGCCACCTTCGAGGCCCGTGGCTACACCGCCTGGGACCCCACGTCCTACGCCTTTGTGAAGGACAAGACCCTGTATATCCCCACCATTTTCTGTTCCTACGGCGGCGAGACTCTGGACAAAAAGACCCCCTTGCTGCGTTCCATGAAGCTGCTGGACACCCAGAGCATCCGCATCCTGCGGCTGTTCGGCAACACCCAGGCCCAGCACGTCACCGCCCAGGTGGGTCCGGAGCAGGAGTATTTCCTCATCGACAAGGAGATGTACCGCCGCCGGGAGGACCTGGTCCTCTGCGGCCGGACCCTGTTCGGCGCCAGGCCTCCCAAGGGCCAGGAGCTGGACGACCACTACTACGGCGCCATCAAGCCCCGGGTGGCGGAATTCATGCACGAGCTGGATCAGGAGCTGTGGAAGGTGGGCGTTCCCGCCAAGACGGAGCACAACGAGGTGGCTCCCGCCCAGCACGAGGTGGCCCAGGTGTATTCCGATGCCAACAGCACCTGCGACCACAACCAGCTGACCATGGAGTTTCTGAAAAAGGTGGCCGACCGCCACGGTCTGGTGTGCCTGCTGCACGAGAAGCCCTTTGCCGGCATCAACGGCAGCGGCAAGCATGACAACTGGTCCCTGGCCACGGACACCGGCGAGAATCTGCTCAAACCCGGCAAGACCCCCAGCCAGAACGCCCAGTTCCTGCTGTTCCTGGCGGCGTTTATCAAGGGCGTGGACGAGTATCAGGATATGCTGCGCTGCTGCGTGTCCTACCCCGGCAACGACCACCGGCTGGGCGGCAACGAGGCCCCTCCGGCCATCATCTCCGTGTTCCTGGGCGATGAGCTGACGGCCATCCTGGATTCCATCATCAACGGCCAGGCGTATGTGGATAAGGCCAAGCGGAAGCTGGAGATCGGCGTAGACACCCTGCCGGAGATTCCCCAGGACACCACGGACCGCAACCGCACCTCGCCCCTGGCCTTCACCGGCAACAAGTTCGAGTTCCGTATGCTGGGCTCCTCCCAGTCCATCGCCAGCCCCAACGTGGTGCTCAACACCATCATGGCCCAGGAGCTGGAGGAGTTCGCGGACATTCTGGAGCAGTCCAACGACTTCCGGGCGGACCTGCAGAACCTGCTGCATGACACCTTCAAGGCCCACCAGCGCATCATCTTCAACGGCTACGGCGGGGACTGGGTCCGGGAGGCCCAGCGCCGGGGCCTCAGCAACCTGCGGGACACCGTGGACTGCATGCCCGCCTATATCGACCCCAAGAACATCCGCCTGTTCTCCGGCCACAACATCCTCAGCGAGACGGAGATGCGGGCCCGGTATGAAATTCACCTGGAGAATTACTGCAAGGTCACGTCCATCGAGGCGGCTACCCTGCGGGATATGGTCATGCGGGGCATTCTCCCGGCGGTGAACCGCTACACGGCGGACCTGACCCAGGCCATCCTGCGCAAGCGGGAGCTGGTGGTCCCCTGCCGAGTGGAGGAGGACCTGCTGTCCAAGCTCTCCAGCCTGACCGCCAGCCTGTACGACACCATGGCGGCTATGGAGCAGGCCATGGACCAGGCCCCCGACGCCGAAGGCGGCATCGAGGCCGCCCGGTACTACCGGGAGGAGATCGGCCGCCGCATGGAGGAGGCCCGCCAGTCCATCGACCGGCTGGAATCCCTGACCGCCGCGGAATACTGGCCCTATCCCACCTACGCCGACATCCTGTTCTCTGTGTAAAATCAATCAACCAGCCCCGGGGGCCTCCCATTCAGGAGGCCCCCGTTTTTTCTGCCCGGCAGTTTATAATTAATTTAAAAAGCATTAATGTTCCTCTAATATTTCCGCCGTAAGATAGCACCAGAACGAAGGGGAACGACACCCCGGAACACAGAATATCAAGGAGGAACAACTTATGAAAAAGACCATCCGTAATCATATCGACACCATCACCACCTGCCGCCTGGCTGAGGGCCTGATCCTGGAGCGCCGGGTCACCGAGAACGGCATCGACCTGCGGGTGATGCTCCAGCGCCCCCTGGAGGAGTATGACGGTCTGCAGACCGCCGCCGAGGCTGCCTACATCGAGCAGTACCTGGTGGAGAAGTACCGGGGTGTGGCGGATGTTGCCACCATTCTCCGGCTGGCCTCTTGAAAAACCGGCCAAAATCTGTTGCGCTGATACCGAGACCCGGCGACGCCGCCTATCCCATCCTGCGGGCGGCGCCGCCATGCTTTATAAAAGAGGAGGGATCCCCCTATGCACCTTCTGTTTGCCGAGGATCAGCCCCAGCTGCGCCGCTCCGTCCGGGAATACGCCCTGCTGGAGTATCTGATCCGCAACAAGGGCATCATCCTCTCCCGGGAGCAGATCGAAAACAACCTCTGGAACTATGACTACGCCGGAGGCACCAACGTGGTGGACGTATACATCAGCTATCTGCGCAAAAAGCTGGACGGCGGCCACGAGAAAAAACTGCTGCACACGGTCCGGGGCATGGGCTGGGTGCTGAAGGAGGGCGTATGAGACATATCTCCATCAAGGTCCGCATGACCATCTGGTTCACCGTGGTGATGGTGGTCATTTCCTCCCTGATGCTGGTGTTCGTGATGCTCATGAACCACAACCAGGTCACCAAGCCTCCGGCGGCCCAGGTGGTGTCCGTGGTGACCCGCAACGCCGACCGGCTGGAGCGGTCCTTCGAGGCGGAGCGGCAATTCACCTCCGACGCCTCTCATGAGCTGCGGACGCCGGTGGCGGTGATCCTGGCCGGTCTGGACCACGGACAGCCCACGGAGGAGGACTATCGCCAATCCGTGGACGTGATCCGCCGCCAGGGGCAGCAGATGTCCCGGCTCATCGGTCAGCTGCTGCACATCACCCGGCTGGAGCAGGGTACGCAGAAGCTCCAGCTGGAAACGGCGGACCTGAGCCAGCTGGTGGAGGTCCTCTGTGAGGAGCAGGCCCATCTGGCCCCGGGGGGCACCACGCTGGCGGTGCATACCCAGCCGGACCTGCTGGTAAACGGGGACGTGACCCGGCTGTCCCGGCTGCTGACGAACCTGATCTCCAACGCCTATCGCTACGGGAAGCCCAACGGCCATGTGTGGGTGGACCTGCGCCGGGAGGGCCAATGGGCCGTGCTGTCCGTCCGGGACGACGGCAGCGGCATCGCCCCGTAGGACCGGGAGCGCATCTTCCAGCGCTTTTACCAGGTGGACGCCGCCCGGGGCAAGGACGGCAGCGGCCTGGGCCTGTTCATGGTGCAGCAGGCGGCCCGGCTCCACGGCTCCGTCACCGTGGACAGCCGGATAGGGGAGGGGAGCACCTTCATCGTCCGTCTGCCGCTGGCAGAATAAAACAAAACGCCGGACCCCATCGGGGCCCGGCGTTTGTGCGTATTCAGATGCTTTCGTTTACCTTCCGGGCAAATTCCGCCGCCAAGCGGGCCTTTTCCGGGTCCATGAACACCGTGTCATAGCCCCGGTGCCGCTGGGCCAGCATACCCAGCAGCCGCAGACGTGAGTGCTTGCAGTAACGCTGCATCCCGGCCTCCCAAAGGTCCGCGCCCTTTTCCACGGGATAGCCGCAGGTGGCGATCAGGGCCACGGGCTTGCCCTCCCACAGGGACGGCCCCTTCTCCCGGCCGTAATACTTGTTCATTCCGTATACCAGCCGGTCCAGGACCGCCTTCATGGGCGGGGTGCAGTACCAGGAATAGATGGGCGTGGCCAGCACCAGCAGGTCGCAGGCCAGCACGCTGTCGAAAATCTCCTGCATGTCGTCTTCCTGGGGGCAGCCGAACACCGTCCAATCCTGCTGGCACACCCGGCAGGCCCGGCAGGGCCGGACCTCCAGGTCATACAGCCAGACCGTCCGGCAGGACCAGCCCAGCTTTTCCAGCTCCGCCGCAAAGGGCACCGTCAGCGCGGCGGTGTTGCCCTGCTTCCGGGGACTGGCCAGCAGGATACAGGCCTTTTTCATGCCCCTTAGCCCGGAGGCCAGGTCATATCCCGGCCGGACAGTACATGGAAGTGCAGGTGATGCACGCTCTGACCGGCCTGCTCGCCGATGTTGGACACCACGCGGTAGCTCTCCAGCCCCTGCTCCCGGCACAGCCGGGCGATGACCTCGAAGATGTGGGCCACCACGGCGCTGTTGCCGCCGTTTACCTCCGCCACGGAGCCGATGTGCTCCTTGGGGATCACCAGGAAGTGGGTGGGAGCCTGGGGGGCAATGTCGTAAAAGGCGTAGCACAGCTCGTCTTCATACAGCTTGTTGGAGGGGATATCCCCGCCGACAATTTTGCAGAACAGGCAGTTGTCGTCTCGCATAGTCATGCTCCTTTCGTTATTTCCACTCTCCCGGCTTCAGGAGAGCTTTTCCGACACAAAATCGTCCACGGAAGCCAGGGCGTCGTCCACTTTCAGCAATTCGGTGCCGCCGCCCATAGCGGAATCTGGCTTGCCTCCGCCCTTGCCGCCGCACACGGCGGACACGGCCCGGACCAGGTCGCCGGCCTTGATGCCCCGGGCCACGGCCTCCTTGCCGCACACGGCCAGGAAGGACACCTTTTCGCCGTTGATGCTGGCGATGACCGCCACAACGCTGGGGTCCTTATCCCGCAGGAAGTCGCCCATGGTGCGCATGGCGGCGGTGTCCATGCCGGTGCGGGTGGTGGTGATCACGTGCAGGCCCTTCACGGTTTTGGCGGAGGCCAGGAACTGCTTGGCCTCGCCCAGGGACGCCTCGGCCTTCAGCTTATCCAGTGCCTGGCGCAGCTGCTTCATCTCGTTGGCCTGCTGCTCCATGCGCTCCAGCAGTCCGGCAGGTGCGGTTTTCAGGAACTGCGCCGCCTTGTGCAGAACGCCCTGGCTGCGCTCCATGCCCTGCAGGCTCAGCTTGCCGCAGGTGGCCTCGATCCGGCGCACGCCGGAGGCCACGCTGGTCTCGGACTTCACCCGGAAGGGGCCGGCCTTGGCGGTGTTGTCCACATGGGTGCCGCCGCAGAACTCGATGGACACATCACCCATCTCCACCACCCGGACGGTGTCGCCGTACTTTTCGCCGAACATGGCCACGGCGCCCTTTTTCTTGGCCTCCTCGATGGGCAGGACCTCCGTCACCACGGGATAGCCCTCCAGAATGGCGTCATTGACCAGCTCCTCCACCTGATGCAGCTCCTCCGGGGTGATGGCCTCGAAGTGGGTGAAGTCGAAGCGCAGACGGTCCGGCTCCACCAGGGAGCCCGCCTGGTGCACATGCTCGCCCAGCACCTTCTTCAGGGCCGCATCCAGCAGGTGGGTGGTACTGTGGGCCCGGCGGATGGCCTTGCGGCGCTCGGTATCAATGGCGGCGTGGACGGTGTCGCCCACATGGAGGGTGCCCTCCGTCAGGCGGCCATAGTGCATGAACTTGCCGCCCTTGTTCTTCTGCACGTCGGACACGGTGAACAGAATGCCGTCTGCGCTGATGGTGCCGTGGTCGGCCACCTGGCCGCCCATCTCCGCATAGAACGGGGACCGGTCCAGCACCACCACGGCGTCGGACCCGGCGGGGATCTCGCCCCGCAGCTCGTCGTCGGCCACCAGGGCCACCACCGTGGCGTCGAACTCGTCGTGGTCATAGCCCACAAACTCCGTGGCGGGGATGTCCTTTCCGAACTCCACACCGGCCCAGCCCAGGTCGCCCAGAGCCTTCCGGGCCTCACGGGCCCGCTGCTTCTGCTCCTGCATCAGCTGGCGGAAGCTCTCCTCGTCCACGGTCATGCCCTGCTCGGCCACCATTTCCGCCGTCAGGTCGATGGGGAAGCCGAAGGTGTCGTACAGCCGGAAGGCGTCGGCGCCGGAAAACACCTTCTCCCCCTTGGCCTGGTGCTCCGCCAGCAGGTCGGAGAAGATCTTCATGCCGCCGTCGATGGTGCGGCCGAAGTTCTCCTCCTCGGTGCGGATGACCTTGGTGATATAGGTCTGCTTTTCCCGCAGGTCGGGATACTGTCCCTGATTTTCATGGATAACGGTATCCACCACCTGATACAGGAAGGGATCGTTGACGCCCAGGAGCTTCCCATGGCGGGCGGCCCGGCGCAGCAGACGCCGCAGCACATAGCCCCGCCCCTCGTTGGAGGGCAGGATGCCGTCGCAGATCATGAAGGTGGCGGAGCGGATGTGGTCGGTGATGACCCGCAGGGACACGTCCCGCTTCTCCGTCTCGCCGTAGTGGGCCCCGGTGAGCTCAGACACCTTGTGGGTGATGTTCATCACGGTGTCCACGTCGAACAGGCTCTCCACATTCTGGCACACGCAGGCCAGACGCTCCAGACCCATACCGGTGTCGATGTTCTTCTGCTTCAGCTCGGTATAGTTGCCGTGGCCATCGTTGTCAAACTGGGAGAACACGTTGTTCCAGATCTCGATATACCGGTCGCAGTCGCAGCCCACGGTGCACCCGGGCTTGCCGCAGCCGAACTCCGGCCCGCGGTCATAGTAGATCTCGGAGCAGGGGCCGCAGGGGCCGGAGCCGTGCTCCCAGAAGTTGTCCTCCTTGCCGAAGCGGAAGATCCGCTCCTTGGGGATGCCGATCTCCTTGTTCCAGATGTCGAAGGCCTCGTCGTCGTCCAGATAGATGGAGGGATACAGCCGGTCGGCCTCCAGGCCCACCCACTGGGGGCTGGTCAGAAATTCCCAGCTCCAGGCAATGGCCTCATGCTTGAAATAGTCACCGAAGGAGAAGTTGCCCAGCATCTCAAAGTAGGTGCCGTGGCGGGCGGTTTTGCCCACGTTGTCGATATCGCCGGTGCGGATGCACTTCTGACAGGTGCACACCCGGTGGCAGGGCGGCTCCTCCTCGCCCTTGAACCAGGGCTTCATGGGGGTCATACCGGCGTTGATCAGCAGGATGGACTTGTCGTTTTGAGGCACCAGGGAAAAGCTGGGCAGACGCAGGTGGCCTTTGGTTTCAAAGAACTTCAGGAACATTTCCCGCAGCTCGTTCAGGCCGTGATAGGGATGGGACATGGTTCATTACTCCTTTATCTCAAATTGTTTTTACTGATTTTCTTCTGTGGGGCACAGGGCGGCGATCTCCTCCTCCAGGGCCCGGTAAAACTGCGCGATGTGCCAGCCGTCCGCCAGGGCGTGGTGGACCTGGATGGATACAGACAGCTGGGTCATGCCGCATCGCATGAACAGCTGCCCCCAGCTGACCCGGACGTTGCTGTCCGCCGGAGTGCAGGCCGGGTGGGTCAGGGACGTGTAGTTCAGCCACGGCAGGCAGGAGGCAAAGATGCTGGGGCTTTCCGCCCGGCGGTCCGTTTCGATGGTGCCGCCCTGCCTGGCCGCTGCCTGCTGCTGGCGGCCCATGGCGATGTAGTCCTCATAGGGCACCCGGGCCGACTCCATCCGGCAATAGGCATAGCTGCCGTCCGGCTTCAGCTCGGTGAAGGAAACCGGACATTCGTCGTACTCTACCACCTGGCCGTCCTCAATGCGCCGCCGCAGCTCCGGCACCCGGTTCACCGCCCGGTGAATGACATACAGCATGGTCAGGAAGATAGGCTTGTGCTCCGCCCGCAGCCGCAGCTCCAGGGCCGTCACATCCAGCTGCACCGTTACCCCGGCGTAGGGGAAAGCGTAGCCGCTGAACAGCTGAAACTGCTCCCGCCGCGGGTCCTTTTCCATATCAATTACACGCCGCTCCATAATCGCCTCCTGATAAACAAAAACGCCCCGCCCCACATAGGGGCGAAGCGATGCTTCACGGTACCACCCTAATTAACGGCCGCAGCCGTCGTCTCAGTCATCCGGTAACGGGGATGGGGCGTGCGGCTCGTCGCCGCCGGCTCGGAGACGGCCCTCTGCCCTGTGACCCGGCGGGCTCACACCCTTTCCCGCCTCGCTTGCGGCGCACTCCGCGGCAGATTCTTCTCGTCATTGCCTTTGACGTTCTGTATTTTACCACAGATCCGGCCGTTGTCAAGGGTTCCGCCCGCTTCCGGTCACAATTTTTTCACAATTTGCGCCCCAAAGCCGCACTTGACGCTGGGACGGGTCTATTGTATAATGGGTTGATTTAATGTGCGGAGGTATACCCATTATGTGGATCGCGGATGGCTGGAAGGATTATGAGTTGCTGGACTGCGGCGG
>ERZ791724.1842-NODE-1842-length-10330-cov-4.558151_pt1 | contig 10330 bp, 8 predicted proteins | sample MGYA00510044_ERZ791724 | MGnify/ENA primary metagenome ERZ791724 (study PRJEB30046, sample SAMN00715140) | human gut metagenome | study: EMG produced TPA metagenomics assembly of the A metagenome-wide association study of gut microbiota in type 2... | reverse complement strand
ACAAACATGACACCATTGTCGGAAGGTTTTCATGCAAGGGATTTGATACGTTCGGTCCGTTCAAGATGATTGGCGGCGTATCAAAGGGGCATCCGGATGAGAAGGATATTGTGGCGGCTGTAGAGTTTTACAACGGATTAAAATTAAAGTATGATTAGAATGTGTATATTAGTAAACTATCTTATACCGCCAATTTTTTGTTTCCGTCATGGCAGGTATAGTCTCGTATTACATTTGCAAATGGCTAGATGGTATAAACAGTAGCGACAATTAGCCTAATCGGATGCTCAACCGAACAAAAAGAGAAGAAGAGGCTGTGAAATAAGTCCCTTTTTTATCGGAAATTGATGGATGATAGGCAGAAGCAATGAAATTAGGTATCGTAATCTACGAGCCAGTTTCACGTATTTTTCCTTAAAATATCGAAGGTGGTTAAATGCCGATAGCTAGGGCATTTAGCACATTTTCACCTAAGATGTAAGGTTGTATAGATTTATATAGTTTCCCAAAAAAATGGCCCACCAGATGGCCCACTAAATAAGCGAAGAGTTCCGATACAAAATACGGCAGGGAACACTCATGAGTTTGGAGTGTTCCTTGTTTTTGATTTAGATCAAAAGAGTTGTATTGAGAGATTTTGAATTCTTTTTTTGTGCATATATTTTGCAAATCAAAAGAGCTTATGTTATACTACACAACATGTGCGAGCTGTGAAATCAGCATAGCTGATTTCCCCTAGCGAGCGGAAGAAATTCTGTAAGCTTTGGTAAGCTGATAATCACACAATAGGAAAAAAATCCTATCAGGTAAGGTCTAGCCAACCGCCTGTACCGAGTCCTTGGAATCGAAATGGTCGATGTATTCTATGCCACAGCAGACAATACTGTTATAACCGATAAGGCAACAAGGATATAATGGCATTCCCCCAGTCTGATAACTTGGCGAGGTTGATGATAAGTATGTTATCGGAACAGCTGAGATCCTGTCATTTCCTAAAAAAATAGGTATGGAAACCAAAGCAAAGAAATGCGTTAGGTCTTGAAATTGACGGTATGCCCCATGTACTCCACGCGGGCAAGAATATAGCTCACCGTCGTACCCCACCAGCGGTAGGGGTGTTCAAACTTAAGGATATCTGCTTCCGTTTTACATGATCGGCTATGGCGTGATACGCTGCTTTGTAGAGGGACTTCGTACTGACAGTCTCTATCTGATGCCAGGTGTCCGCGTGTCGCAGGTGTTGTCTGGCTGCCTGATTCTATTGGGTGTTTTACTTGTAGGTATTATTTGCAGAAGGAAGGATATACAGGCATGAAACTAATTTGCTCTTTATTTATCACATTCTTAAAAATCGGTGCGTTCACCTTTGGCGGCGGATACGCTATGATTGCGCTGCTTGAAAATGAGTTCGTTGAAAAGAAAAAATGGCTTGAAAAAAGCGAGTTTCTGGACATGGTTGCGGTAGCCGAATCCACGCCAGGACCAGTCGCCGTCAACAGTGCGACTTACATTGGTTACAAAATTGCAGGATTTGCAGGTGCAACCATGTCCACACTTGCTGTCTGCATTCCATCTTTCTTTGTAATTTATGGTATTTCGCTGTTCTTTGATCAGTTTCTCAGTTTGCGCTGGGTTTCCTGCGCATTCCGCGGGATTCAGGTATGTGTGATCTATCTGATCCTTACCGCAGGGCTGAAAATGCTTAAAAGTATTGACAAAAACACACTAAACTTGACGCTTCTCACGTTGGTCATGGCTTCCATGCTCTGCTGCTCGATCACAGCAGTTTCGTTTTCCTCTGTGTTTTACATCCTGATCTGCGGCGCGGTCGGGCTTGTTGTTTTCTTTCTGCGAAAAATCCGGAAAGGAGATGGGAAAACGTCATGATATATCTGCGTCTCTTTCTGAACTTTTTGATGATCGGTGCCTTGTCTTTCGGCGGCGGCTATGGAATGGTTTCGCTGGTACGCGAAAGGGTGCTTTCCAACGGCTGGCTGACAGAGAACGAGTTTATGAATTTTATTGCCGTATCTGAATCCACACCGGGACCCCTTGCCGTGAATATGGCAACCTTTATCGGCTCAACACAGGGCGGAATCCTCGGTTCATTTGTTGCAACGCTGGGCGTGGTGTTGCCGTCAATTTTGATTATTCTCTTAATTGCATCCGCACTAAAGAATCTGATGAAATATGCACCCATCAACGCCTTTTTATCGGGAGTTCGTCCGTGCGTTGTAGCGATGATCCTTGCGACCGCGCTCAGCATGGCGCTGTCTACGCTGTTTGGCCTCACAGATTTACAGGCCGGATTTGCGCCCGATTTGCGCTCTATCGCAGTATTTGCCATGCTCGGAGCAACACATCTGATTTGTAAAATAATCAGAAAAACAGCTCCATCGCCAATTCTGATGATCCTGTTTTCAGCAGGCCTCGGAATCTTGTTTTGGTGAATATTCTAGCATGGCGATTGATTTTATTTCAAACTTCAATAGCAATTCCTGCTGAACCGCGCTTATTTCATTGCGTATAATTTCGAGCGACATCTCCCTTTTTGTACCTGTTGTGTATAAATGACTGAAATCATGCGCAAAGAAAGCGCACTTCCCCTTTTTAAAATAACGTACACTGCTCAATAAGAGCTTTGTCTATTCTCTGATCCACGTCAATGTATCGCTGTGTAGTTGCCACACTGCTGTGCTGCAGGAGCTTCTGCACTAACACAATATCATAATTGTTCTGCCGATATATCTCGGTTGCAAAATACTTCCTGAAGGAATGGGAGCCGATAGACTCCTCATATCCGAGATAATCCACGACTTTCTTGAGATATTTCTGTACCTGGCGCTCACCCACAGAAAACATCTTCTGATCAGGAGCAATGTTTCGGTCATCACAGTATATTCTGATGAAGCTGTACACCGGGACCGGCACAGTAAATGTTCTTTTTTCTGTGTCTTCTTTTCAATCACATTCAGGCGGTAACGTCCCCCATTCATGACGATGTCCTGAAGATGCAGGGCAAGTATGTCCTCTATTCGCATTCCCAAATTAGCTTCTAGTAGCAGAGCCGTGGCTATCTGCTCATTTTTTCTGAATCCGGCCCCGCCTGAACGCATAGTAGTTATGATTTCTTTAAGCTGCTCTTTAGTGAGAGCAGCACACTTTTTATTTGCCATAAGTTCGTATTTAAGTATGTTATAACACACAATGCCGTAAATACGCAAAAAAACAGTTCTTAAAATTGCACTTTTACGAACTGTTTGTATTTTTGGTCAGTTTTGCAAGTGGTACAATAAAAAAGCAGCGTTGAATGAGACATAAAGTATGCACAATGGCAGCCATGAAATCCGGTGTGCAGAGTAAGAAAGAAAATGGGATAATTAGGTGGGTATATGAAAGTGTATTTTATCAGATTGATTTTGCGAAGCTCCGTTTGAAAATGATGGAATATGAAAAAGAAAAAGTTTATTTTTTAATCTATACTGTTTGTATATCGGCTAATTATGAAATTGATATGTGGATATTATGAGAAGTTTGTAAATAAAATATGAGCATAAAATGAATCCTAAATAGATTATTTAAGAGACTGTTAAGTAAAAATAGTTCGACTCCATGGACAAAAAGGTGTATAATAAAATAAAACTCCAGTATATTAAGGAAAGAGATATTATAATCTTCCAGCAACTCCGCAATGGCATTATGGGACAGACCATGAATCTTCCGGGTAAGGGAGGCCGCAAGATTTCGGTTGCGGCTTATCGATTGTCGCAGAAGGTTGTCGGATGTAATTAAGAGGATAAAGGGGAATATAAGGGCAATTCGTTTGCAATTACACAAGTGAGGAGAAGAGATTATGGCAAGCATTCGAGAAGTTGCAAAGCTGGCACATGTAGCACCCAGCACGGTATCCAGAGCGTTAAATGGTAGCGGATATGTATCAGAGAAAAGCAAAAACAAAATTAAGAAGGCGGTAGAGGAGCTAGATTATATTCCTAATCAGTGGATCAGAAATCTGTATAAGAAAAGAACGGGTATTATCGGTGTTATGACACCGGATATTATCCATCCGTATTTCTCAACTCTTTGGAATTATCTTGAGGCAGAATTAGATCAATACGGATATAATGTGGTTATTTGTAATACCAGAGGAAATCAGGACAAGGAAAGAGAATATCTTGATACATTGGAACGTAATCTGTTCGATGGACTGATTGTAGGATCTGCGTTTCTTTCTGATGAATATTATATGAATATTGAGAAACCAATTATCTCACTGGATCGGATTATACCGGGAATCCCGCTGGTGACATCGGATCATCATCAGGGAGGAATTTTAGCGGGCGAATTGTTTTTGGAAAAAGGCTGTAAAAAAGTGATGTGCTTTAGTGATCCGACCAGGATGGAACTTGCCTCTGCCGATAGCGCGAGAGCCCTTATCGATGTGATGGAGAAGCATAATAGGGAGGTTATCATTGAGTCTTTTCAATGGGAGGAAGTTGTAAACTATCAATTGTGTATGAAACGTACCAGAACATTGTTGGATCAATATCCGGACGTTGATGGAATTATGGCTTTGGACTTGTGTGCAGCCGCCTTCCTCAAGACAGAAAAAAACAAAAAAATATTGGCTTATGATGGAACTTATGCCACGGACTTCAATTACCATTCGATTGATTCAATTGTACAGGATGCGAAGAAGGTTGCAAAGGAAAGTGTGAATATGCTTATTAAACTGATCAACGATCAACCGCTTAAGAAAAGGGAAGTATTGGTTCCTGTAAAATATAAAAAGGGCGATACTTTGTAGAATGGAGAGCATTGGCACAAAGGAGTGTGTGAAACTTTTTCTGTAAATAGCTAATAACAGCAAGGTCTTCTATGGTAAAATATAAATCATAGGAGGCCTTTTATTATGGCAAGAAGAGGCTTCCAGCTCAATCATTATCATAGAAGATTATTATTTACAGACTTTTCTTCATAGTCTCCTTTTTCTAGTGATTTTTAATAAAAAATCAAGATGATTTTTGGATATAGTAACGAATCTGTGAATAAACTGCATTTTTATGTTGCAATATAGTTATGCATAGTGTATATTACAGATATGGAACAGTTCCACAAATGATGTGGACACTTCCGTGGCACAAAACGAGGCATCCATAGATGAAAAATTTTTTTTAATCAAATATGGAACAGTTTCACAAAAAGGAGGAATATATATGAAAGCAAAGAAGTTAGTAGCAGTTGGAATGACAGTGCTAATGCTTGGGGGATTATTTGTGGGATGCGGAAATTCTGCAGATACCTCGACAGGAGCAAACAGTGGAAAAAATGTAAAGATTACAATTTTCCAGAGTAAGATTGAGGCAAATGAAGGATACAAGAAATTAATTGCAGCATATGAAAAGGATCATCCAAATGTAGAAATTAATCTTGAAGCTGTCACAGGAAATGATTTTGGCGCATCAATGAAAGCAAAGATGCAGTCGGATCCACCAACAATCTTTTCTGTAGGTGGTTTTTCGGACATGAAAGATTACGGAGATGTTATTGAAGATGTTTCTGATCTGGATATTATGCAGCACGCATTAGAAGGAACAACGGATACTTTTACAAAAGACGGAAAAGTATATGCCATTCCGTTATACATGGAAGGTTATGGATTCGTTATTAATAAGCAGATGTTTGAGGATGCTGGAGTTTCTGTAGATTCTATGATGAATTTCGAAGGCATGAAGGCCGGTTTTGATACTTTGAAAGAGAAAATCGATAATGGTGAGATGAAGGATAAATATCCGAATCTGGAAGCTGTTATGGAATACCCGACAAAGGAGTTATGGATTGCAGGAGACCATGACGCTAATGTTGCTTTAACACATGACTTTAAGACTCCGAATGAAGCATATGCGGCAGATTCGCTTCCGGGAACCGGCTTTGAAGACTATAAGAAAATGGTTGATTTTCAGGCCAGTTATACAACCAATGCCAACAATACGGCAAATCTTAATTCTGTAGACTACACAACATCATTAGAGGGTGGACTTGCCATTGAACGTGTTGCATGTATCAAGCAGGGAAACTGGGTAGCTCCAGCAGTAGAGACAACGGATCCGGAAGTCCTTCAAAAATTGGATATGTTACCATATTCTGTTCCGGGATATTCAGATGGCAAGTATTTTGTAGGTGTATCAGGATATTGGGCAATTCATAGCAAGGCAACCGATGCGCAGAAAGCTGCTGCAAAAGACTTCATCAATTGGATGTTCACCGATTCGGAAGCACAGAAAATTGTTGTGAATGATTGTAAGTTTATTCCTCCATATGATAATTTTGATGGAATAAAAGCATCCGATCCACTTTCACAGAGAATTATGGATGCAAATAATTCCGGAAATACCATGAACGGATGGGTATACAGTGGAGCTCCAAATACATGGGGTCAGCAGGTGGCTGGTGTAGAAGTACAGAAATATCTTGCCGGAGAAGCTGATTGGGATGAGGTTACAAAGACCTGTATCGAGCAGTGGAGTAAGTTAAGAAAACAACAGAACAACTAGTAAGAGTTAAAGAGGGTTCCGGGATAGAGCTTCTATCCCGGAAATTCAAATAAAGGTAAAATCCTTTGTTTGGAAAGGACGGATAGAAGAAGTATGAGAAAAAGTAAATTACGGTTTTGGGGCTTTTTGGCACCGTCATTAATTGCATTTTGTATTGTTGTAATCATACCTACATGTATTGGATTTTTCTATTCCCTTACAAACTGGAATGGAATTGTAGGTTCGGACGTTAAGTTTGTAGGTTTTCAAAATTTTATTGACATTTTTACGAGAGATGACTCATTTGTACATGCTTTTTTATTTACTGCGCTTTTTTCGGTGTGCGCAGTTGTATTGGTAAACCTTGTTGGCTTTGCTCTGGCGTTGTTAGTGACACAGAAATTTAGAGGAGCAACGCTGTTACGTGGAATTTTCTTTATGCCAAATATGATAGGCGGATTATTGCTTGGATTTACTTGGCAGTTTATTTTTATATCGATTTTTGAAGCTTTTTCAAAAAAGACGGGAATTGCAGCCTTTAGCGGATGGCTGTCGAATCCGGAAACCGGATTTATAGGATTGTTGATTTTGACTGTGTGGCAGATGTCGGGATATATGATGATCGTATATATTGCGCAGATTCAGCAGATACCGGAATCGGTTAAGGAGGCAGCAAGAATTGATGGAGCAAACTCATGGCAGCTCATGAGATATATCATCCTTCCGTTGATGATGCCTGCGTTTACAATCGGATTATTCTTATCTATTTCGAGTTCATTTAAAATGTTTGATCAAAATTTAGCTTTGACACAAGGTGGACCATACAAATCAACAGAAATGATTGCGTTAAACATTTACAATTCTGCCTTTGGAGCAAATGAATTTGGTTTTGCACAGGCAAAGGCAATCGTTTTTCTGATTATTGTGGCAGGAATTGGAATTACGCAGTTGGTTATAACAAAGCGCAAGGAGGTTGAAATGTAATGAAGAAAAAAATCGCTTATGGAGTAACAGGACTTATTCTTGGATGCATTTTTTTGTTTCCGATTTATATTTTGATTATGAATTCGTTTAAGACGACCAAGGGGATTTTTACAGATGTGTTGGGATTCCCGGCGAAAGAAACATTTACACTTGAAAACTATAAGAATGCGTTTCAAGAACTGGATTACATAAGATCTTTTATGAATTCGCTGCTTATCACGGTAGTGACAGCGGTTCTGGTGCTGTTGATATCGGCTATGGCGGCCTGGGTACTTGTACGTTATAAAACCAAAGCAAGTAAGATTATTTTTTTGATATTTGCCGGTTCTATGTTGATTCCATTTCAGTGTGTCATGCTTCCATTGGTTGGATTTGCAAGCAAAATCGGTTTGCTGTCTCGTGGTGGCTTGATCTTTATGTATATGGGCTTTCAAACAAGTATGGCAATCATAATGTTTCATGGGTTCATAAAAAATATTCCGGAGGAATTGGAGGAAGCCGCTACAATTGACGGGTGTGGTTCAATACGTCTGTTTATTTCGATCGTGCTTCCTTTGATGAGAACGATTATAATCACGGTTGCAGTTATTAATGTTATGGGAACATGGAATGACTTCTTATTGCCATCGCTGATTATTAATAAACAGGGCTTACAGACGTTGCCTTTAAAAACATATCTGTTCTTTGGACAATTTGCAAAACGTTGGGATTTGGCTTCTGCCGGATTGGTTATGTGCATGGCTCCTATTATTATCTTTTATTTGTTTAGTCAAAAATACATTGTAAAAGGTATTACAGAAGGGGCAATAAAGTAAGGTGAGGAATTTGTGAATGAAAAACAATTGGTGGAAAGAGTCCGTAGTGTATCAGATTTATCCGCAAAGTTTTATGGATAGCAACGGAGATGGAATCGGAGATTTTAACGGAATTATCCAGAAGCTTGATTATCTCCAAAATCTAGGCGTAGATGTATTATGGATATGCCCGATGTACGCTTCTCCACTTGTGGATAATGGATATGATATATCGGATTATTACAAGGTAAATCCAATCTTTGGAACAAACGAGGATATGGAGCATTTAATAGAGGAGGCTCAAAAAAGAAAGATTAAAATCATATTGGATCTGGTGGTCAATCATTGCTCGGATCAGCATGAATGGTTCCAGAAGGCAATGAAGGATCCTAATTGTGAGGAAGCGTCTTATTTTTACTTCCGAACAACGGAGAATGATAAAGAACCGAATAACTGGCGATCCAATTTTGGCGGATCCGTATGGTCGAGATTACCAGATGGCAGATGGTATTATCATACGTTTGCGAAGGAACAGCCGGATCTGAACTGGGAATGCAAAGAGCTGCGTCAAAAAATTTATGAGATGATAAACTGGTGGTTGGAAAAAGGAATCGCCGGTTTTCGTATCGATGCAATTACCTTTATCAAAAAAGACTTAAGTTTTGCCAGTCGTCCTACGAATGATGGGGAACGATATCCGGTTGAAAATCTTACGGATTATAAGGGAATCGGAACATTCCTTGATGAGATGAAAGAACAGTGCTTTGATAAATATAACTGTATGACAGTTGCCGAAGCACCGGGGGTTGATGATGCTGCTTTTGAACGGTATGCCGGAAAGAATGGTTACTTTTCCATGATTTTCGATTTTGGATGGGAAAATATGGAAGGGGAAAATGATAAATCAAGCATTCATGCGGTAGAACGGTGGAAGAAAAAAATGTTTACACATGTAGCGCATAATAGCGGAATCGGTTGGAGTGCTATCTTTTTAGAAAATCATGATCAGTCCAGATGCCTGAACAAATTTCTGGAAAGAGAAAATATTAGTTTCTATAGTGCATCGGCACTGGCGAGTATCTATTTCTTTTTATATGGAACGCCTTTTATATATCAGGGACAGGAAATTGGTATGACCAATGTTAAGTGGAAGAATATTAATGATATGGATGATATAAGGGCGAAAAGAACCTATGAGGAAGCGGTCGGACAGGGCAAGGATCCGGAGGAAGTACTTGCATATTTTTCAGAGTTAGGAAGAGATAATGCAAGAACGCCGATGCAGTGGGATGACTCGGAAAATGGAGGATTCACGTGTGGAAAGCCATGGATTAAATGCAATGATAATTATAGAACAATCAATGTACAGAGTGAGGTGAATGATCCGGATTCATTGTACAATTATTATAAGCGTTTGATTCAGTGTTACCATGACCATGCAGATATTGTGAGACAGGCGGAGTTTCGCCCGATGTACGAAGAATATCCGGGATTATTTGCATATGAAAGAGAAGTAAACGGCAAAGGTTTATTGGTGATCGTGAATTTTACAAATGAAAAGCTGATGTTTCAAAAAATTGATCAAAAATGTGTATTGTGCAATTATCATGAAACGGAGTCCGAATGGTTGCAACCATATGAGGCGAGAATATACAGCAAATAAAAAAATTCTATGTGTAAAAGAAAACATTTTGGCGTTAAATGAAATTGGACTGTCAGTCGATTAAACTTTTTATAAATACAGACCTCTCAGATACTGAAAAGTGTAATGGGAGGTCTTGTTTTTATTGTTTAAAATTCATTTTAGGTAGCCATACAGCAGCGAAATTGCCTGTTGCATTACATGAATGCTTGTGCTACAACACAGCTACGTAAGAAAAGTGAATAGAAATCTTCAGGGCAGGGTCAGATTCCCTACTGGTGGTATAGCCCACGAGCCGTTAGGCATGATTCGGTGAGATTCCGATAAGGAGAACCTCTTCGCAGAGATTCTCCTTGATTTTAAACGGTAGGTTTTGT
>ERZ791724.1840-NODE-1840-length-10342-cov-2.155244_pt1 | contig 10342 bp, 10 predicted proteins | sample MGYA00510044_ERZ791724 | MGnify/ENA primary metagenome ERZ791724 (study PRJEB30046, sample SAMN00715140) | human gut metagenome | study: EMG produced TPA metagenomics assembly of the A metagenome-wide association study of gut microbiota in type 2... | reverse complement strand
GAGGACCGATCAGAGACATATCACCTTTCAATACATTGATTAATTGGGGCAATTCATCAATAGAAGTAGAACGAATGAATTTTCCTATTTTAGTCAAACGTTTCTCATCTGATAATAAATTACCATCTTTATCACGTTCATCAGTCATTGTTTTAAATTTGATAACCTTAAATACTTCTTCATTCTTACCAGGACGCTCTTGTAAAAAGAAAATCCTCGTTGTTCTATTAGCTAGACAGAGAAGGATAATAACAATAATAATAATCGGCCCCGAAATAAGCAACATGACAAGCGCAATAAAGAAATCTATAATACGTTTAAAAAAAGAATTATACATAAAATTACAATTTGACAAGAGGCTGATTACTCCAGTTTATACGTCTATCAGCTTGTAGTAAATTCATAAAGTCAAAATCAACAATCAACCTATTAAAATTAGCAAAACTCCTTGATAAACCATAATACCTTTTTATATATCTAATAAAAGTACTTTCTCCCTCTAATGAAGTATATATACGCTTTTGTTTTTTATCAAAATCCTTAACATGGAAGTATGTCATAACATATTCATTACTATCTACTAACGACTTAATTTTCCAATAAGGAAAAAGTCGAAAGTATCCACCACCGGAATAAACAACATCACGTCCTAATACATTAGCCGGAGATATTGGAAATTCTTTAATACGATAACCATCTATTTCTATAATTGAAGGAACCCTTTCCTTATAAGTAGGAAAACCACCAAAACTTCTCATTACTGGAAAAATTGAACAATCATATTCTATCCCATTTTCTGCTAAAATAGAAAGTGCCCACTTATTATGCTCTGTTATTGAAAAAGCAGGAGCTCTATAGGCATTCACTTTATATCCTATACAATTTTCAATTGCGTCTAAAGCTTTTAATGTATCTTCAAGAAATTCATCTGGAGTAATATTTTTAAGGAATTTATGAGAAAAAGAATGGCAGCCAATATGGTGTCCTCTCTCTGCAATTCTTCTCACAACAATAGAATAATTCTTTGCAACCTCTCCAAGAATAAAAAAAGTGGCTTTTATATTTCTTTCATCAAGTAAATCTAATATTTGATTAAGATAACCATCAAGACGAGGTAACCAATCAGTCTTATTTCCTATTCCATTATAATCATATACCCACCAATCTTCAATATCAAAAGTTAGAATTTTCATATATTCGATTTACCTTCATTTTTTCTTTCGGGAATTATTTTCACAACTTTTGCTGGTCTTCCTACAGCTATAGTCCACGCTGGAATATCTTTGGTAACTAAAGAATATGCTCCAACAATTGCACCTTCGCCAACTGTAACTCCAGGCATTATTAGCGTATGAGTGCCAACTAAGCAACCTTTTTTCAAAATAATTTTTCCTGTTTTATATGGTAATTTAGCATAATCATCTCCTACACAATAATCACTTAGATTTCGCTGATGACATAATAATATAGAATGGCCTGCAATATGCGCATGTTCTTCCAATTCAATTAGTTCAGCATGTCCTGTATCAAATGAAACATTTGTCCCAATAAAAACATCTTTACCAACTTTACACCCCACAATACGCCATATGCCAGGACGCAACTTACGAGGAGCAATAGGCGATAGTATAACCCAATTCATTACATATTTCAAAAGAAAGGCATTTCTCAACGTAAGTAAGGATTTAGCCAGAACTTTCATCACTGAAACCTGCCCATATTCTGCTTCAGAATAATTAAAACCCATTTTTTTTAACAAACGATACATTAAACTCAGTTTAGTCATAAGTTTTATTATTTCAATAATACATCTGAAAATATATTTACATATTTCCTTACAGCGACATCTAAAGAATAATCTTCCGCAGCGACTTTTGCATTTTCTCCACTTTTTCGCACTAATTCATCATTAATCACAAAATCTACAAATTGTTGTATTTCTATATCTGTAGGTTCATAAGGTAGTACAAAACCACACTCCTTCTCTCTAATAACATCTGCCTGCCATCCCTGATAATTTATTAACACAGGACGTCCTGCAGCCAAGGTGTCAAAAAATTTATTTGCAGAGTTATCCCATTTGATTTTATAATTCCAGACAAAAGAACTACCCATTGTAGCCAGATGATACACATAAGGCAATGCATTTTTACTTATGGGATCCATGAAGAAAATATTTTTATTTAGCGTGTTATTTTTTTTACAATATTCCACTATCTGTTTTTTTTGTTTACCATCTCCAATTATTAGATAAACAATAGAAGGTTCTTTCACTAAAGTTGCACTAGCCAATTTCGCAATATACATAATATCATTCACTGGTCCCAAAGTCCCCGCATATAATATTATTCTTTTACCTTTATAATCAAAATCCAAATCAACTTTATTACTTAAATCTTCAAAACGCAGAATCTCACTTATATTAGGAATAACTTCAATCCTATCTATAAAAACACGAGAAAGTATATCACGTTTCATTCCAACTGATAATGGAACAACATAACTTGCTCCTTTATATATATATTTCTCAATACCGCGCAGTATACTTATTATAAATTTATTTTTAACATACCCCTGCTGTATTGGTCCCTCAGGCCATACATCACGTACTTCAAAAACATAAGGAGTTTTAGAGATTTTCTTCTTTATAATAGCTGGTATGGCTATTGTCAGAGGCGTAGAAGTAGCTAACATCAAATCAGACTCAAGTCTTACAACTTTCACAGATGTAAAGTAAACAAATTCAAAAAAAGATAATATTCTCCTAAAAATAGACATCTTATGATTGTACTTACACCTCAGTATCCAAAGTTTAACTCCCTCCTGTTCTAAATATGTCCATCTTTTATTCATATCCAAATCAGGCATTTTGGCATTTGAAGTAATTATCGTAACATCAATGCCTTTTTTCACAAACTCTTTTGATAAGTCATACGAGCGTGTTCCTCCTGAATATTGTGGAAATGTAAAATACTGATGTAAATATAATAATTTCATTATTTTTCTTTTCTTCTATATAAAATATGTTTTCTAACAGCAGTGTATTTATCACCTAATATTATTTTTGCGATACCTAAAAGTTCCTTCTTAAGAAATATCTTATTTCTGACAGTTTTACTCGTTACAATACTTAATACATATTTATCACTCATCACGGACTTTACACCATATCTTCCAAAAACTTTACATCCCAGTTTCTCCTTTACTCTAATAGTTGGAATTGAAGTATATACCTCATCTATACCACAAGTATTCATTGTTTGAATCACTCTTCTTGAACATGAGCCTCCAGGTATTGAACCAGCAGTAATATTTTCTCCTATAACATTTCTTAATATAGCGCACGAAACATCCCATTCTTGCAATAATTCATTATCTGCTAAATATTTCATATTAGTAGGATGCGTATGAGAATGAGCTCCTATAAAATGCCCACGCTTAAAGAGATCTTTGATTTGTTCCTCAGATAAAAAACCTTTCTTCCCAATATAGAATGTAGATATAAAGAACAATCCTCTAAAGTCATAGTTTTCAAGAATTGAAGCTATATATATATGAAAAGAAATACCACCATCATCAAAGGAAAAAAGAACGGACGACTTATCAAGTCCAGAACATGAACAATACTGTGAAAGTAATTGAACTTGCCTTTCAAAATGCTCTACGGAAATCTTATAAATTAATGCACCATTATTTTGAAAACCACTTTCTGCCGGAGAACTCTTAAAGACATCATGATACATTAAAATAATCTTTTTCATAATCATAAACGCCCATCAATTTGAGATGTAGGCAATATTCCTTTTACGTCATAAACAACCCCAATATCAGACTTCAGCAATAATCGAATATTTTTATCTTTAAATTCATCATGAGCAACACCTAATATAACAGCATCAAATCTCCCAATTAGACTTTCATATTTTTCTGTAAACAACTCAATGCCATACTCTCTCTTTACTGTTTCAGTATTTGCCCAAGGATCATATATTGTTATATTAGAAGAATAATCCGTCAGTGTAAAATAAATATCAATAATTTTAGTATTACGTATATCTGGACAATTTTCTTTAAATGTGATTCCTAATAAAAGAATATTAGCACCCTTCACCAAAACACCTTTTTTATTCATTAATTTTATTACTTGATTAGCAACATAATCTCCCATACCATCATTTAGTCTACGAGCAGCAGACATAACCCTTGGTAAAACCCCATATACTTGTGCTTTTTGAATAAGATAATATGGATCTACACTTATACAATGCCCACCAACAAGACCTGGTTTCAATTTTATAAAATTCCACTTAGAAGCAGCTGCTTCTATAACATCATTAGTATCTATTTCCATAGCGTTGAATATCTTAGCCAACTCATTCATAAATGCTATATTCACATCACGCTGAGAGTTTTCTATAATTTTGGATGCCTCTGCGACTTTTATAGAAGGCGCCTTATGTGTTCCATTTACTAATACGGAATTATAAACTTTATCCACAAAATCTGCTATTTCAGGTGTAGAACCCGAGGTCACCTTCTTTATCTTTTCTACAGTATGTTCTTTATCCCCAGGATTAATGCGTTCTGGTGAATAACCTGCATAAAAATCGATATTGAAACGCAATCCTGATATTTTTTCCACAACAGGCAAGCATTCTTCTTCAGTTACCCCTGGATATACAGTTGATTCATAAACAACAATATCCCCTTTAGAAAGAACTCTTCCAACCGTCGTACTCGCTCCTATTAAAGGAGTCAAATCAGGACGATTATTTGCATCAACAGGTGTTGGTACCGCAACTACATAAAAATTACATTCGCGTATCTCATCAATGTCAGTAGTGCATTTAAATCCACTATTTAGCGCATCTTGAAGCACACCATCTGTAACTTCCAAAGTCGAATCATGTCCACTCATCAACATTTTTACTCGATTCTCATTCATATCAAATCCAATAGTTGGGTACTTTGTTGAAAATAAACGAGCCAAGGGAAGTCCTACATAGCCAAGGCCAATTACAGCTATTCTTATATTATCCATAATATATTAAATAAATTTTTTAGTTTTTTTATATGCCTGTTGCAATAATCGAAATCTATTTTTAGTACACATTTTTCCAATCGAAGAATGCTCATTATGCAACACTTTTAATTGAGGGAAATATACTATTAAACCATTATATGAACGTATTTGATGAGCCAGCGTAACCTCTTCCCCATATAGAAAGCAAAAATTTTCCAATTGGTGAGAATAAGTAAAGAAATATTCTGTTAAGACAAGACATGATCCATGTGCACAGTAGATTTCGGTCGAGTCATCTATCTGTGTATACTTTTTACGTTTTTTGGTTTTAGCAACTATAAAAAGGAGTAAAAACGCTATATAATAATTAGAATAGAACAATCGATAAGATAATCTTCTAAAAAGTGAAGGTCTATTTTGCATATATGGATTCTGATGAGTTCCATCTCGCTTATAAATATTAGGAGCAATTAATAATAACGAAGAAGAAGCTTTTATCTTCGACAACTCAAATGTAAAATCTGCATTATATACCAAATCATTATTTCCAATCACAACAAATGAATTTTGAAAGGAATCTATGTACTGAAGTCCATAATTCAATCCTCCAAAATATCCTAAGTTTTTTTCAGATAAAAGTAAAGTACACCTATCAGAATATTCGAATTTCTCTAACCATTTTATCAATTTATACTTTTCTTCCTCTACAGAAGCATTATCTACAACTATAACATTAATTTCTCCCCTATTCTCAAATATACTATTAATACAGGCTTGAGAAATTTCTGAGTTATTAAAATTGACTATTATAAAGTAGTATTTTCTATTTTGCATAACTCAATATAAAATAATATATTTTCAACACGGCAAAGTAAATCACATTCATAGACGTAAGGCTTTTTGCACATTTATATTGCGAACAAGTTTTTTTATAATGCTTCAATAATTTAAAGAAATGACTAATAAAAAGTGGTTTCTTTTTTGCACCAATGGTATTATTTGAATGTTGTCTATAATAAATAGTTTTGTCATTGATACACTCTATTCGTCCATTGTTATACAGCACGCAAACAGCTATCCAAGAATCATGCATTCTAGCATACTTAGAAATAGGCAAAGATATTTTTTTTGCACATTTATTTATCATCATTGTACAACCAGTTACATCATTATAAAACAGATACCACTTTTTATCATTACATTTCTTATAGTCAATTTTGTAAAAATTAAAAAATGAATCATATAGAATATTCAAAGATAAATCTGTTATATACAAATCTGTATGCACAATAATCGGTACCCTATCTACATCTTTACATGACAACATCTTATTAAGCGTAACCCTAACTTTATCAGGCAACCACACATCATCATGATCGCAAAACATATAAAAATCAGAATCGACCTGTTCCAACAACCACATGAAACCATTTTTAGCCCCCCTCTTTTTATCATCCTTCAAATAGAGTATACGGGTATCTAATTTCGTATAATGAATTATCTTTTCTACCGTGTTATCACAAGAGTCATCATCTCTTATATAAAGAGTCCATTCAACGTAGCTCTGATTTATTATTGATTGAATCAGTACATCTAGAAAGGACGAACTATTATAAGTAGTCAAAAGAATAGCAACATCCATAGTTTATTACATATTATTATTATTCACACTGACAACATGATATAATTGAGGCAAGATTACAAACAAGGAGAATAAATACTTAGTATAAATACTTCTAATATTTATACAATATAAATAAGACAAAATAAAATATGGTACAATGAAATAGTCTATAACTCTTGAAATCCCTGTTATACCTCCTAATAAAGAATTTAAAACAACTCCAAATAATAAAATATTCATAAGTTTATAATATACATATGATTGGGGAGGTTTTATAGCCAAAATTAAAGTTAATACATAAATATATATTTGCCAGAATGATATTTTCGATTCATAATTCATTCGGTCATATTGTGTTATATATTTATGCATTTTTCTTGTCCCATCATCTCCGAATGAATGTAACAACTCCATAAAATTATCTCCCAATAATAGGTGCATAAAACTATTTCCTATCCCTGATATAGAAATAATTAAACTCCCTATAATTAAAACTATCATGAGATTCTGTTTTTGTATATTGCTTATCAACAATACCAAAACAATCAAAATGGCAAGAATTGCTGTTGAATGTAAAGTTATAGCCAACAAAAAGCATAAAAGAATAATAAAAAATGAACTTACTCTATACTTAGTTGACAAAATATATAATATTGCAAAATATATAAGAAACAAGGCTAACCCTTGACGTAAAACAATCCCATTGTAATATAAGCCAAAATATGATATATAATATATATATAAAAGGAGTGGATTTTTATATATACATTCTTTCGATATAAAAGAATACATTCCATATATCAAACATAAATTAACTACAGCTAGTATTAGAAAATAAATATAAAAAGATTCCGTCAAACTTTTTATAAATTTAGTTAGATATTGGAATCCTACTTCGTAGGAAGATCCATACTCTATACCCAAATTCAGACTACATGTTTTAAAATAGTTTTTATATCCTAATAAATCCGGAGTATTTATTGTTGTTAAAATATAAAGATATAATAAAATGAAAACAGCCCCCCAATAATTTCTATATAGTTTGTCAGATGATAAACTAGAAATCAGACCAAACAATAACAAGAAAAATGACAAGAGAAAAAAATTCATCTAAAAAAAACTTTTATTTGATCTAATACTTCGAGTAATGGGGAATAAAATACATCTTTATTTTTCCGCACATCTTCTATTCTTAATGCGGATAAATTTATTCCTAACAATTCATTTATTACATCTTGGGAAAATCTCATTTTAATTATTTTAGCAGGATTACCCGCCACGATAGAATATGGTGGAACAGAACGTGTCACTATACTTCCAGCAGCAATAATAGCACCTTGTCCTACTTTTACTCCCGACAAGATTATTGCATTCATTCCAATCCATACATCATCACTTATTTCTATTTTTCCTTTAGAAAGGGCTTCACCTTTTTCTCCAAATATTTTAGCCTTAAATGGATAAGTTAAAAATATATCGTAACGATGATTTCCACCTAAAACAAATTTCACATCAGGACCAATTGATACAAAATCACCAATTATTAGTCCCTCATTTCTACTCCCATATGTGTATACCGCTAAAGCACCATAAGAATATCTACCAACTTGAATTTTACTTTTATCAAAGATGTTTCGGGCTGAAGTATAATTGTGTTTATTATTTAATCGCCAAGCAATTTGAAAAAAGTACAATTTGAAAGGATTATACAAGTAATAAACAGAAGCCTTAAAATACCTTTGCATCTTTAAGAATATATTTAACATAAGAAATTCGAAATAGAATTAGAAATGAAAAATAGAATATAGAAATCAAAAATAATTTGATTATAAATTGAACCAAGATAGATTCAAAGTTAAAAGGGATTAGTGTTATTATATACGCAGTAATAATAGCACAACATATTACTTTAAAAAAATCAAAACTAATAATATTAATACCTTCATACTCTTTTTTGAATTTACATATCAGTAGAATACAGCAGATATACTCTGACAGAGAAGTAATTAATGCGATTCCACTACATGTGACCCTATTTACAAACATCAAATTTAATACGATGTTAACTATAGCTACAATGATTGATATTTGTAAAAAATAGCGATCTTTTCTTTTTGAATATAATACAATTATACCCAGAAAATATGAAAACACAGACCCTATAATACCAAATGATAACACTTTAAGGATTAAGATTGAATTCAAGAACTTTTCTCCTGCAAATAATAATATTATCTGATCTGATAATGAAAACATACAAACCGATATGTACGCTGAGAACAAAATTGAATATCCTAGTATTCTATTACATAATATATTATAAGCATTTACCTGTTTTTTATTCCATAATAAAGTTAATCGAGGAATAAATGATCCAGATAAAGCTGGCCAAAAAGCGGTTGACAATCTAAAGAACTTAACAGATACACTATAATATCCAACACTTGTTAAGTTAGTAAATAGGCCTAAAATAGTAATAGCACTTTGTGTATAAATCAAAGAAGAAACTTGCGCCATAAAAGTTATTCCAATATGTTTGACATGCTTCAAAGGGAATAATTGGCAAAATTTTATTGATTTAAAAGATATTATTTTTAAAATATTAGCTATATTAATAATAAAATTTGCAATACTCACAAAAACGAGACATAACACATATAATAATGAATCTGTTTCCTCTTTAACCAACAAGAATACACCTATAACAAATAATATTTGAATAACCGCATACCTTAAAGTTAAATATTTTTGATTCTCCAACCCTTCAAAGACCCATTCACCAGAAATACTTGGTGCGCATAAGACTTGGGCTCCAAGCACAACATACAATAATCTATTACTACTAAATGATGGGGTTATAAACACAAATAATTCATAAAAAACAAATGACAGAATGGTTGTTGTAAATAAGATAATATACAATTCACACATAATTAATGTCAATCCACTTTTAGAACTCTTTTTCACACTAACTTCACGAGCTCCAAAAGTAGGAATACCTAAACTTGCAAAAAGAATAAAATATGTTACTGTCGTTATTCCATATTCTATTAGACCAATATTTTCTACTCCTAACTTACTTGTTATTAAAGGAAGGATCAATATTGGAAGAGACATTTTTAGGCCTATTCTAACAATATTATAAAATAAATTTTTCCTTATATTCGCCAACTACCAAGTCCTCAATTATTTTATATATTAAATATCAGCAGTTTAACATCTTTAACACCTTTAGATTTGATTTACATTTTTACTTGAAAAAAATCTAAAAGCGTTATTTAAACAGTTTTCACTACCATAAAACATACTCCTATTTTGATTAATACTACTTTACATCAGTATTAATCAAAATCAAACGTCAAGTTCACATCTTTCAATATGGGATGTTTTCTATCCTTCTCACCCAACAGCACTTTATGCACTGGTATCTTCCAGTCTATTCCTAAGTCAGGATCATCCCATGCAATAGCACCCTCACACTGTGGAGCATAAAAATTATCGCATTTATATTGAAATACTGCCGTTTCACTCAATACAGCAAATCCGTGAGCAAAACCTCTTGGTACGAAGAACTGGCGATGATTATCTTCAGTCAGCTCTACTGCTACATGTTGTCCATAAGTTGGAGAACCCTTGCGAATATCTACTGCGACATCGAGTACTGCTCCCTTTACACATCGCACCAATTTACTCTG
>ERZ791724.1838-NODE-1838-length-10371-cov-1.869620_pt1 | contig 10371 bp, 10 predicted proteins | sample MGYA00510044_ERZ791724 | MGnify/ENA primary metagenome ERZ791724 (study PRJEB30046, sample SAMN00715140) | human gut metagenome | study: EMG produced TPA metagenomics assembly of the A metagenome-wide association study of gut microbiota in type 2... | reverse complement strand
TCTTTTATATGGTTTATTAGAAAGAGGAGGATGTTATGTCTAGAAATAGTAAATTAATATCTGAAAATTTAAGAGAAGAAATTGCAAAAGAACTTGGAGTTTATGATCAAGTAAAACAAGATGGTGGAAGTTGGGCTAGTGTTCCTTCAAGAGATTGTGGAAATATAGTTACTAAAGCTATTGAAATTGCAAACCGTTCTATAGAGAACAAATAGGAAAAGTGGATTTTTAAATCCACTTTTCCTATTTACTAAATATTTATATATAAATTCTATAAATTTGCTTGTCTTTTTGTTTGATATATTGTATAGTATTAATATAGGAAATAAACTAATAAGCAGATGTGTGTTGTCACTTTACTACATAGGTTATCTATGGGAAAGTGAGGTGATGTTTATGGAATTTATATTATTTTTAATATATGGACTTATGATTTCAACAACCTTAAACATAACCTTATTGACAATTATATACATAATTTGGACTAATAAGGAATAAAAATAACACTACATTTTGCTTTGGTACTGCAATGTAGTGTTGAAATAGTTATATGACAACATATATTCTGTATGTTTGTTTCCTTTTTTTATTATACATATTAATTTGTTTTTTGTCAAATGCTAATTTCTTATTTATTTTGCAATAAAATTAATGCTTTTTTAATTTTATTAACAATTTGACTATTTTCTTTATTAAGTGATAAATAAGAAGCTTTAATATTTAAATCTAATAAATCATCAGAACTTACATTTAAAAAAATGCATATATTTTTTAATAAATCTGCAGAAATAGTTCTTTTTCCATTTTCATATGCATTATATGTTGATGGTTGCATATGTAGATATTTAGCCATATCTTTTTGTTTGATTTCTTTTTGTTCTCTTATGTTTCTGATTTTTTCATATAATTCCATATATATCACCTCATACAAAATAATAACTTATTAGTTAAAAAAGCTTTTCTACAAAATTCAGAAAATTAAATAATGTCTATATTTATATGCGATTAACTTATAAGTTATTCTAATTTTTTCACAAAAAGTGTATTTTGTCTTGACAAATTTGCAAAATAAAAATATAATTAAGAAAAATTCACAAAAACGAGAGAAACACCTAAAAAATTTACAAATGGAGGATTGAAAATGAAAAAAACAAAAGAAAATGCTATTACATTAGTGGCGTTGGTAATCACAATAGTAATTTTACTAATTTTAGCGGGAATAGCAATAAGTAATTTGCTAGGTGAACATGGACTAATAAACCAAGCAAAATTAGGAAAAGAAAAATATGCAATATCAGCAGCAAAAGAAAAATTAGAATTAGAAATAACTAATTTACAAGTAGAGCAACAAGCAAAAGGAGAATCATTAACAAAAGAAATTTTACCTAAAATAAATAATGATGATATAGATGTAAGAGATATAAGTAATTTTCCAGTAGAAGTAATATGTGGAAAATACAAATTTGAAGTAGATAATAACTTTCAAGTAAAATATATAGGAGAAGCAGATGATACAGTAATAAAATATACAACAGAGCCAGATAATTATACGAATCAAAATAGTGTAAAAGTAATGTTAAAAATTAGCAATCCAAAAGGAATAAAATCAATAGAGAAGCCTGGAGAGGAAAGTGAAGTAGTAGAAAGTCAAACAAAAATAGAAACAGATTTTACAGTTAATAAAAATGGACATTATATTTTAAAAGTTGTTGATGCAAAAGATAAAGAAGTAACAAAAGATATTTATATAGATTTGATAGATACGTTAGCACCAGAAAAATTCACACCAGAGATTCAAAAGAATGAAAAAAGTATAACGGTTATTGAAAAAGGAAATGATGCAGAATACGAAATGGACATTATCACCCGTTACGAACATGGAGAATTTTTCTCAGCCGACAGTATCAAGCAGAATATAAAAGAAATTTACCATACAAGCTTAGGACGAACGGTATATGGAGGTGGTGGTATCATGCCGGATATTTTTGTTCCGCAAGATACAACAGGTATGACTTCATATTACAGAATGGCTGCTACACGCGGCTTAATTATCCGTTATACGCTCGACTATACAGATAAAAACCGTAACAAGCTTAAAGAGTATGATACTCCCCAAAAGATGGAAGCTTATTTAAAAACTCAAAATCTGTTAGAGAAGTTCGCTGAATATGCAGAGAAGAAAGGACTAAAACGTCGGAATATCCTGATGTATAAATCGAAACAGCTGTTCGAAGAAAGCTTATATGGAAACATCATTTACAACATGTTAGGCATAGAGGCATACATCACTTATTCAAACTTGACAGATAAGACTGTACAAAAGGCTCTTGAAGTACTGGAAAAAGGAGAATCATTCCCTCAAGCTCCAGAAAAAACTTCAGAAAAATAAACGAAGCGTCTTAATTCAACGAATATTCAAAGAATAAGAGAGTATGTCAAAACTCAAGTTCCATAAAAAGGAATTTAAAGTCTGAAACTTGACTACTTATTTACAATAAAAGAGCCTTATCATTATCCTGAAACTGGGGTTTGATAAGGCTCTAAATATTTAGGAACATTTACTGAATATCCCGTTCCTAATAACAAAATAAATATATTAATACTTATTTATAACCCACATTAAATATATATTTTTTGCCGTTTCAGTTGACGAGATGAACTTGTGACCAACTATCTGTCAGCTCGTAATTTGAAGAATATATCCTTTTTTCTTTATAGATATGATTTTAACAGTTGTGTCCAGTGCAAGAATATGCCGCAAATAGGTAATCTGAACATTCAAGGACATTGAATTAGCATAGCTGGAGTCTCCCCATACAGTATCCAAAATTTCATCGCGCGGAACCAGCTGTCCAATACTTTGTGCCAATAATACCAAAATATCAGTCTGCCTTGCAGACAGATTTTGCGTGATGCCATCAAACGTTACCATTGATTGATTGCTATCAAACAATGTTTTTCCAATATTATATCGGTATTGTGCATTGATTTTCCTTTGCTCGAATCGTTCAGCTATCTTCGCAATCAGTTCTTCGGGATAAAACGGTTTCGGAATATAGTCATTTCCTTTCAAGGAAAAGCCTTTCAGCCTATCGGCTTTTTCGGTCCGGTCCGTAAGAAAAAAGATGAGTACCTTATTATCTGTTTCACGGATTCGCTGCGCAAGCTCAAACCCATTCATTGCAGGCATATTGACATCCAACAATATCAAATCCGGATGTTGTCTGTGATACATCTCCCACGCTGTTAAGCCATCAGGGGCATACGATACCACATAATTCTCAGCCTCTAAGAATTTTTTCAACAGCAGAGAGTTCTTTACATCGTCATCTGCCAATAGGATATTTATCGCATTTGTTCTCATTGTGGTAATTCAATAATAAACGTACTTCCTGATGTTTGCTCACTCTCGATGCGTATGGTGCCGCGATGTGCCTCTACGAGCATACGCACATACGTCAATCCAAGACCCATACCAGGAATCCCCTTGTCGATAACCGCCCGGCTTCGATAGAATTTTTCAAAGATATGTCTGCTATCCGATTTGGATATTCCCAATCCATTATCTTTGACAGATATGCGTATGCTGTCGTTATCTTGCTCCTGATAGTCAATTTCTATGTGAACATCTTCACGAGAGTATTTGACAGCATTTTCCAGCAGATTGTCGATGATATTGATAAGATGTATCTTGTCTGCAGTGATGGTTATATCGGTATCGGGATGCAAGTTCACAACTACCTTTTTATTATTCGACGGATTCAGCTTACCGATGCAGATATTCAGCAAATCACGCAAGCTGAAAGAGGACAGGTTGAGTGGAATTTCGGTAGCCCTACTAAAAGTCAGGTCGCGCAATTTAGCAAAATAGGCAGAAAGGCTGTCCAACGCCAGATGAGAATCAGCAATAACTGTTTGCCGGTTAGCTACATCTTGCATAAGCTGTTCGTTTCCCATATACGAGACGCACATTTTAAGGGTTGCTATCGGCCGTTTCAACTCATGAATCATGGCATGGACAAAATTAGACCGAAAACTTTCAATCCGGTGCTGTTCGCGAATTGTGGCTATTTGTGCGACAAAGCAACCAATCAGCAGCACGGACAGGAATAGTGATAAAAGCAACGTATCTGCCATTTGTCGGATGACCGGTGACAAACCGACCGCACAATCAATGCGGATATATTCTCCTTCAAATATGTCATATGGATATACGACCATAAGGCTTTTATGCCGCAATGAAACATTGTCTGTCCGTATGGGATGCCACATCATTGAATCAGCATGCCCCAGTTCTATATTTCTAATCTCCATGCCATTGCGCCGCAACAAGGAATTGAACGGTTCTATCTCTATGGGGACACACTCGTCCAGGCGGAAACGTTCAAGTGCGTCGAATACATCGCTTTCAGTGGCACTGTTATCAATAACGAAAGTATGTTTTTCTATTCCAGCCGGATGTTCAGATTCATAGATTCGTGCCAAGTTCGCAAACGTAAGAGAATCCTTAATGTCATAAAGTCGGGTATTGATAGTATAAATTTCAAACTCGAAACGATGTGTTGCATTGTTTACGGATAACTTCATATTCGGCACAACGAGAATACTGTCGTTTACGGAGGCACGCCTCAATTCGTTCCCCGTTTCAATCACATTAAGCACACGATTATATAAAGTATCTTGGTACTCGTGCAAGGTGTATCTATATCGTGAATAAAGCCAGTTGCACTGCATGGTGGCAAACAGCACGATAACGATGGCAGTAAAGCCGTTCAGTATTTTTATTCTTCTCTCCATACTGCAAAATTAGATATTTTATTCCAGCCCGTTTGCTGCTTGGAATAGGAAAAAGCAGAATCGTAATAATTTAGTAAGGATTCCATAATGATTCAGTAATAAATATCTTTCGTGTCAAATAACACTCCGGGTATCTTTGTACCGTATACAAAACTAAAATATCAAGCATATGAAAAAAGTATTTTTGGCAGTAATTACAACCTGTACGTTGTCCGTTCCCGGATTTGCACAACAGCGGGTTGTAACCTATGTTAACGGGAAATCTACCATATTTTCTCTTGGTACCCAACCCGAATTACAGGAACTTGGTAAAGCTGTTATGGAGTTCATGTATGACTATCAATACTTAAATGACACGACTGACATAACAACAGCAGTCAAAGACCGGATGATTTTGCAGGTTTCTTACGGAATGTCCAAATTTACCAGTTTCCGTGCCATGCAGGTCGATTCTTTGCTGCATTCCGCCACAGCAGATGACATACAAGGTAATCCGGCGCGTTATGTAGGAGGCGAGACTTTTTCAGTATATAAGAACTATCCGTCCGGAAAGTTCACCACTACAGATAAGATTGCCGATGACTGGTTTATCTATGAAGAGGATATACCTCAGCAAGAATGGACATTGACAGAAGATACCAAAGAAATCCTCGGATATAAATGCCACAGTGCAAAATGCATTTTCAGGGGACGAGAATGGACTGCATGGTATTCCGATGAAATCCCGGTAGCTGACGGACCGTGGAAATTCGGCGGTCTTCCGGGATTTATCATGGAGATAAGCGATGTCGGTAGCCAATACAGGTTTGTTTGTGTAGGCATCAATTCGAAAGCTGAGCGGTTAATTACAATGCCCAAAGTGCAATACATCAAGACCTCGCGCGGGAAATATTATGCTACCAAATACAAATATGACATCGATCCTATCAGCTATATGGGAACCACTTCGGGAGTACAAGTACAAATCGTAAATCCTGATGGTTCGCCACGAACCGACCTTACCCAAGCGAAAGAATTGACTTATGATTACATTGAACGTGACTGGCGATAAAATTCTATAACCATGAGAAAAGTACTCATCATGTTATTGTTGCCGTTTTTCAGTCTGATCACCCTGTACGGTCAGACTGAAAAGTTGTGCGGTATCATACTGGATGAAACAGACGGTATGCCTGTGCCCAGGGCAACCGTCCGTCTTACCGATGTCCAAGGGCGGCTCCTGAATTATACATTTGCAGCGGAAGACGGTTCCTTTACAATAAAATACGACCATTCTCAGACCGAATTGACCGTGCATGTCCAGTCGATGGGATACCGCTCTCAGAATTTTGTATTGAAGCCGTCAATGTCACCTGTAACCATACGTTTGCAAGCCGAACCGACACGTCTGCGTGACGTAATAGTGAAAGCGCCGGATATTGAACAGCGAAGTGACACACTGGTCTATTATACCAGCAAGTATGCACGCAAACAGGACCGCAATATCGGAGACGTGTTGAAACGGCTTCCGGGCATCGAAGTGGAAGACAACGGCACAATCAAATACAACGGCGAGCCTATCAACAAGTTCTATATCAACGGTTCTGACTTCGCAGACGGTCGGTATAACCTTGCCACAGAGAATATATCGCCGTCGGACGTAGCCAGTGTGGAAGTTATGGAGAACCATCAGCCGATACGTGTATTGAAAGGGTTGGATTTTTCGCAGCAGGCAGGACTAAATATAAAACTAAGAGAGGAGGCCCGCCAAAGATGGGTAGGCATAGCGAACGGAGGAATTGGGGCAGCACCGCTTTTATATGATGCCTCGCTCTTTGCCATGCGTATTGCCGGGAAATGGCAGAATATGGAGAGTGTCCGCGTGAATGATACCGGCTGGAATCCGGCATCACAAAGCACCCGACATACAGAAGACCAACTGTTCGGCAGCAGCTATCAGAATGATATGTGGCAAGATGGTATTTCCCTTACACCTGCGTCCGCTCCGCTTGATGAACGCCGCACACGTGACAACCTGTCCGTTCTTGCCAATACGACCAACTCCTGGCATGTCGGAGAAGACTACGATGTCAAACTGAACGTCACCTATTCCGGCGACCGTTTGGATTACAATACCGGATACCGGACGGACTATCTGGATTCCAATATACCTTCATTCACGCAGTTGAACACCATGCGGACACATTCCAATAGCGTGAACGGGCAATGGGCTTTGCAGACGAACCGTCCTACATTATATTTTAAGGAGAATCTATACATAGATGCAGACTGGTACCGCGCTTCGTCACAAATAGACGGGACATCATCGCTTGCCCAGCAGGCAGAAACTTCCTCATTGGCCATCACCAATGACTTGCAAATGCTTAAACGCATCGGGAAACGCCTGCTGACCGTTTCATCGCGTAACCGCTACATACGAGCCTCTCAATGGCTTAACGTCAGAGCAACAGAGACAGAAAAGACACAACAGTTGCTGTCCAATGATTTCCGGACTGTTACCGAACTACGCTATGGTTGGATATCAGGCAAGTGGAATATCTATGCACGTGGAGGAGTCGACTATAACCTACATTGTCTTGAAACCAATCTGACAGGGGTGAATATTAACTATCCTATCAATGGCAATAATGACTTTTCCTTGTTAAACATATATTTGTCGCCCGAAACATCCTACCAATCCATTCGCTGGTTACTGACAATTTCTGCCCCTGTAAGTTATAGAAGATATGTAACTGACAATTATCTGTCGGTTACACCGACCATATTTACCCGCTATCAGTTAAACGCGAAAACCGATTTGAGTGCACAACTGAAATATGCGCTTTTACCCACAGAACCAAGTCAATATATCGGACATGTCATTATGAGCGATTACCGCAACTTATATGCCGGTTATCCTGTACGTTCATACGCTCAGGAGCGTTCGGCGACTGTTGCTGCCAGATACCGCAATCCAATATCCTCATTTTTCGCTAACTTGTCAGCCCGATACGGATGGGATTATAATCCGTTGATTGCGAACCAGCTTTTCATTGGAGATCAGGTACTGTCAACTTATACCCCGGCAGGCAATGATGCCCATCAGATACAGGTGTATGGCGGATTGAGTAAGGGGTTACGTTCGGGCAGAATTGTATTGGGGGCAGATGTCGGATATATGCAACTACATACCACTACCATGCGACAGAATGTACAATCCCCCTATACCATTAGGTATTGTTATGTGCGGCCATCCATGAAGGGCAATTTTACTCGCTGGCTCTCCTCAGACTACAGCCTGTCTTACACTAATACAATGAATATTAATAATGCAGAACGCAGCACATACCATATCTTGAAACAGAACCTGACTTTTACATTCATACCTGGATCAAATTGGCAAATTGCAGTGGGAGGGGAACATTATTATACGCGGTTTGATTCAGGTGACCGTACTCATCTGTTGTTGCTCGATGCATCTGTCCGCTGGCGTATTTCCAAAAAGATTGAATGGAGTGTTATGGCAACAAACCTTTTGAATGAAAAGAAATTCAATTATATGGTATATGGACTGTTGAACCAGACGAAGTACACTTATGATATACGTGGTTGTAATGTCTTGTTCAATATACAGATACAACTCTGATTTCTATATGGATAAATATTGGCTATAAATAATAAAAGGACTGAAATATTCCCTCTAATTAACGTGAGTTCGAAATAAAATTAGAAAATAGTCAGTTGCTCGTCATAGACAAAATTTACGTCAAAGGCGGGCTTCTCAGTATGCAGCAATTAACAGACAAAGAATTTGCAATAAAGTTGTTAAAAAGAACGGTGCCTAGAGTATTGCAATGTTCTTCAGTTCATCATTGACCATTTCAATCAAGACTCTTTTAATCTTATTCTGCTATACTCATCAGAGAGTTCTTCATGTTGCTTTTAGCCTTTGCAACAAACTGAATACCGTTCATAAAGAAATTTTCAAACAAGTGTTTCAGATGTTTGCAGACATACTCCTTATAATAATGCTTGAGGCATCGGAAGCCATCGAAATGAAACAGGATAATCTCAACGTTGCTCAAGCGGTTGGGCTTATTACGATGCCAGATCTTCTTGTTTTCAATCATATATTTTTCCTATCACAACGAAAATTCCTTGCAAAAATCATCGGTCATACAATAAATCTCTGTAACTTTATACTTTGAATCATAATGGTAATCGTTTTAATGTTATATTTTAGTTCTATAAATTTAATACTTTTACCGTTATATTCCTAATAATAAGATAAATATATTATCCTTATTTCGAATTCACGCTATCATAGATAATTATTACGACTACTTAGTTGATCTTAATCCTCTCACTCAATATGTTAAAAGAAGAAAAACGTTTACTACGTCGCTGCATCGCAGACAAAAAAAAGATGTATACTAATCATGAACTGGCTACATACTCTACGTTGCTGCTAAGCAAATTGGAAAGGCATCCACTTTTTGCTGAAGCCCAAACAATATTAATGTATTACTCATTGCCTGATGAGGTACAAACGCACGATTTCATCGAAAAATGGAGTCATAGTAAAAACATTATCTTGCCTGTTGTAAAAGGTGACGAACTCGAACTACGATATTATACAGGAAAACAGGATCTTCAAAAAGGCAGTTACAATATAGAAGAACCTCAAGGTGAACTTTTAAGCAACTATGACAAAATAGACCTTGCCATTATCCCTGGTGTAGCATTCGACTCACAGGGTAATCGTCTGGGAAGAGGAAAGGGATATTACGACCGATTGCTTAAGCAACTTAATGCATATAAAATAGGTATCTGTTTTCACTTTCAGATTTGTACGCATATCCCTACCGAAATATTCGACAAGCCTATGGATGAAGTGTGGAGTGAAGAGGAATCTTTCATAGTAAACAAATAAAAGAGTATGCAAAATCCCACCGAATATCATTAACGGAAAATGATATTTACAATAACTTGTGCTCCTACTTGTGAATTCAGGTTACGAATCAACAATTGACGACTCATCATCAGCTCCTGACGAAGAACGGATGAAGACAAATGTACGAAAAGTACTTGATTCTTAATGTATATATTAGTCGTATAACGAGCAATAGCTTCCCCCACGACATCCTTCCAGGCATCAACCAGCCGATATTCATTCAAAGGAGTTTCAAGTCCCTCCTGTCTGAGAAGACGCCGCAACACCTCTCCTACCTGTTCTGTATTATTCCGCTTCATATTTCCTCCTCTTCATTGCAACGTTCAGATACAACTCCACCATCAACTTCAAAGAGTTTATAATCTCCTTCGATCTTACGTAAGATTTTATCCAAATGATCTCTGTTCGTATCGGTCACAAATATTTGTCCGAAACTGTCTCCCGCCACCAGTTTGACAATCTGTTCCACGCGCGAGGCATCCAGTTTATCAAAGATATCATCCAACAGCAATAAAGGGACGGTCTGCCCCGTACGTTTCAAGAAGTCGAACTGCGCCAGCTTCAACGCTACCAGATACGTTTTATTCTGTCCCTGCGAACCTTCCTTCTTGATCGAAAAGTCGCCCAACAGCATATTCAGT
>ERZ791724.1815-NODE-1815-length-10486-cov-1.559965_pt1 | contig 10486 bp, 7 predicted proteins | sample MGYA00510044_ERZ791724 | MGnify/ENA primary metagenome ERZ791724 (study PRJEB30046, sample SAMN00715140) | human gut metagenome | study: EMG produced TPA metagenomics assembly of the A metagenome-wide association study of gut microbiota in type 2... | reverse complement strand
GAAAAAATGAATATTCATATAATTAAAAGGCAGTATAGCGAGATTATTTCAGTAAGGGAAAAGAAAGGAAGTATTATGAAAGAATTTTTTAGTATGGGAAAAACTATGAAAAAATTAATTTCTGTTGTAATGTCTCTGGCATTGTTGCTTACTTCAGCAGGAGTAATTTTTTCAGCATGGTTCTCTATATCTGTTTCTGATTCTAAATGTCGTCCACATCGAAATCGTATCCCAGGCGCTTGCCGGTTACGAATTTCGAATTATCGAGTTTGGTATTGAACTGATCGACCGTCACGCGCTTGTTGTCGTCGTAGGAGGGCAGCAGCAGGTCGAAATTGAGGGCATAATAGATCGCCGATTCGAGAATGCGGACCAGCGCCTCGGAATCGATCTCCGCTTTGCCAAACTGCATGGGGCGCATCGAGGTCTGCTGTTTCCCTTCGACGAAGTAGCACTTTTCACGGTTGATGAAAATGCGGCCGATGAGATAGCCTTCGTCGGCATTGCGGTTGAACTTGAACGAGTCCGAAAGGAAGTTGTAGATGTTGATCACGCCGCAGTAGGAGTTGTCCCGGTCCGTCTGCACGTAGGGATTCTGCCAGATGACGTGGTTCGGCTCGAACTCGAAGACGTCGGTGTGCATCTGGAAGATCAGCAGGTCGTTGGCCACCTGTATCTGGGCTTCGAACTTGCCCCGGTCACGGTATTCGAGCCGCACGCGCCGGTCGAGGAGTCCGTCCAACTGGTCGTCCATTTCGGAAGCCATCTCCAGCAGGGTTTCTTTCAGGTCGTTGAATGTGGCGAACGTGTTGTCGAAAACCTTCTGTTTGAGCGTCGATTTGCTTACGATGGTTTCGAGGATTTTCTTTCGCAGGGGTATGCTTTCCATGCTATATCGAAGGATTGATTATCGTATCTTGATCGTTGTACCGGGAGTCAGCGCATCGCCTTCCTTGAGTTTGTTCAGACGTGCCAGCGATTTGGTGCGGATGCCGTAGGACTGTCCGAGCGACCAGAGGGTTTCGCCCTCGCGCACGGTGTGCAGCAGAACGTTGCCGTCCCAGCGCTTCTTCTTGCGGCCGATGTAGATCACTTCGTTGGCAACGGGCTGGGCATTTTTGCTTACATCGTTGAATTTACGCAGGTTGCGGGCCGAAATGCGGAAGTCGCGGGAAATTTTCTCGAAGGTATCTCCGTCGTGAGCCAGGATGTAGTTCACGCCGTTGGTACGATAGACGTTGTAACCCTTATGGGCATTGACCGTCACGCGGTAGTCGTCGGGATCGACTGCCCCCGAAGCGATCGCTGCGGCTTGATCGACGTTGCTTTGGCCCGAGAACCAGTCGTCGGTGAGGTGTCCGGTTTGCGCTCCGTAAATGGTAAGTCCGTCCTCGCGGTCGAGCAGGTAGAGTTTACTCTCTTCGATGATGCGGATGAGTCGCTGCGCATAGTCCGGAGCCGTAGCGTAACCGGCGGCCTTCAGCCCCCGGGCCCAGCTTTTATAATCGTTGGGAGCATAGGAAAAGAGCGAGTCGTAGCGCGGCTGGCTGTCGAGAAATTCGGCATGATCCTGATAGGACGCCTCGACCGAAGGATAGCTGCGGAAACATTCGCCCTTTTCATCGTCGTCGTAATAGACCACGTCGCCCGTCCAGTTACGCTTGCACTTGATTCCGAAATGGTTGTTCGAAGCCTGTGACAGCCAACTGTTGCCGCAATCGGATTCCAGGATGCCCTGGGCCATGGTAATGCTGGCGGGAATCCCGTAGCGTTCCATGTGGGCGACGGCTATTTTTTTGTACTTGTTTATGTATTCTTCCCGCGTTTGCCGCACTTGAGCCTGCGCAGGGAGGACGGTCAGTAATACAAAACCCGCCAGGGATATTGCTTTGTGATAAAAATTCATTACCTTTGTTTGATCTTTGTATGCAAAGACAGTGAAAGCCGATCGGCAAGCCGAACTTGTTCGAACCGGCTTTGGATATATCCTATCTTCTGCAAAGATAATCGTTTCCTCGGATAATTACAAAATAAAAAGGATAGACTATGTTTACTCAAAATGCGAATAAAATATTCGCCCAGGCGATCGACGATTACCATCGTTACGACGACGTGGATCATCAGCTTTCGAATCCCTATGCGGAGGGAACGATCGACCACCTGCTCTATATGAAGAACTGGGTGGATACGGTGCAGTGGCACCTGGAAGACATTATCCGTGATCCCCGGATCGATCCGGTCGAGGCGCTGAAGATCAAACGCCGCATCGACAAGTCGAACCAGGTTCGCACCGACATGGTGGAGTACATCGACTCCTACCTGCTCGATAAGTATAAGAATATAGACGTGCAGCCGGGGGCGCGTATCAATACCGAAACCCCGGCCTGGGCCATCGACCGCCTCTCGATCCTGGCCCTGAAGATTTACCACATGCGTCAGGAGGTGCTCCGCAAGGATGTGGACGAGGCGCATCGCGCTGCCTGCCAGCAAAAACTCGATGTGCTGCTGTCGCAGCAGGTTGATCTTTCGACTGCGATCGAGGAGTTGATCGAGGATATTGAAGCCGGACGTAAATACATGAAGACCTACAAACAGATGAAGATGTATAACGATCCGGCGCTCAATCCCGTGCTTTATGCCGCGAAAAAATAAAAAGCTGCCCCGGCACCTGCTCGTGATCCGTACTTCGGCGATGGGCGATGTGGCGATGTTGCCCCATGCGCTCCGCGCCCTGAAGGAGGCGTATCCCGAGGTGAAGGTGACCGTTGCGACCAAATCGCTGTTCCATCCCTTTTTCGAAGGGGTGGATGTCGATTTTTTGGATATCGAAACCCGCCGCACGCACCGGGGTATCCGGGGCGCCATTCGGTTCGCCCGCGAAGCGGCCGAGTTGAAGATCGACGCGGTGGCCGACATGCACAATGTACTGCGTTCGAAGATGGTGCGTGCGGCACTCCACCTGCGGGGGATTCCCGTTTCGGTAATTCACAAGGGGCGGATCGAAAAATACATGCGGCTGGGACGCGGTTCGGAAGGTGTGAAACCTTTGAAACACACCGTCATCCGTTATTGCGACGTCTTCCGTCGCTTGGGATTCGACTTTCCCGATCCCCGGCCGGCCGAGAAACGCCCCCGACCCAATCCCATGGGAGAAAAACAGGGTATATGGATCGGTTTCGCGCCGTTCTCCGCCCAGCCGGGCAAGACTTATCCCGAAAAGTTGAGCGCCGAAGCCGTCCGTCTGTTGAGCGGGCGTTTCGACCGGGTTTTCGTCCACAGCGGCGGCGGAGAGGAAGCCGAATTCGCCCGCCGCATGGAGGCGCTCTATCCGAACGTCACGGCATTGTATGGCAAGATAAAGCTGGGGGATGAGATGAACCTCATTTCCAACCTGGATTGCGTGGTGTCGATGGATTCGCTGGTCATGCATTTGGCTTCGCTCGTGGCGACGCCCGTGGTGTCGGTGTGGGGAGCGACCCATCCCGGGCTCGGCTTTCTGGGTTACGGGTTCGGACAGGAAGGTGTCTTGCAGACCGATTTCGCTTGCCGACCTTGCTCCGTATATGGAAAGAAACCCTGTAAATATGGCGATTACCGCTGTATCTGGAGCATAGAACCGCAGATGATCCTCGACCGGGTCGAGCGGTTGGTCGGTAAAACGGAGTAATTTCGGCTTATCGTTTCGTCGATTCCCTTTGCTCCCATTTTTTACCTGTTTCCGCACTCCTTCCCGACGAAGTTCCGTTGTTTGGTTCCGAATCCCGATTTCCGGCACCCGATAAAAAAACTCACGCTTTTCAAGCGTGAGTTTTTTATCGAACCAAGCCGTATATGAAACGGCATCCAATTTAGATCAGATCTTTTTTGGTCAGAACGACCGCATCGATCTTGAGGGCCGGCTTGCCGTCCATCTCGATAATTTCAGCCGTTTGCTCGAAAGGATACGGCCCGCCGCTTCCTTCCGATACGCCGCTCAAGATAATTCGATCTCCTTCGGGCGCCAATTCCCAAGCTTCGTAGCGCAGAGTCAGCATATTGATCGAAGCGGCGACGCCGTTTACTCGAATTTCAATGCCTTGTTCCTGCTCGGGGTCGATCGGATTGGGCTCCACCCAGCGGCCGATGGCCGTAACATAGGCGGGATCGGTCACCACCTTCAAAGCCGGAGTCGTCTCGCCGAGCTTCCCCCGGTAGGTAACGGTCGCCGTATTGCCCAGCAGCAGGCCGTAAGCCTCCTGCATATCGGCATCCTCCGTGGTGAAAGTCACCCTTCTTCCGTCGGCCGGGGACTCTACCGTGACGGTATTCATCGTTCCATCGACGATCTTACCCGTGAATTGCTCCGGAGCTTTGGGTGTACAAGCCGTCGTCCCGATGAGCACAGCAGCGAATGCGGCGAAACAAAATTTCCTCATATCTTGCAAGCGTTTAATGCTTTTTTTGACGGATGTATTCGTCGATGGACTTGGCGGCTTTACGGCCGGCGCCCATGGCCAGGATGACCGTCGCGGCTCCGGTTACGGCATCGCCGCCGGCGAAGATCCCTTCACGGGTAGTCGCACCCTTTTCATCGGCCACCAGACACCCCTTGCGGTTGGTTTCCAACCCTTCGGTGGTCATCTTGAGCAGCGGGTTCGGCGAAGTGCCGAGCGCCATAATCACCACGTCGCACGGAATTTCGAAATCCGAACCGGCCTTTTCGATCGGAGAGCGGCGTCCGCTTTCGTCGGGCTCGCCCAACTCCATCTCGACGCAACTGATACCTACGACCCAGCCCTTCTCGTCGCCGATGATCGAAGTCGGATTGGTCAGCATGCGGAATTCGATCCCCTCCTCCTTGGCGTGGTGGACCTCCTCCACGCGGGCGGGCAGCTCCTTCTCGCTGCGGCGATATACGATGGTCGCTTCGGCCCCCAGGCGCTTAGCCGTACGTACGGCATCCATCGCCACGTTACCGCCGCCGACCACCACTACGCGCTGACCGACATAGATCGGTGTATCGTAATGCGTATCGTAAGCCTTCATCAGGTTGGTACGCGTGAGGAACTCGTTGGCCGAAACCACGCCGTTCAGGTTTTCGCCCGGGATGCCCATGAAACGGGGCAGGCCGGCACCCGAACCGATGAAGACGGCCTCGTAACCCTCTTCGTTCATCAGTTCGTCGATGGTCACGGTGCGGCCGACGATCACGTCGGTTTCGATCTCTACACCCAGCTTCTTCACGGCCTCGACCTCCCTGGCTACGATCTTCTCCTTGGGAAGACGGAATTCGGGAATACCGTACACCAATACGCCGCCGACCTTGTGCAGCGCTTCGAAAATCTTCACTTCATACCCCATGCGGGCCAGGTCGCTCGCGCAGGCCAGTCCCGAAGGACCGCTGCCGATGACCGCTACCTTGTGTCCGTTGCGCTTGATGTCGGGAGCGGGCATCTTGTCGGCATTCTCGATTTTCCAGTCGCCGACGAAGCGCTCCAGCTTGCCGCTGCCGTTCAGTCTGGCCTGGTGCAGGCGTTCCAGCATAGCGAACCCGTCGATGCCGGGGCAGTTGGTGTAGCGGTAGCCCCGCACATTATTGATCCCTTCCAGTATCAGGCCACTATCGGACAGCTTGGTCAGATATTCCAGGAACAGTTCCTCAATCGTGTCCGGCAGGCATAACTGCACAACGGGCGCACCGGTGGCCAGTTTCACACGGGTCAGCCCCGTACCCCTCACGTCCAGTTTCTTCAGGCGGCCCTGCCAGCTCAAGTCCAAAGTGGCCACATTCCCGTTGTCCCCGTTCCGGGCCAGCCGGTTGTTCCGCATGTTCACTTCTTCCAGAAGCAGCATACCATTGGTCGAAGCCATGAACGAGCCGTTCCGGTAACCGCTGGCTTTCTCCACGCTCATGTCGAGTTTTACCAGTGAGGTCAGCAGACCGAAGTTGAAGCCGATTGCGAACGCATCCTCGTGCCATACCAGCTCCTTGATTTTGGCTGCACCGATAATCTTCAGCGGGTCGTTCTCACCGAAGGCACGGGTCAGCTGCAGGGAATGGAGCACGCCGCTGTCGGCCTGCACGCCGTTGCTGGTGGAGAGCTGCACACGGTACGGGATGGTCAGCCGGTACTGCATCGGTTTCAGTTTATAAGCCTTGTCCAGCGATGCCGTACTCTGGTAGAACTGGGCACCCAGCGTGGATACATAGCCGTACTCCACCTGCTTCAGGTCATACCGGCGTTGGATGAAGTAGTTCCGGTGTGCTTTCAACGAACCCTTCAGACCGTAGATTTGCGGATAGGTCTGTTTGGCACCGTCAGCACCCACCGGCATTTCGTTCAGGAACGGGTAGATGTATTTGAAGATGCCGGACTTGTTATAGAGGCGTGAGCACCACTTCTTCATCTGTTCGGTATCGAAATGGTCAATGGCTTTCTGGATACTGAAGGCACTCATGAAGCTTGCGCCCCCGTTCCATCCGCTCACCATAATCTCCACAATCATGTCCCAGCAATTGGCCACGATGAGGTTCCACAGCCACGAGTTATGACCCTGCATCACATAAGCCCCGTCGCGCTTCGTCTGGCGGTTGTCGTCATACTTCCCGGTCAGGAACGACTTGTTGTCAGAACCGAGCTGGCAGTCGCCGTCATAATAGTCAATCGACCATTTCACACCGTCCCATGTGCGGATAAGCATGTTCTTCGCAAGCTGGTCCACGCCGAGGTTGAACTGCACGTACAGATAGTAGGCAATCAGGTGGGGAAGGTCGAAATACTTCGATGCCTCTTTCCTGAACGTATCGCTCTGCCACTTGGCGGTAGGGAACTTGTCGCCGTCGTCCTCATAGTCCACCCCCTCGAACGAATGGGATTCCGTGCTGTAAACCATGTTCCTGCCCGCAGGCGTTTCCTTTACGCACCGGTAGACGAAACTCATCATGCGGTCGGTGGCCTTGTACATCTTGTCGTACTTGTCACCGGTACCGAGGTGGTCTTTCAGGTTCGGTTCTTCCTCCGCGTCACCGCCTCCGTCCGACCAGAAGGTATCTTTCGGATGATTAAATTCCAGTCCTCCGTCAAAGTTGTAGTCCATGAAATCCTTATGCTCCGGTTCGGTACTCGGCAACCAGTGGAACAGGCACAGCGGATTGGAGTTGTTCAGCGTCTCGAAGCAGACGGGCAGGTACTGCTTGTGTCCTTCCTCGTCGGCTTCCAGGTAGTTCAGCGTGTCGCCCTCGCCCCATTTCTCGCCGCCGATGGTCTCATCCTGCCCGAAGATGGGGTAGCTGTCGCTCTTCTCGTTGTTCATGTTGTACTGGCCGTAATAGGTCAGGTCTTCGTCGGCACTCTTCGCTACGAACAGGTCGCACGGCAGGCCGTCGATGGCCGAACGGTAATCGTCCTCCAGCCCATGGTCTTTGGCGTAACGCTGGGCAGGCGTAAGCAGCCCCATCTCTTTCAGTCCGTCATTGATAAGCTTCGCACCTCCGGTATTGGTGGTCATGGACGAGTCCGAGAAGTCGCATTTGGAACATGCCAGCTTCGCGCCTACCGAGTTCCTGCGTAACTTGAAGAGATTTTTTTTGCCGGTAGTTACCACCGGATTCTTCTGCCTGCCGTTTCCGTCAATCTCCCCGTAGCTCAATGTAACCGTCCAGCCGCTTGCCGTCTTCTGGAAGTAGAAACGGAAGTTCTTTCTGGCATAGTTCACGGAAGAAGTACCCTGAATACGGACATATACGTTGGTAAGGATAAAGTCAAGCGTCCTGTCCTCTCCGTTATAGAAACGGACCTCCCTTACCAGTTTGTTGGCCTTCTTGTCGTTCAGCTGGGCCAGTGCATCCACCACGTTCAGCGTGTCGCTGTCGCTCGGAACCTCACTGCCCACGCTGCCCGTGCCTATCAGTACCAGGATCGAGTTCCGGCGCTTCTTCATCAGCCCCATCAGCTTCTCCATGCTCACCGTGTCTCCTTCATTCAGCACGCGGTTGTCCTCATCCAGTGAGCGCACGCCCGGTTCCCCGTCGGCATCCTCCAGGTGGTTGCGGTCCACGATGTAGTTGTTCAGCACCTCGTCCGAGGTCAGCGCCTTGTTATAGATACGCACGCTCTTCACGTTCAGGTCGGCACCCGCCGACTTAAATTCCAACTGGCTCTGAATGTCAAAATTCACCTTGTCGAGCCACTTGGAAGCAGCCGACTCTTCACCGTTCACATAGAAACCGATCAGCGTGCGCTGTTCGTTGGTCTGCACGTTCGGATAGAACACGTAGGTAATGCGGATATTCGTACCCGGCTGGAACTTGGTACCCACCGAGTCTTCATAGCGCAGCACCTGTCCGGCATCCATCGCCTCGGTCACCACACCGGTCAGGAACTTGGCCTCTTCCGGAGTCACAATCAGCCCGTACCGGTTGCCGTTGTCCAGCTGCCCCAGGCAGGTGATCAGCTCGGCATCCGTATCCGTCACGTTGGCCGTGCTGTATTCTATCTCCAGCGTCATGCCCACGTCACGGATGGCAAATCCCTCGGGCTTGTCCGCCTCGTTGAAGGGGCGGTAACCGCCGTCAGCGGTCAGGGTCATACCTGCACCACCGGCCAGCAGCAGGCGGTCCTTGTGCCAGCCGCTACCGGCACCATATTCGTTCACGCTCCACAGCACGTCCCGGAACTCCATACGCTTGTCACCGCTCACCCAGCTTGCCGGGTTGTTTTCCGTGTTGCTTCGCCCGAAGGCGTCAAACGTACACACGGCATCCGGTGCCAGCGTGGCTTCAATGTCCGGGTGCGATGTGGTGTTCACCTGCACCTCAAGCACGGCATCGCCGCATGACACACGGTAGTCCAACGGTTCCACGTTCACGTTCGTCCGTCCGTAGCTGCCGGTCTCACCGCGTTGCAGCAGGTCTTCCTTCACCACGCTGCCTCGGTCGGTCACTTTCACACGGGCCGTGTACGCATCGCGGTCATAGCCGGCATACGTGAAGTTCCATGCCGTGAACTGCTCTGCCTCCAGCACCGGGTGTTTCCAGTCACGCTGGAACCCCGCTGCCCGGTGGCTGAACATCAGGCCGGCATACGCTGTCACACCTCCGCCTGCCTTCAGCAGCGTAATGTAATGCACCCGGCTCACCACACCGGAGTTCTCATGCTGCGCGTAGGCTTCCACCACGTTCGTACCCTCCTGCATCTGTGTCAGGGGGATGGTCACGTTCTTCTGCTGCACACCGCTGCCGGCCGAAAGACCGAGGGTAAAGGCCTGTCCGCCGTTCACGCGGTAGTAGATGTTCTTCTCACCGCTCGTGCCCTTGGCAGTAAAGGGGATGTTCACGTCATTTTTATATCCCCCGTCGGCCAGCCCGTTGCCCGCCGAGTAGGTGGTCTCCAGCTCCATGGCCACCATGGTCACCTTGGCCGTGGCCGTCTTCATCAGCGTGCCGTCCTGGTAAGTTGCCTGCGCTTCCACCTGTACGGTATAGGCAGTGGCATCCTTCAGATAGGGCGAAGCGTCAAAGGTATAGCTCTGTCCGGCTGTAACGCCCACAAACTCCGCATCCCGGAACTCACTGATGACGGTCGAACCGCGTTTCACGATTACACGGGCTTTCAGGTCGCTGTAGCCGTCCACCGTACCGCCACCGGCAGTGCCCACACCTACGGAGTATTTCACCACAAAGCCGCTGCCCAGTGCCAGATACTGCGAGGCGGGAAGTCCCGCACCGCCGCTGTCCGTCAGGTCGATGTTCACCACCACCTTGTCATCGTCCGTGTACTTGGAAAAGCGCACTTCCTTCGAGCTCTCGCCGCCCTGGTTGTCCTTCTGCTTGACGGTCATCACGTACTGGGTGCCGTCCTCGCTGTCCTGCACATCCACGTCCGTCACCGTACCCACCATCGCATCGAACACCGTTCCGGATGTAGGAGGTTTCGTCTCGCCGCTCACCAGTTCCTCGGTAGGGGTACGGTTTGACAGTTCCTTCTTCAGGAACGCTTCGATGTCATCGCCTGCATAGGCATGATAGGTGCCGTCCGGCTGTTTCTGATTCCATGGTGTTTCAAGATTCATCGGATGCTCGGTCGCGTTGATGATTCCGCTTATTTTCCTTTTTGCCATAATACTGTCCTTTTATAATAATCATTCATTTATCAGTTTTACTGCTACCGTTCCATGCGTCCGATCCGTTCCACGGCTCGTCGCCTTTCCAGTATCCAAGTCCGAAACAGCTGCTTATCGCAGACCACACCAGTCTTGCCCCGGCATAGACTGCCGACAGGGCACGTTTCCCCACATACGCAGCCGTTATTTCCTTACCGCCTATGGTTATCATCGTCAATCCTCCTCATAAATCAGATACAGCGTATTCGCATCCTTGTCCTGCAGCGCCTCGTAAGCTTCCCCGCTCATCACCTCATGCCGGTAGGCCAGCAGTCTCAGGCTGCCGCCTGTTCCGGTATATGCCTATGAGCCCACCCGTGGTTAGCATTACTCCTTTTTTAATATT
>ERZ791724.1803-NODE-1803-length-10535-cov-1.854198_pt1 | contig 10535 bp, 7 predicted proteins | sample MGYA00510044_ERZ791724 | MGnify/ENA primary metagenome ERZ791724 (study PRJEB30046, sample SAMN00715140) | human gut metagenome | study: EMG produced TPA metagenomics assembly of the A metagenome-wide association study of gut microbiota in type 2... | reverse complement strand
GTACCGCGGCGGTATGCGTCGGCAATGCAGCACAAGCGGTCAAGAGCGTTTCCGATGAAAATGCCCACCCGGTCATCGGCCGTTGTATGAAAGCCCTTCCGATAGGCATTGCTACGTTCGAACTCAGCTTCCAAAGCGTCCATATCCGAGAATGTCCCCTCCGGCGTAAGCAACTCCAGACACCTGGCGGGCGGCACGGACATGTTCACCTTAGACAGCCTGTAAGGATGCTCATGAAAATAAACACGCAATTTCTTCATAGCCTCCAATTTTACACTATCGGTGCAGAGGCGCGCCTCGCGGTAATAACGGCGATAGTTATCGAAAGCAAACTTAACTTCCTGCTCTTGAGCAGAGGCAGCCAATGCCGGCAAGCATAGGCAAAAAAATAAAACAAGTCTCTTTATCATAGTCAGTCAATACATTATATTAATAAAGGCCGGTATGATGATTAAAAACCGGTTGAGAAAGACAGCCTCTAAACGACTCCCTGAAGAATGCCGGACAAAATTCAAACAAGCTCTAAAATCTTTATTTGAACATGATAGCGATACCACATTTTTCAGAGGATAAAGTTACGGAGATTTATCGTATAGCAAATGATTTTTACCGGGAATTTACCGTGCAACGGGCAAATACATGGTTGCAAACAGTATATGCAATCGTTTGCACAAACTTATAATCCGATATGTATCAACAGAAAAGTTTTATTAGACGCATTCCGCTATTTTTGCAGCAGGATAAATAAGAAGCCCGGCTACGGTCTTCGTATATCTTCCTATTTTTATTACCTTTGGCTGAAAATTGAAATCATACTGATGAACAAACCGCAGATAACCATTAAAGATATTGCCCGGGCATTGAATGTCTCGCCGTCCACCGTGTCGAGAGCGCTCAAGGATAATCCGGACATCAGCCGGGAAACCCGCGACCTCATCCATGCCTACGCCCGCGAACATAACTACAAACCCAATGTGCTTGCCGTGAACCTCCGTTCGAGCCGCAGCAATACGATTGGCGTGATTGTACCCCAGCTGGTGCATCATTTCTTCTCGTGCGTGCTGAGCGGCATCGAGACAGCGGCGGCCAAAGCCGGCTACAACATAATCGTGGCCCAAAGCAACGAGTCCTACGAACAGGAAGTCAAAATCGTCCACTCTTTCCGCCCGCGTCTGCGGCGTCATAGCCTCCCTTGCCAAAAACACGGAGCAATACGACCACTATCAGGAGTTGCTGAACAACGACATACCGATTGTGTTTTACGACCGCATCTGTACGGAGCTGAAAACGGAACGGGTGGTTGTGGACGACTATGCCGGCTCGTTTGCCGCCGTAGAGTACATGATTCAGACCGGATGCAAACGCATCTTCTTCTACGGAGCATCTCCGCATCTGGAGATTACCAAGAACCGGCGGAACGGCTATCTGGATGCCATGAAGAAATACAAAGTGCCGGTGGACGACAGCATGATAAAGCTGTGCGACAACCGTGAACGTGCCATTGCCATAACGCCCGACCTGCTGGAGAGCGACAACCGTCCCGACGGTTTCTTTGCCATCAATGACGAAACAGCATCGGGCATATTGTATGCCTGCAAGCTGGTAGGACTGAAAGTGCCGGATGAGGTTTCCATCTGCGGCTTCACCGATGGAGCCATCGCCCAAAGCACCGACCCGAAACTGACCACCGTGGAGCAGCACGGAGAAGAAGTGGGCAAAAGCGCATTCGGCATCCTTACAGACAAACTGAACGGGCACGAGGGGAAAAGCACCAACAAAATCGTACGGACAAACCTGGTGGTAAGGGGAACGACCAAATAAAAACACAACCGAATTCATCTATAAACTAATATCATAAAAAACAAGAGAGCAATGAAAGTAAAACCCGATTTAAGTTTCTGGAAACTATGGAATATCAGCTTCGGTTTCTTCGGCGTACAGATTGCGTATGCCCTGCAAAGCGCGAACATCAGCCGTATATTCTCTACTTTAGGAGCCGACCCGCACAGTTTGAGCTATTTCTGGATATTACCGCCGCTGGCAGGTATCATCGTGCAGCCCATCGTAGGAGCTGCCAGCGACAGGACATGGACACGGTTCGGACGTCGCATTCCCTACCTGTTCATCGGTTCGCTGGTTGCGGTACTCGTCATGTGCCTGCTGCCCAATGCCGGCAGCTTCGGTATGGCGGTGAGCACGGCCATGATTTTCGGTCTGGTATCGCTGATGTTTCTGGATACTTCCATTAATATGGCAATGCAGCCGTTCAAGATGATGGTAGGCGATATGGTGAACGAAAAACAGAAAGGACTTGCCTATTCCATCCAGAGTTTCTTATGCAATGCCGGCAGCCTGGTGGGCTATCTGTTCCCGTTCATATTTGCGTGGGTGGGTATCAGCAACACGGCGCCCCAGGGGGTAATTCCCGATTCTGTAATCTATTCGTTCTATATCGGAGCCGCCATTCTGATATTCTGCGTTATTTATACAACGGTCAAAGTCAAGGAAATGCCGCCCGCAGAGTATGCCGAGTATCATGGGATCACGGAAGAGCAGGAACATGAGAAAGTCAATATGCTGAAGCTGCTGGTAAAAGCGCCGAAAGCCTTTTGGACGGTAGGGCTGGTGCAGTTCTTCTGCTGGTTCGCCTTTATGTTCATGTGGACATACACCAACGGAAGCATCGCCGCAAATGTATTTGATGCTCCCACCGTGGAAAATACGGTAAATGGAATCACAAAAATAGTTCTCGACACCAAAAGCCTGCAATATCAGGAAGCTGCCAACTGGGTAGGCGTACTGTTTGCCGTACAGGCTATCGGTTCCGTACTTTGGGCAATCTGCATCCCCATGTTCAAAGACCGCCGCTTCATTTACGCGCTGAGCCTCGTGCTGGGCGGTATCGGATTTATATCCACCTATTTCGTACACAGCCAGTATGTGCTGTTTGTATCTTTCCTGCTGATAGGCTGCGCATGGGCCGCCATGCTGGCACTGCCTTTCACCATCCTGACCAACGCCTTGTCCGGCGGACACATGGGTACGTATCTCGGACTGTTTAACGGAACCATCTGCATTCCGCAAATCGTAGCAGCGGCGTTAGGCGGAAGTATTCTGGCACTGTTTACGCCGGAAGGGATGCTTCCCCCTGAAATAAACATGCTGGTAACGGCGGGTGTGATGCTTATAATCGGAGCTGCCTGCGTATATTTGATAAAAGAGACCAAAGGAGAAAGGGCGTAAACAGCTCCTCTCCTCACCGATGAATATATGCTTCCTCATCGGTAAGAGGATGTAAAATACACTTGATGATTTCTTTTAGGCACGGATTACGCGGATTGACACGGATTTATTTTATCTCTTTTCCGTGAAATCTGCGTAATCCGTGCCTAAAAATAAATAAATAGCAAGCGAATTTTAATTTTGGCACATTCTTCTTTTTTCCGCATCCTATTTGTTTATCCGTTTATTTGTTTATCTTTACACCGATAACACAGAAAAAGAGCGCCATGAAGAAATACCTTAAAACCGATGAATGGAATATTATAGAAGATAGTTTTCAAGCCGACCGCATGCGGTGGTCGGAAAGCATATTCAGTCTTGGAAACGGCCGTTTCGGACAACGGGGATATTTTGAAGAACCCTACAGCAGCGACAGCTATCGCGGCGCATTCGTGGCTGGTATCACCTTTTTGGACAAAACACGTGTAGGCTGGTGGAAAAACGGTTTTCCGCAATTCTACACACGTATCCCCAATGCTCCGGACTGGAGCAGTATCAGCCTGCGCCTCATCGACGAGGAACTGGACCTGGCACAATGGGATGTGGACAGTTTCAACAGACGCCTCGACATGAAAGCGGGTATTTCTTATCGGGACGCGGAAGTTACCTCTCCGCGGGGAAACAAGCTCCGCCTGCACGTGGAACATATCGCCAATATGGCTCACCCCAATCTCTGCCTTATAAAGTACAGCGTTACGTCCGTCAACTATACAGGCAAGGTTTCACTCGTGCCTATCCTTGACGGAGACACCGCGAACCCGGTCAGGCATCCGGATGAAAAGATATGGAATATCCTGCGCTCCGGCACCACCAGCGATTGCGCCTATCTGTGGACGCAGACCAGGCGGGAGGATGCGCAGATATGCTATGCCATGACCTACCGGTTCTTCAAGAACAATAAAGAGACATTTGCCAACCCGATACGGATAGAAAAAGAAAAACAGGCCGGATTCAGCGTAGGCACTGAAGTGAAGCCGGGAGATACCGTGACGCTCGTCAAATACATTGCCATAGCATCTTCCCTTTATTATGAACGGCAGGATTTGATAGAAGCCTCCGTAGCAGAAGCCCGCAACGCCCAAAGTACCGGTTGGGAGGTTCTGGAACAGGAGCACCGGAACGCCTGGCAGGAGATATGGGACGAAACCGATGTCAGTATCGAAGGCGACCCGGAAGCCCAACAAGGTATACGCTACAACATCTTCCAGCTCTACCAGACATACCGGGGAGACGACCCCCGCCTGAATATCGGCCCTAAAGGTTTCACCGGCGAGAAGTACGGCGGAAATACTTACTGGAATACCGAATTGTGCTGCGTACCTTTCTTCCTGCTTTCCACCCCGAAGAAGATAGCCGAGAACCTGCTGATGTACCGCTACAAGCAACTGCCCAAAGCCATTGAGAATACAACGCTGCCGACAACAGCTCGCTATCCTCACAAAATTACATTACCAGCAACGGAGAGGAGTGCCACAGCGAATGGGAAATCAGCTTTGAAGAGATTCACCGGAACAACATGATTGTCTATGCCATTCTGCAACATGCCACGCTTACGGGTACACTGGACTACATCGCCCAGTACGGATTGGAAGTAATGATAGCCGTCAGCCGCTTCTGGAGTCAACGGGTGTCTTTCTCGCAACCCAAGCAGAAGTACGTTATCCTGGGAGTTACCGGACCCGACGAATACGAAAACAACGTAGACAATAACTGGTATACCAACTACTCCTGCATGCGTTGCCTCAAAAGTACCCTCAGTTTCCTCGAAATCATTGCCCGGCAATATCCCGACGAATATGCCCGCATATGCCGCATCACCAATCTGAACTATGCGGAAGAGAGTGAACGCTGGCGGGACATTATCGAACGGATGTACCTGCCGGAAGATCCGGAACGCGGTATCTTCGTCCAAAACGACGGCTATATGGACAAGGTTCTGCAAAGCACCGATGCCATTCCCGACAGCGAACGCCCCATCAACCAGTACTGGTCGTGGGACCGTATCCTGCGTTCGTGCTACATCAAGCAGAGTGATGTCCTGCTCGGCCTGTACCTCTATTACTTCAACTTCGACCGGGAGACCATCCGCCGCAACTTCGAATTCTACGAACCGATGACTGTGCACGAGTCTTCCCTCTCCCCGCACATCCACTCCATTCTTGCCGCACGCATCGGGAAAGTGGAAAAGGCATACCAACTATTCTTACACGCTACCCGCCTCGACCTGGACGACTACAACAATGAAGGAGAGCAGGGACTGCACATCACCAGTATGCCGGGCAGTTGGCTGGCTGTCGTACGCGGGTTCGCAGGATTGCAGGTACAGGACGGCACGCTTAAGATTGAGCCTGTCATGCCGGAGAAATGGAGCGGTTATTCGTTCAAAGTGAATTACTTGGGCAATACGCTGCATATACAGGTAGGCAAAGAAATAAAAATCAGCCTGACCGCAGGAAAACAATTGAACATACAGGTATATCAAAACGTTTATGAATTAAAACAAGGGTTGGATTTGACTGTCAACCGCAAAGACTTGTCTTAATCAAAAACAAATGAAGAAAATGTATCTGTTCGCCCTGACGGTGACACTTATCGTCACGTCCTGCGGGCAAAAGAAAGGGGAAGATATCCCCCTCGTGCGACCTGTGAAAACTGCCACCGTAAGTTCACAGTCAGTAATACTCAAAGACTTTTCCGGCATGGTGGAAGCGGTGGAATATGTGAAACTGGCATTTCGTGTCAGCGGACAAATCATCGACCTTCCGGTAGTGGAAGGACAAAGGGTCAGGAAAGGACAACTGATTGCCGCCATCGACCCGCGGGATATTTCCCTGCAATATGCCGCCGACAAGGCTGCCTACGAAACCGCTGCCGCCCAGGTGGAGCGCAACAAACGGCTGCTGGGCCGCCAAGCCATCTCCCTGCAGGAGTATGAAATAAGCGTAGCCAATTACCAGAAAGCCAAATCGGCCTACGAGCTGTCCACCAACAATATGCGCGATACGAAACTGCTCGCCCCCTTCGGCGGCTCTATCGAGAAGCGCCTGGTAGAGAACTATCAGCGCGTCAATTCGGGAGAAGGGATTGTGCGGCTGGTAAATACGCAGAAACTGCGCATAAAATTTACCGTACCCGATGATTACCTGTACCTGCTTCGTGCCAAAGACGCCACATTCAAGGTGGAGTTCGATACGTACAAAGGCAATATATTCAATGCCAGACTGGAAGAGTATCTTGACATATCGACCGACGGTACGGGCATTCCGGTTACCATCATCATCGACGACCCCGCCTTCGACCGTGCCGTATACGACGTGAAACCCGGATTTACCTGCAACATCCGCCTCGCTTCGGACATCGCTCCCTTCATAGAAGAAAAACTGATGAATGTACCGCTGAGCGCCGTATTCGGTGACAGCGAAAACAAGAACACCTACGTATGGGTGGTGAAAGACAACAGGGTAAGCCGCCGCGAAGTAACCGTGTATTCGCCGACCGGTGAAGCCAATATTCTTATCTCCAAAGGACTGAAACCGGATGAAACCGTTGTCATTGCCGGAGTGTACCAACTGGTAGAGGGACAGAGGGTAAAAGAGGTGGAATAACCGCTTTCCCTCTATCACTTCATAACTTTATCATCCTATCACCTTTTATATATGAACTTAGCCAAATATTCATTAGATAATACAAAGATTATCTATTTCTTCCTTGCCGTGCTGCTCATCGGCGGCATATTTTCATTCGGCCGTTTGGGGAAGAAAGAAGACGCACCCTTTGTCATCAAGACAGCGGTCATCATGACACGCTATCCCGGAGCCGAGCCTGCCGAAGTGGAACGGCTCATTACCGAACCCATCTCCCGCGAAATACAGAGCATGAGCGGAGTGTACAAGATTAAATCGGAATCTATGTACGGACTTTCCAAAATTACGTTCGAGCTACAGCCGTCGCTTTCCGCAGCATCTATCCCGCAGAAGTGGGACGAACTGCGCCGGAAGGTTCTCAACATACAGCCCCAACTTCCGGCAGGAGCTTCCGTACCGACGGTATCGGACGACTTCGGCGATGTATTCGGCATTTATTACGGACTGGTCGGCGACGACGGCTTCTCCTATGAAGAAATGCGAGACTGGGCGGAGCGTATCAAGACGCAGGTTATCACTGCCGAAGGGGTTATGAAAGTAGCCCTGTTCGGCACACAGACGGAAGTAATCAACATCTTTATCTCCGTAAACAAACTGGCGGGAATGGGCATCGACCCCAAACAACTGGCAGGCTTGCTGCAATCGCAGAACCAGATTATCAATACGGGTGAAATCGGTGCAGGCGAACAGCAGTTGCGCATTGTAGCCAACGGTACTTATACCACCGTCAACGACATCCGCAACCAGACAATCACCACCCCCGGCGGGCAGGTCAAACTGGGCGATATAGCCGTCGTTGAAAAGGGATACATGGACCCGCCCGGCACCATCATGCACGTAAACGGGAAACGGGCCATCGGTATCGGCGTCTCCACCGACCCACAGAAGGATGTGGTAAAAACCGGTGAGCTGGTAGACAAGAAGCTCGCCGAACTCTTCCCCCTCATCCCCGTAGGGTTGGAACTGGAAAGTCTTTACCCCGAAAACGTCATTGCCAAAGAAGCGAACAACGGATTTATTATCAACCTGATAGAATCCATTCTGATTGTAATCGTCATCATCATGCTGGTAATGGGGATGCGCGCCGGCGTACTCATCGGCTCTTCTCTGATATTTTCCATTGGCGGCACACTGCTCATCATGTCGTTCCTGGGAGTGGGACTGAACCGTACCTCGCTGGCAGGCTTTATCATCGCCATGGGAATGCTGGTGGATAACGCCATTGTGGTAACCGACAATGCACAAATAGCCATAGCCCGCGGCGTGAACAGACGGAAAGCGCTGATAGACGGCGCCACCGGTCCGCAATGGGGATTGCTGGGAGCAACCTTCATAGCCGTCTGCTCGTTCCTGCCGCTTTATCTTGCACCGTCTTCCGTTGCCGAAATTGTAAAGCCGCTATTTATCGTACTGGCTATCTCACTGGGGCTGAGCTGGGTACTGGCATTGACGCAAACTACCACCTTCGGCAATTTCATACTGAAAGCCCAAACCGGCAACAGCGACAAAGACCCTTACGACAAGCCTTTCTACCATAAATTCGCATCCATCCTCAGCCTGCTGATACGTAAGAAAACGCTCACGTTGGGAAGCATGGTCGTATTGTTCATCCTCTCCCTCGTCATCATGGGACTGATGCCGCAAAATTTCTTCCCTTCACTGGACAAGCCTTATTTCCGCGCCGATGTATTCTATCCCGACGGATACGGCATCCGCGATGTAGAGAAGGAAATGAAGAAAGTGGAAGCCCACCTGCTGGCACAGCCGGAAGTGAAACGGGTTTCCGTCACCTTTGGCAGCACCCCGCTGCGCTACTATCTGGCATCCACTTCCGTAGGTCCAAAACCCAACTTCGCCAACCTGCTGGTAGAAGTGACAGACAGCAAATACACCAAAGAATATGAAGAGAAGCTGGACAGCTATATGAAGGAGAATTACCCCAATGCCATCACCCGCACCACGCTCTTCAAACTCTCGCCTGCCGTAGATGCCGCCATCGAGATAGGCTTTATCGGCAATAGCACAGATACGCTGGTGGCGCTGACCAACCGGGTTTTAGAGATAATGCACCGCGACAAAGACCTTATCAATGTGCGCAACTCCTGGGGTAACAAGGTTCCTATCTGGAAACCCGTATACAGCCAGGAGCGTGCGCAACCGTTAGGCGTATCCCGCCAAAGCATGGCGCAGAGCATACAAATAGGAACAAACGGAATGACGCTGGGCGAATACCGCCAGGGCGACCAAGTGCTTCCTATCCTACTGAAAGACAACACAATCGACGCGTTCCGCATTAACGACCTGCGCACGCTGCCCGTATTCGGAACTACGCGCGAAACCACCACGCTGGAGCAAGTGGTCAGTAAGTTCGACTACCAGTACAAGTTCTCCAACGTGAAGGATTACAACCGCCAGATGGTTATGATGGCGCAAGCCGACCCCCGCCGGGGTGTAAATGCCATTGCCGCCTTTAACCGTGTGTGGGAGCAGGTGCAAAAAGAAATCGATGTTCCCGAAGGATATACCATGAAGTACTTTGGCGAACAGGAAAGCCAGGCCGAATCCAATGCCGCACTGGCAGCCAACATGCCGCTGACGTTTTTCCTGATGTTCGTCACCCTGCTGTTCCTGTTCAAGACCTACCGCAAACCCATCGTCATCTTGCTGATGCTTCCGCTTATCTTTATCGGCATCGTACTGGGACTGTTGCTGTTGGGCAAAACATTCGACTTTTTCGCCATTCTGGGCTTGTTGGGATTGATTGGAATGAACATCAAGAACGCCATTGTCCTCGTAGACCAGATTGATACGGAAACGGCCGCCGGAAAAGCACCGCGTGAAGCGGTTATCAGCGCAACGACCACCCGCATTGTTCCCGTAGCCATGGCATCGGGCACAACCATTCTGGGTATGCTGCCGTTACTGTTCGACGCCATGTTCGGCGGTATGGCGGCCACTATCATGGGCGGTCTGCTGGTAGCTTCGATACTCACCCTGTTTGTATTGCCCGTGGCCTACTGTGCGATACACCGGATAAAAGGATAGAGGGATTGCGACTCGGCTATTTACGATTTACTATTTAATGATTTAATGATTTGACTATTTACGGTTTGAATGATGAGAAAGATTATATTTATATTGTCAGTAATCAGCTTCGGTATAAATGCCGCGGCACAAGAAAGCTATCTCAGCCGCGAGGCTTATCGGGACAAAGTGGAAGCATACAGCCAACTGCTGAAACAGCAACGCCTGAAAGCTACGGCAAGCACCGAAGCCCGCAAGATAGCGCAGACTGGCTTCCTGCCCAAGATAGACATTACTGCCGAAGGAACTGCCAATCTGAGCCATCTGGATGCCTGGAACAGTCCGGCGGGACAGTACCGTCCTTACACCTATCAGGCATTGGCAACACTGGGACAGCCTCTTTACACAGGCGGTTCGCTCATGGCCCGGAAAAAGATTGCCAAAGCCGATGAAGAGCTGGACAAACTTGCCATAGAGCTGACCCTCGACCAGATACACTATCAGAGCGATGCGGTTTACTGGAATGCCTCGGCCGCATTGGCAACACTCGAAGCCGCCGCCCGTTTTGAAGGGATTGTCAGCCAA
>ERZ791724.1789-NODE-1789-length-10636-cov-1.909649_pt1 | contig 10636 bp, 6 predicted proteins | sample MGYA00510044_ERZ791724 | MGnify/ENA primary metagenome ERZ791724 (study PRJEB30046, sample SAMN00715140) | human gut metagenome | study: EMG produced TPA metagenomics assembly of the A metagenome-wide association study of gut microbiota in type 2... | reverse complement strand
AGGCGGGGAAATGTATGATTACCTTTCAATTGACGATTCCCGTATCATCTTAAATCATCTTTTCGGTAATAAGGAACGTTCTGTTGATGACCGTAATCCCGTACCTTACGCCATCTTCACAGATCCGCCTATGGCACATATCGGTCTGACGGAAGAAGAAGCCATGAAACGTGGATATCCCATCAAGATTTCACGTCTGCCCGCTTCCGCCATCCCTCGTGCACGTACTTTGCAGAATATGGATGGGATGCTAAAAGCTATTGTAAATACGGATACGGAGAAAATACTGGGCTGCTCACTCTTCTGCGTGGATGCACCGGAACTTATCAATCTGGTAGCGTTTGTCATGAAAACCGGGCAAAAATCTTCGGCTTTACGTAACTTCATATTCACCCATCCCAGTATGAGTGAAGGTTTAAATGGATTATTCAAGGCTTTTTAATAACTAACATTTGGTAATTAAGCCGTTAACTTCTATCTTTGTCCGCAATAAAAAAATAAGGATGCAGAGAAAACGGTACATAACACTCTTTTTTATATTCATCAGCATGGTCATGCTGGTGGTACCGGTTATTCCTCACCACCATCACAACAACGGGTTAATATGTATGAAGAATGACATAACTCCCAATTGTTGCGGACAACAACACACCCCGGATAGCGAACATTGCTGTTGCGATACGGGATGTGTTACTACTCACTTTTTCCAGCAAACTCCCAGCCCGGACAACGGATGGACACATCCGGATTTTCCGCTGGTTATCACATTATTCTCCGAACCACTTCTTAGACTATTGGTCCTCCCCGAAGAAAGCGGGCAAAGACAGGACTGCATATACCAGGAGTCACTTCATGGCACGTATCTCACACGTGCCACAGGACTTCGCGCACCTCCGTGTGTTCTTACTTTATCGTAAAGTCTGCAACTTTATTGCAGGCTTTTATCTCTAATTTTGTACACAGATAAAAGTAAGAACATAAAAATATCATCATGAAAAAAATTCTTTTTATGGGAGTCATGGGATTATTCCTGTTAGGCTCTTGCAATAGTAAATCCGGCGACGGACACGAAGGTCATAATCATGAAACAGAAAAACATGAGCACGAAGGTTGTGATCATGATCATGAAGGCGAAGACCACAATCACGAAGGTGACGAACATAACCACGATGGACATAGTCACGATGAACAAGCAGCCGGACATAGTGACGAAATCATTCTGCCTACCGCCAAAGCACAGGCTGCCGGAGTAAAATCCAATGTTGTAGAACCGGGGATTTTCCATCAGGTAATAAAAACCAGCGGTCAGGTAATGGCAGCACAAGGAGATGAGAGCGTGGCTGTAGCAACCGTAGCAGGTGTAGTATCTTTCCGTGGAAAAGTAATCGAAGGTATGAGTGTCAGTAAAGGTACGCCACTGGTGACATTATCTTCCAAAAACATGGCGGATGGTGACCCTGTAGAACGGGCACGTATCGCTTATGAAGTTTCCAAGAAAGAATATGAGCGCATGAAAGCCCTCGTAGAAAATAAAATTGTTTCTGAAAAAGATTTCGCTCAGGCGGAACAAGCATACGAAAATGCACGTATCAGCTACGAAGCCGTAGCTAAAAATAGTTCAGCAAGCGGACAAGCGGTAATTTCGCCTATCAGCGGATATGTAAAAAGCCTGTTAGTGAAAGAAGGTGATTATGTAGCCGTAGGGCAACCGTTAGTCAGCATTACGCAAAACCGCAAATTGTTCCTGCGTGCTGATGTGTCTGAGAAATATTACCAATATCTGCGTACTATTGGTTCTGCTAACTTCTGCACTCCTTATAATAATAAGGTATATACATTGAAAGACTTAGACGGGCGTCTTCTCTCTTATGGCAAGGCTTCCGGTGGTGATGGTGGATATTATGTACCTGTAACCTTTGAGTTCGACAACAAAGGTGATATTATCCCCGGTTCGTTTGTAGAAATCTTCTTATTGTCTTCCCCTATAGAAAACGTAATATCCCTGCCCCATTCAGCATTGACTGAAGAACAAGGCAGTTTCTTTGTCTACCTGCAACTGGATGAAGAAGGATATAAGAAACAACTCGTGACTCTCGGAGCCGATAACGGTGAAAGCGTACAGATTCTCTCAGGTGTAAAAGCCGGAGACCGCGTGGTAACCGAAGGGGCTTATCAAGTGAAACTGGCAAGCGCTACGAATGCGATACCGGCACACAGTCACGAACACTAAAATAACAGTGGTAAGTGATGAGGTTATAGAGTGATAAAGCAACTTCACCCTATCACGTTATCACATTAACACTCTAACACTTTAATCAACATGTTAAATAAGATCATACATTTCTCACTTCATAACCGCATCCTGGTGCTTGTAGCCTCGGTGTTGTTACTGATAGGCGGAACCTACACCGCCATGAACACGGAAGTGGACGTATTCCCTGACCTCAATGCACCTACGGTTGTTATCATGACCGAAGCAAACGGCATGGCAGCAGAAGAAGTGGAACAACTCGTTACATTTCCTGTAGAAACAGCTGTGAACGGTGCAACAGGTGTGCGCCGCGTACGTTCTTCATCTACCAACGGCTTCTCTGTAGTATGGGTAGAATTCGATTGGGATACGGATATTTATCTGGCCCGGCAGATTGTCAGCGAAAAGTTGGCTGTCGTAAGTGAAAGCCTGCCTACCGGTGTAGGTAAACCGACACTAGGCCCACAATCATCCATTCTAGGTGAAATGCTGATTATCGGATTGACGGCCGACTCTACCTCCATGCTCGACCTGCGTACAATAGCCGACTGGACCATCCGTCCGCGCTTGCTCTCTACGGGCGGTGTGGCACAGGTAGCAGTACTTGGCGGTGATATAAAGGAATATCAGATACAATTAGATCCGGAACGGATGCGGCATTACGGTGTTACGCTGAATGAAATCATGACTGTAACCCGCGAAATGAATCTGAACGCAAACGGTGGCGTGCTATATGAATATGGTAACGAATACATTGTGCGTGGAGTACTTTCTACCGACCGCGTAGATCAACTGGCACGTGCCGTAGTACGTGGTGGAACTGCTTCGGGTAATGCTCCTATCTTACTGGAAGACATTGCAGATGTACATATCGGAGCAAAGTTACCCAAACTGGGTACAGCATCCGAACGGGGTAAATCCGCCGTATTGTTGACTGTAACCAAACAACCAGCCACCAGCACACTGGAATTAACGGATAAATTAGAAGCATCTTTAAAAGACTTGCAGAAGAACCTGCCACCGGATGTAAAAGTCAGCACAGACATCTTCCGCCAGAGCCGCTTTATCGAAAGCTCTATCGGAAACGTACAGAAGTCCTTGTTTGAAGGAGGTATCTTCGTTGTGATTGTCCTATTCCTGTTCCTTGCGAATGTACGTACAACGGTGATCTCATTGGTTACACTACCGCTTTCATTGATTACTTCACTGGTGACGCTGCATTATATGGGCTTCACAATTAATACAATGAGTCTCGGTGGTCTTGCCATCGCTATCGGTTCGCTGGTGGATGATGCCATTGTGGACGTGGAGAACGTATATAAACGGCTCCACGAGAATAAGTTGAAACCTGTGGAAGAACGACTTTCCATATTGGAAGTAGTATTCAACGCATCGAAAGAAGTACGTATGCCTATTCTGAATTCCACGCTGATTATCGTAGTCAGTTTCGTACCGCTGTTCTTCCTCACCGGTATGGAAGGCCGCATGCTGGTTCCGCTGGGTATTGCGTTCATTGTAGCATTGGCAGCTTCTACGGTAGTGGCATTGACAGTTACACCAGTACTTTGCTCCTATCTTTTAGGAAAAGACAAGAAGAAGGAACAGAAAGAGAGCAGCGACTCGTTCGTAGCACGCAAGATGAAACAGTGGTATGGTGCTGCATTGGCATTCGTACTGGGACATAAGAAGATCGTACTGGGCAGTACAATCGGTTTGTTCGTAGTTGCCCTGGTATGTTTCTTCACATTGGGACGTTCGTTCCTGCCACCTTTCAACGAAGGTTCGTTTACGATTAACATATCTTCCTTACCGGGTATCTCTCTGGAAGAAAGCAATAAGATGGGACATCGTGCTGAAGAGTTATTACTCAGCATTCCCGAAATACAAACCGTTGCCCGCAAGACCGGACGTGCCGAACTGGACGAGCATGCGCTTGGTGTGAATGTTTCGGAAATAGAAGCTCCGTTCGAATTGAAAGACCGTTCACGCAGTGAGTTGGTTGCCGAAGTACGCGAAAAGTTAGATACTATCGTAGGGGCAAATGTGGAAATCGGCCAGCCTATCAGCCACCGTATCGATGCTATGCTCAGTGGTACGAAAGCCAACATCGCAATTAAACTGTTTGGTGACGACCTGAACCGTATGTTTACCTTGGGTAATGAAATCAAAGGTGCCATCCAGGATATTCCGGGTATTGCCGACCTGAATGTGGAACAACAGATAGAACGTCCTCAGCTTATCATTTCGCCCAAGCGGGAAATGCTGGCTAAGTTTGGTATCTCATTACCGGAATTCTCTGAGTTCGTGAATGTATGTCTTGCTGGTGAAACCGTATCACAGGTATACGAGAAAGGTAAAAGCTTCGACCTTACCGTACGTGTACGTGATGATCTTCGCGACGAAATGGAGAAGATACGCAACTTGATGATAGATACCAGTGACGGAAAGAAAATACCTTTGAACTACATCGCAGAAGTGCGTTCTGCCATGGGACCGAATACCATCAGCCGCGAGAACGTGAAACGTAAAATCGTGATCTCTGCCAATGTTGCCGACCGCGACCTGCGCAGTGTGGTGAATGATATTCAGGCCCGTGTGGACAAGGATATTAAGTTGCCCGAAGGGTATCATCTGGAATACGGTGGCCAATTTGAGAGCGAACAAGCAGCAAGCCGCACGTTATTGCTTACATCACTGATGAGTATCGCGGTTATTTTCCTTTTGCTTTATCATGAATTCCGTAGCGTGAAGGAAAGTGCGATTATTCTTATCAATCTGCCGTTAGCATTGATCGGTGGTGTATTTGCTTTGTTGATGACAACGGGAGAAGTGAGTATTCCGGCTATTATCGGTTTTATTTCACTGTTCGGTATCGCTACCCGAAATGGTATGTTGCTGATCAGCCACTACAACCACTTGCAACGGGAAGAAGGAATGGGAGTATATGATAGCGTTATACGCGGTTCAATGGACCGGTTGAATCCGATTTTAATGACGGCATTGTCTTCTGCTCTCGCTCTTATTCCATTGGCACTGGGAGGAGATTTACCGGGTAATGAAATTCAAAGTCCGATGGCGAAGGTTATTCTCGGAGGTCTTTTAACTTCCACGTTCCTGAACGGTTTCATCATTCCGATTGTTTACCTGATGATGCACCGGAAACCGGCGAATTAACATCCATATAACCATTAACAATATCAAATAATGAAACGAATTCTGATATTTAGTATTATCACCTTTTTCCTATATGCGGGGATGCGCGCACAATCGGTCGACATAGACGAAGTGCTGCGCCGCATCGAAGCGAATAATAAAGAGTTGCAGGCCAACGCCCAACTCATCACTTCGCAGAAATTGGAAAACAAGTCGGAGAATAATCTTCCCGACCCAACCCTTTCTTATTCTCACCTGTGGGGAGCAAAAGATAAGGACGAAACCATCGGCGAGCTTGTTGTTTCACAAAGCTTCGACTTCCCTACGCTCTACGCTACGCGTGGACAAGTGAACCGTCTTAAAACCGGTGCACTCGATGCACAATCCACCGCTTTCCGCCAGCAACTGTTGCTTCAAGCCAAGGAAATATGCCTCGACATCCTCATGTTGCAACAACAGCAAAGGCTGCTGGACGAACGTCTGAAACAGGCAGAAGAACTTTCCGCCTATTACAAGAAACGTTTGGAAACAGGAGATGCCAATGTTTTGGAAACCAATAAAATCAATCTGGAATTGCTGAATGTTCGAACAGAAGCACGAACCAACCGCACCACCTTGGAAAACAAATGGCAGGAACTGACTGCATTGAACAGCAACCAGCCATTACAAATCTCCTCTCTCAGCGAATATCCGCTGCATCCACTACCGGCTGATTATGAACAACTGCGTGAAGAGGTTATCGCGTCGGATGCTGCCTTGTGGTCACTGAGCAACGAAAGCGCTGCTGCCCGCAAACAAATTTCTGTCAGTAAACAAGGCTGGCTGCCTAAGTTGGAGTTAGGTTATCGTCGTAACACCGAATCGGGCACTCCGTTCAATGGTGTTGTGGTGGGCTTTTCTTTCCCCATCTTCGAGAACCGAAATAAGGTGAAGATAGCCAAGGCACAATCCATGAATATAGATTTTCAGAAAGAGAATGCGACTTTGCAGGCAGAGTCTTCATTAGCACAGCTTTATCGCGAAGCTCAATCCTTGCAGGCTTCCATGCAGGAATATCAGGAAGCCTTCAGCTCACAACAAGATCTCGCATTGCTGAAACAAGCCCTTACAGGTGGACAAATCAGCGTGATAGAATTCTTTGTGGAAGTTTCTGTGATTTATCAAAGCAAACAAAATCTGCTTCAACTGGAAAACCAGTATCAGAAGGTGATGGCACAGATTTATAAGAGTAAGTTGTAAAAACAGTATATTATAACGAAAGAGGGCTTGAATGTTCAGGCCCTCTTTTATCATTTATTATAGTTTCGTAATTTTCCCCATAAAAAGAATTGCTCCCGTACTCTTTTCCTTAATTACGAAAGCAAAAGGACGGTCTACATAGAAAGATATAGGAGTAGATGGCCCGGCAGAAGTTTCCAACATTCCACCAACTGTAACAGCCGCTGCTTCAGTACCTTCCTCATCTACATTTACATAAGTAAATTGCTGCAAAAGCCCAATATATAACTCGGCAGCCGACATTTTAGAAAAATCAGCCTTATAACCATCAAAGGCATCCTTCATCCCCATAGCAACCATATCCTCTATGAGCATCTTGTCATACTCCACTTTGAAACGGGGAAGTTTAACCTGCAATTGCCTGCTCGACAAAGCTGCATTCCATTCCTTCCAGTTTTCATAAGTCAACTCGGACAAACTCTCATCTAAAGTCTTATCCACGGCAGGCAATAAGAGCACCATACTGAAAGCTTCATTGCCATACGGCAATTCTGCGATGGAGAATGCTGAGTTCTGAGCATAATTAAACGTTTCTGTCTGATTCATCATGTTCACTTTCTGCTCAGTACCATCAGAATTAGTAAAATTTTCCTGGCGAGTATCCGATTTCTGGAATTGACTCTTCCAAATGCCTTTGAAGTAGAGTGCATTAATCAAATACATACGTGCATCTTCCGGTATTCTTTGTATAACCTCTTTTATACAATTATTCGTCTGCTCAGCGCACCACCGGTTAATCACATCCTTCGCTGTGGGAGATGTAAAATCAAGTTCCTGTACCTGGGCATCATACATCTTTTTATTCACATCCACAAAAGAATCGTAAACTTTAAAACCTTGTTTCACCCAAATAGAATTGGCGATTCCTAATTGAGTGGTATTATCTAAATCCAATAAAGCTGAAGTTAGCTTTTGATTATAGTTATTCAGATCATCAAGAGAGAAAGAAGCGGCAGGAAATCCCAATACGTACTGCATTTCAGTAAGCGTATTGCCCGAAGCTCCGTTAGTAATCATTGATAAGCAAAGTGATGCACTCAATGGAGACACAAAAACATTCGGTTTTTCCTTTTCGGTACTGCACACCTGATCGAAGAAACGGAAAGCAAAGTCTGTACCTTTGTCCATTAAATCTTGTTCCGCACGGGTGAGATTGATGTCTTGACGTGGTTTTGGTTCCGGTTGAGAGGGAGTCTCATCATTTTGACAAGCTGCAAGGATACTGAGTAGGCTTAGCGCAGCAATAGTTTTCTTTAGCATAAGCATTATAGTATTAGTTTTCTATTAAGTTACTCTGTTAGAATAAATGCATAAATTTATAAAATACTGCACCACATTACAAATTAAACATAAATCTTTCCTATCTTTGCTCTCGGTTTTGTTGGAGGATGCCTTTCGGTATACTCCATGAAAAGGGAATTGGGTGTGACTCCCAAACAGTCCCGCTGCTGTGATCTCCTATTGCAGGATTTGCCAATCACCTGTGCCACTGCCAATATTCGTATGGTGGGAAGGCGGCAAATCCGGAGTAAGTCAGAAGACCTGCAAAACCGATCATTTTTTATGCCTTCGAGGAAAGGGCATGAGGTGTATCTATTTTATAGCTTTCTGTATATGATAAAAGATAATCTATGTCGGTACATCTGGCTACGGTTTTGTTTGTGTTGCCTTGTGTGCTGTTTTTGTGCCAGCCTGCAAGCACAACAGACGGGAGACTCCATTACGGGAAAAGTACATGCCATTCCGGAAGTGGGGATAAAAGGTCGGCGTGTGCCACGGGCTCTCTCAGCAACCGCCCCGCTCCAACAGATGAAGAAAACTGATATGGAACGTTTGGGAGTATCGGATGTAGCCGATGCAGTTCGTCATTTCTCGGGAGTCAGCGTTAAGGATTATGGTGGAATTGGTGGATTAAAGACTGTTTCTGTACGCAGTTTGGGAGCGCAACATACAGCAGTCAGCTATGATGGAGTGACTGTCAGTGATTGTCAGTCAGGGCAGGTAGATATCTCCCGTTTTTCGTTAGACAATGTTTCCGAACTGGAACTCAGCATTGGTCAGAGTGATAATATTTACCAGACAGCGAAGATGTTTGCCTCTGCCGGTGCTTTAAGTATCGAAACCGCACGTCCGGATTTCAGTAACCGACCTTTCCGGTTGCTTGCAAATATGAAAACCGGTTCTTACGGGCTTGCTAATCCTTCTCTATTTTATGCTCAGAAATTAAGTAACCGTTTCAGTCTTTCTGCCTATGCTGATTATTTACGGGCGGACGGCAATTATCCTTTCAAAATGTGGAATGGGAATAAACTGATTGACTCCAAACGAAACAATAGTGATATAGAGACTTATCGGGCGGAATTAAATTTGTTTGTAACTCTGAATGAGAAACAGGATTTGAAAGCCAAAGTTTATCTCTTTGATTCGGAAAGAGGGTTACCCGGCGGAGTGATTTATGACAATCCGTATGCTGCCGAAAGACTATATGACCGTAATTATTTCGGCCAATTGAAGTATGAGAACCGATTCTCAGAGAAATGGAAGCTACAAGCAAGTGGAAAATTTAACTTCAGCTGGAACCGGGACTATAATAATGAATCTTCCGGCATTACAGACAATCGTTTCCGCCAGACTGAGACTTACTTATCCGCTACCCTATGGAGCGAACCGGTAAAAGGGTTATCTTTCTCATTAGCACAGGATTTCGCCTATAACTATTTGTCAACAACTTTACAGAACAATCAATATCCGGAACGTTTCACCTATTTAACAGCAATAGCCACACACTATAAAAGCAACCAATTTTCCGCTACCGCTTCTCTGCTGAATACTTATATTACAGAGAATGTACGGACAGGAAAAGCTGCTGCAGACCGTAAACGCCTTTCCCCCGCTGTCAGTCTGTCGTGGAAACCATTTGATTTTGGTCTACGTTTCAGGGCTTCATACAAAGACATCTTCCGTACGCCGACATTCAATGATTTGTATTATCTGGTAATTGGCAACCATAATTTAAAGCCTGAAGTTACCCGGCAATTCAATGTAGGTACAACGTGGAGTTCTACTTCATTGGAATTTATTGACTATCTAAGCCTTTCAGTAGATGCTTATTATAATCGGGTGAAAGATAAAATCGTGGCAGTACCCACTATGTTTATCTGGAAGATGATGAATTTAGGTAAAGTCGAAACCATTGGTACGGATATTAACCTGGCAATTGAAAAAGAATTAGCAGAACATTATAAGTTATATCTCACAGGAACTTACAACTTCATGCAAGCGGAAGATATTACCGACCGTAATTCTAAAATATGGCGGAATCAGATTATATATACTCCGAAACATTCAGGTTCGGGAAGTCTGACTTTTGAGAATCCGTATGTCAACCTTACTTATAACATAATGTACGCTTCGGAACGCTATTCGATTGCCCAGAACATTCCGGAAAATCGTATTAAATCTTACACTGACCACAGTATATCACTCTCGCATACCTTTAAATGGAAGAAGCAGTCACTACGCATACAGCTGGATGCCTTGAACCTGAGTGATAAAAACTACGAAGTAGTCCGCTTCTACCCGATGCCCGGACGCAATTACAAAGTAACAATCAACTATAAATTATAAACTAAAAACAGAAACAATGAAGAAGTATTGGTATAAAACCGCCATGTTGGTTATGGCATTAGGAGCATTTACCGCATGTAATGATGATGACGAACCGAAAGGACCGGAAGGACCAATAGCTCCTGTCAATGGAGCGTATGTCATCAATACAGGAAATAATAAAGCTAATAACGGCACTATACAATGGTACGACAGGGGTCAGAAAACAATAAGCACAGACTTGTTTGCTGCTGCCAACGGGGCAGGTATCGGTGATGCGCTTTCTAAGCAGGCAGAAAGTCAGCTTGCTTCCCGCGGTGCAGAATTGACGCACACGCCGCTGCTTGG
>ERZ791724.1784-NODE-1784-length-10656-cov-1.682954_pt1 | contig 10656 bp, 10 predicted proteins | sample MGYA00510044_ERZ791724 | MGnify/ENA primary metagenome ERZ791724 (study PRJEB30046, sample SAMN00715140) | human gut metagenome | study: EMG produced TPA metagenomics assembly of the A metagenome-wide association study of gut microbiota in type 2... | reverse complement strand
CGCAGGTCTGCCGCCGCTGGTGACCCCTACCTCGCAGATCGTGGGTGCCCAGGCCGTAAGCTGCGCATTGGACGAAAAGGCCGGACGGCCGATGTACACGACCAAGAGTTCGCAATTCGTTGCTCTCGTAAAGGGCGAATACGGTGAAACGCCGGTGAAGATCGACCCCGAATTCCGCTTCAAGATTTGCGGCGTGCGTGAGGAGACGCCCTACGATACGTCGAAATACCAGATGCAGCCCAATCCCGAACTGCCCGAAGCAGGAGGCGTAAAGCTCGCTGCCAATGAAAAAGAGGTGCTTCTGCTCGAGCTCTTCCCGATGGTTGCCAAGACATTCCTCACCGACCAGAAGAAGAAAGCCTACGAAGCGACGGCAGCCAAAGACACTCCGAAAACTGCCGCCCGGAGCGAACACAAGGTCGAAGCCAAAGCCATCACGGGCCACAAGGTGACCGCTCCCCTGCCGGGCAAGATCATCGCCCTGAAGGTGAAGGTCGGCGACAAGGTAAAAGCCGGACAGGAAGTGGTTATCCTCGAAGCGATGAAGATGGAAAACTCGATCACCAGCGACGTGGCGGGTACGATCAAGCAGATTCTCGTACAGGAAGGCGACAACGTCGCAACCGATGCCATCCTGGTGGAAGTGGAAGAATAGCTCCTTTCCGGAAATATCATCCGACCGGTCCCGAAAAATCAACGGGACCGGTTTTTCTTTTTGCAAATAAATAGTATCTTTGACTTCGTCTTGGATACTTCGCCTCGGCAAAATGCAAATAAAATTTGCTTTTGCACTCGGCTTATTCGTATCTTTGTATATTATCGTATTGCATTTGCCACAATTAACCTTAAAAATCAACGTATATGTCTTTTTTCAAAGAATTTCGGGAATTTGCCCTCAAGGGCAACGTAATGGACATGGCTGTCGGCGTAATCATCGGCGGTGCGTTCGGAAAAATCGTTTCATCGCTAGTCAACGACATCCTGATGCCGCCCATCGGCGCCCTCATCGGCAATACGGACTTCTCGTCGCTGCGGCTCGACATCAGCAAGGTGCGCGACCTCTCCTCGAAAGCGACACACGTAGTGACCGACGCAATCGGGTCGGGTACGGCGGAGAGTGTTCCTGCGGAACCGATCTGGTGGAATTACGGCGCATTCATCCAACAGTGCGTGGATTTCGCTATCCTGGCCTTCTGCGTCTTTCTGATGGTCAAGATGATGAACAAGCTGATGAAGAAAAAACAGGAAGCCGCGCCGGCACCGGTGCCGGAACCGTCCAAGGAGGAGTTGTTGCTTACGGAGATTCGGGACCTGCTCCGGGAACAAAAAAAATAATCCGTCCGAAAGCGGATCCCATGCGCAAAGTCCGACTCCGATCAAGAGTCGGACTTTCTGTTGCGCGTATAAATCTGAGTGACATACACCGTGAAAATCGGGAACATCATCATTCCCAACGTAGGGAGCAACACCGTCAATATCTTACCGACGGCCGTCACGGCAAAGATATCGGCACCGACAGTCGTAAGGTTCATACTGGCCCACCAGATCGCATCGCCGAAATCGTGCAACGCAGGATTGACTTCGATCTCGTAATCATAAAAAATCAAAGCGGCGAAATAGGTGAACACCAACATCGACAAGACGTAGGAGGTCAGCAATCGCGTAACCCGATTATTGATGATCCAGGTGAAAAGCACATACAGCCCCAGCAAAGCCCGCAAAAGAGGTACGAGTCCCATCAGCATCGCTTCCGCATGCGAAAGTTCGATCCCCATCCAATCGACGATATTCAAATAGGGAACGGAAAGAAGAAAGAAATAGAGATTGCGAAAGAAAAAACGCCAACTGTGGTCAGCCATCCACATCCGGGCAAAGAAATCGGCCAGAAAAACAACACAGACGATCCCTTGCAACAGCAGGTAGTCAGTCGAATAATGCCGCGGGTCCCCCAGGAGAATCTCCCACGAAACGGCCACGAGCAGAGATGCTCCGGCCAGGAGGGACAAGACATTGAGTATCTTGAGCGGCAGAGGTTGAAAGTCGGAAGTCTTCGCTTGCACCATATACGATTCTCATTTTACTTCCCTTTACCCGTCAAAATCAATGCCATACGATTCAACATGCATTTTCAGGACATATTTTTCGGAGAAAGATTTGGTCCGTTCAACTTTTTGGTTTATATTTGCACTCGCTTTGAAACGGAAAGCTATGGCGAGATAGCTCAGCTGGTTAGAGCGCATGATTCATAATCATGAGGTCGAGAGTTCAAGTCTCTCTCTCGCTACAAACGATGAAGAAACCCCACAGTCAGGCAACTCTTGAAGAGTTGCCTGACTTTCTTTTTACCAAGTGAAAGCCTGACAAGTCAAAAATTCCAATTGCAGCGAGCCGTTCAAAAAATTCCCACTTCGAACACAAAAATAAGCGCAGAAGACACAACTTTACAATTTTTGTCCCCTTGTACTTCACCCTATCGCTCCGATTTAGGTACGAGCAAAATCACATCCAGCACATCGCCCGGAGCCGCAGCCTGGTAACGCCACACGAGCCGCCCCGCCTGCTCCTGCACGACCTCGCCGATCGGCTGCCACCGGTTTTCCTCGCGTGCGAATTTCTTATCCAGCGGTCCGGGAATCCACTTGAACACTTCATACCGACCTTCGGCCACATCGGGAAAAACGAACGATACGGAGGCCCCTTTCCGCTCCGCGACCAGATAGGAACCGCCGAAAAACTGACGGTCCTTCGCCGTGCGGCGCAACCATTTGCCCCGCGCCTTCATCCGCTCCGAATCAGCCTGCCGTCGCTCGCTGCCGCCCAAATCGAGCAGGTCGCTCAAGGCCAACAGCGACGCATGTGCCAATTCAGCCAAACTCTCCCGGGAAACCCATTCCCCTGCCGGATCGTTATTATAATAAGTATAGGGTGTCTCAAAGGTCACGGCCAGTGTTCTCTCGCCGAAGCGTTGCCAGAACCACCCCTCGGCATACCGGGGTGCAGCTTCCGAAAAACGCTGGTCGATGGGACGGTAATACGGCGTATGGGCGATCGTCAGGGCCGACAGCAGCATCTTGCGTCGATACATTTTTGCAGAGGTCGATTTCGCCGTATGAATCCAGTACGTCACGAACGGCGCACTCTGGGAGTGAAGATTCAACGCCACGTCGAAAGGACGCTGTGTCGAAAGACTGTCGATCGTGCGTTTCAATACCCTCACTTCAGGCTGTGTCAGGGAGTCGGGCCGATCCCAGTTGATTTCAAGATTGACACCTTGCGCCGTGGAACGGGAATAACCGCCCCGAACACCGTCGGGATTGGTCTCGGGAACCACGTAGAAAACCGTGCGGCGCAAAATCTCCCGCGAAAGAGGCGCGTCGGAAAGCAGCTCGTCAATCATCGCCTCGAGATGCCATGCGGCAGGTGCTTCGCTGGTATGCACGCGGGAGTGAATCCACACCCGGCGCTTGAGACTGTCCGGGACAGTGTCGTCCGTGAGGATCAGCATTTCGATCGGACGCCCCTCACCGCTCCGGCCGATCCGCTGACGTCGCACGAAAGGCGAACATGCCCACTCGTCGGCTTTGGCTTTATGTCGGGCATGGCTGTAAGGCAGGAAATAAGCGACATAAACCGTGTCGTGCAGGAAATATTTATAGACCGTCTGCGGCAGCGAACATTCGCCTGCGTCGAAGCGCAGGTATTCCTCTCCGTCGTACGAATAAAACGGCCGCACCATCTCGGTATTGGGAATATGCAGAAACATCAGCTTTCCCTTCACCCCTTCCAGGCGAAAATGGAACCAGCGGCTGCTGGGCAGAAGGGCCGTATCGACGGGATTGAGGGGGTCAATGCGCGACCGTATTCCGAAGCTCATCACCTCCAGCGAATTTTTCGCGGCATGAAGCATCCGCACCGAATCGATCCGGCGGACCGACCCGATGCTGCCCGTATCGAAATCGGCAGAGATGGTTACCTGCGCCGCAACATTTCCCCAAACGCCCGGTAGTGCGACGGCCAATAGGACAATTTTTATCCACAACGCCTTCATAAACGAAAATTTATGATTTCGGCTCCGAGCCGGGAGCGCCCGTTTCACAACAGCATTTTCCGCAACTCATCGCAGCTCCGCTGCGCTTCGCGGTGACGGAACAGAAAAGTCGAAATACCGAATGTACGGGCGGCTTCGAGATTCACCGGACGGTCGTCGATAAAAAGGGTTTCGGCCGGATCGAGCGAATAACGATCGAGCAGACGACGGTAGATCTCCGGCTCGGGCTTCACGACCTGCTCTTCGCAGGAGATGACCTCCCCGTCGAAACAGCGGTAAACCGGCATCTTGCGCAGGAAGTCGATGAACTCCCGCGACATGTTCGACAGCACATATAACTTATAACCGGCCCGTTTCAGGTCGCCGACCAACGCACGGGTTTCGACGATCTCCTCCTGCCGGTCGATCGCATCCCGAATAAAACGGGCCGTGACCCGCTCATCGCACGCCTTTTCCCGGCTCAATATACGGACGACCTCATCGAGCGTAAGGGTGCCCCGGTCGTAATCCACCCAAAATTCCGGCATTTTCTCCGCATGGATGAACGCGAAGAACTCCATAAATTCCGGCTCCCACTTACGTGGATCGCGCCCGAAAACCACACCTCCCAGATCAAATACGATATTTTTCATACGGCAAAGATAGTGAAAGGTGAGAGCAATCGTGCGGGCTTGCACGCAAAGATTGCCGAACCGCCTCCTATCTTCTGCAAAGATAGTGAAAACCGAGAGAAAACGGGAACTTGTTTACAGTTTTCCGAGGCGCAACCTACGTAAAATCGTACAAGGCACGGGCAAATTAAAATATCGCTTCCGAACAAAACAACCTTTTCATCTAATTTTTTAGTAGATTTATTTGCACATCTAAAATTTTAGTACTAAATTTGTAGTAAACCAATAAAAACACAATGAAAACAGACAATACCACCCTCAAAAAACTGACACGCGGCGAAGAAGAGGTCATGCAGATCCTCTGGCAACTGGGCGCAGGTTCCATCAATGATCTCATCGCCGCAATGCAGGAGCCCAAACCGAAATATACGACCATCGCCACTTTCGTCAAAATACTCGAGAACAAAGGCTACGTCGGACGTACGGAACGGGGCAAAAGTTACGAATACTACCCGCTCGTTCCCAAAGAAGAGTACGCCAAGACAGTTGTTTCTTCGATATTGAACTCCTACTTCGACGGGTCGTTGGCCCAAATGGTTTCTTTCTTCTCCCGGCGAGAAGACCTTTCGATACAAGAAACCGAACAAATCCTCGCCATCATCCGGCAAGCCCGACATAAAACCGACAAGTCATGAAAGAGATCGTCCGATACATCCTCGAAACAGTCGTTTGCAGCGGCATACTGTACGGCGCATACCTGCTGTTTCTGCGCAATCGCACAGGGTACCTCGCAGCACGGCTCTGCCTCACGGGGTCGCTCCTCGCGGCGGCTCTCATTCCCTTGCTCCGAATTCCGGTCTGGCCGGGCAAGGTGATTTACGCCACCGCAGGCACTCCCGCCGAAACCACCTTCACCGCCCCCTCCGTTTCCGCCGCCGCGTTCGATTACGAGGCAGCGATATGGATCGTGTACGGTTGCGGAGTACTCCTTCTACTCTCTTCCATGTTCCGGCAAGCGCTTCTGATCCGACGCCTGCGACGACACAGTACACAGGAACGAATCGGACGTATCGTATTGGTACGCCCTACCGCTCAAATCGCATCGTTCTCCTTCTTCCGCACGATTTATATCAGCCGCTCCGTCGCAGAAAAAGACATTGCGGCGATCTTCGCCCACGAAAAGAGTCACGTCATCCACCGCCATTCGCTCGAACGGATCGTTATGGAGAGCCTGAAAGCCCTGCTGTGGTGGAATCCTTTCGCGTGGCTCGCAGCACGCGCACTTACCGAAGTGGAAGAGTTCGAAGCCGACCGCGACGTACTCGCCGAGGGGCACGACACAGGAAATTATCTGAAAACCATCTTCACGCAGCAGTTCGGTTACAGTCCGGACGTAGCCGACAGTCTGTCCAATTCATTAACCAATTCATTAACAAAAAAACGAATCCAAATGATGACAACGCCTATGAAGAGCAGATACGCTCTGCTCCGCCTGATCGCAATGCTCCCCATCGTCACCGGCCTGCTGGCAGCTTTCGGATTCACCTCCAAAGCGGCAGAAATCCGCATCCAGGACAAATTGCCGTCAGCTTACACCCCGACCGACCCGCCAGCGGAAACCGCCAAAAAAACCGCCTCCCCGGAAAACGAAGACTACGACCTACTGCTGGTAGTCGATGGGGAAGTCACCGATTTCAAGACGGATCCCGTCACCGGCCTGCGCTCTCTTACACTTTCCAGTGGTACCTATAGCATCGTAGGAACAGAGGATCTCACGCCCAAAATGCGCGAGAAATACGCCGCCTATCTCCCCGGAAAGGCCGCCGTCTTTTTTTACAAAAAAGACACGACAGGGAAAGCTTCGAAAGTCCAAATACGGGATGAAACCGCTTACTCCCAGACCGCCGTCTGCAATGCCACGCTCGCACTCGAACAGACAGAGCAGATGCCCTCATTCCAGAGCGGAGATATGAAGGCTTTCCACAACTGGGTAAACAGTCAGATCCGTTATCCGGCGGAGGCTTTCAAAAATAACCTCGGCGGGAAAGTCGTAGCACAATTCACTGTCGATCAAGCCGGCAGCGTCGGCGACATAAAGATTTTGCAGTCCCCGGATAAATGCTTCAGCGATGAAGTGACCCGGATACTGGAATCCTCGCCGAAATGGACACCGGGCCGCGACGAAAAAGGTGACGCCGTAAAGGTCAGTCTCGTCATTCCCGTCGATTTCCGAATGACCGCAGAAAAGCCTTCGGGAAATTAACAGGACTCTTTACAACCCCCGCAGGACAAGAATCCCTGAATTGGCCGGGAATTTTCCGATCCATACCCTTGTCAAGCAGCTTCTACCGACAAAAAAGAGGTTACGGTTTACACCGTAACCTCTTTTTACATCAGAATATAGACCTCTATCAGCTGCCGAAATTATCGTAAAGAATATTCTCGGAGGGCACGCCCAGGCTGTCGAGCATCTTCACCACCGACGAAATCATCATCGGAGGACCGCACATGAGGTAAATATTGTCCTCGGGAGCCTGATGGTTCTTCAGGTAATTCTCATACAGCACGTTGTGCACGAATCCGGGCGTATATTTCACTCCGGCGGCATCCGCCTGGGGATCCGGACGGTCGAGCGCCAGATGGAACTTGAAATTCGGGAACTCCCGCTGGATTTCGAGGAACTCATCCATATACGGCACCTCCTTGAGCGCGCGGGCGCCGTACCAGAACGATACGGGACGCGAGGTCTTCTCGGTTTTGAACAGGTGCATAATGTGGCTGCGCATCGGCGCCATACCTGCACCGCCGCCGATGAATACCAGCTCCTGCGTCGCGGGCAGGTTGTCAGGCAGGAAGAACTCGCCGTAAGGACCCGAAATCGTCACCTTGTCGCCCGGCTTGCGGGAGAAGATATACGACGAGCAGATACCGGGATTCACCTTGGCGAAGGTACCCGTAGCCCGGTCGAACGGAGGCGTGGCGATACGGATGTTGAGCATGATGATATTACCCTCGGCCGGGTGGTTGGCCATCGAGTAGGCACGGAACGTAGCCTCGGGGTTGGTCGTAACCAGATCCCACATCTTGAACTTGTCCCAGTCGGCACGGTAGGCCTCGTCGACGTCCATGTCCGAGAACTTGATGGCATCGTATTTCGGGATGTCGATCTGGATGTAGCCGCCGCTGCGGAATTTGAGGTTCTCGCCTTCGGGCAGCTTGACGACGAACTCCTTGAGGAAGGTCGAGATATTGCGGTTCGAGACCACGGTGCACTCCCACTTCTTGACGCCGAGCACGGCTTCGGGAACCTGTATCTTGAGGTTCTCCTTCACCTTGACCTGGCATCCCAGGCGCCAGTGCTCCTTGGCCATCTTGCGCGTGATGAAGCCGGTCTCGGTGGGCAGGATGTCGCCGCCGCCCTCGATCACCTGGCATTTGCACATGCCGCACGAACCGCCGCCGCCGCAGGCCGAAGGCAGGAAGACCTTGTTGTTGGCCAACGTTGCGAGCAGCGTCGAGCCGCTTTCGGTCGTAATGACCTTCTCGCCGCCGTTGATGTCGATCGTAACTTCGCCCGACGAGGTCAGTTTAGCCTTTGCGAAGAGAAGCAGCCCCACCAAGAGGAGGGTTACAGCCAGAAAGGCAATGATTGCAACTATAATAGTCAATTCCATTTTTTCCGAATCTCTTTTAAGGTTAGAACTGAATACCCGAGAAGATCATGAAGGCGATACCCATCAGGCCGGTGATGATAAACGCGATACCGGGGCCCTTGAGCGCCGCGGGGATCTGCGAGTAGGTCGTCTTCTCGCGAATGGCGGCCATCATCACGATCGCCAGCCACCAGCCCAGACCAGAACCCAGACCATAGACGATCGACTGCCAGAGCGAAGTGATCTCCAGCGCATCGACCTTTTGCTGCATGAAGAGCGAACCGCCCAGAATGGCGCAGTTCACGGCGATCAGCGGCAGGAAGATACCCAACTGATTATAAAGCGTCGGCGAGAATTTCTCGACGGCCATCTCCACGAGCTGCACGAAAGCGGCGATCGTGGCGATGAAGACGATGAAAGTCAAAAAGCTCAAATCGACTCCCGGGACCAATACATCGGCTTTGAGGACGTATTCGTACAAAAGGTAGTTCAGAGGCACGGTCATCACCATCACGAACGTAACGGCGGCGCCGAGGCCGAGGGCCGTTTTTACGCTCTTCGAAACGGCGATGTAGGAACACATGCCGAAGAAGAAGGCGAAGACCATGTTGTCGATAAAGATCGACCGGATAAAGATATTCAATGATTCCATACGTTACCCTCCTATTTTTCCTGTAAATCCTTATTGCGCGAACGGTGCACCCAGATGATGCAGCCCACGATGATCAGCGCCATCGGCGGAAAGAGCATCAGACCGTTGTTGGAATAACCGCCGCCGTTGGCGATGTACCAGCTTTCGGGAACGATCTGGTAGCCGAGCAGCGTTCCCGAACCGAACAGTTCGCGGAAGAAGGCCACGATCACCAAAATCATACCGTAGCCCAGACCGTTGCCGATACCGTCGAGGAATGCGGGCCAGGGCTTGTTGCCCAGAGCGAATGCCTCCACACGACCCATCACGATACAGTTGGTGATAATCAGACCGACATAGACGGAAAGCTGTTTGGACACTTCATAGACGTATGCCTTCAGTATCTGGTCCACGAGAATCACCAGCGCGGCGATCACAACCAGCTGAACGATAATACGGATACGCGAAGGCACGCCCTTGCGCAGGCAAGACATCACCATACTCGAAAAACCGGTCACGACGGCCACCGAGAGGGCCATTACGATCGCCGGCTTCATCTGCACGGTTACCGCCAGGGCCGAGCAGATACCCAGGATCTGCACGATGACGGGGTTGTTCGCAGAGAACGGACTGGTCAGGTATTTCAAATTCTTAGCCGAGAAGATCGACTCCTTTTCATTACTCATGGCTCTCGTTTACGTTTTGCTGGTTAGACACTTCCGAACTTGCAGCCTCGTTCGCGGCAGCGGGTGCCGACTGTGCTGCGGCCTGATGCTGACTTTCGAAGTAAGGCAGGTAAGCCGACAGGCAATCGCGGAGCATGGCCGTCACGCCGTCCGAGGTTTTCGTACCGCCCGAAATACCATCTACCTCGTGCTCGGGATCTTTCGCACCGCCCTTGCGCAGGCTGACCGATACGAACTCGCCGCTCTTGAACAGCTTCTTGCCGGCGAAATGCGCCTGGAACTTAGGCGTGGCGATCTCGGCACCGAGGCCCGGGGTTTCGCCCTTGTGGGCCATGACGATCCCCGACACGGTATCCATATCCTTTTCGAGCGCCACATACCCCCAGATATCGCCCCAAAGACCCATACCGATCAGCGGAATGACGACGCGACCGTCTTCGGTCTGAAACAGAATAAGACGCTTGGCATCGTAATTATCGCGGATATTCTGGTTGGTGGCGAGCATCGCGAAGACCTCCTTGGAGGGAGTTTCGGTTTTCACGCCGTCGGCATCGAGGACGAAGGATTTGACCTGGTTGTCGAAATCGGCCAGCGCCCGGTCGAACTCCTGCGGATTTTCGTCGGGGCTGTACCCGAGCGACTGGAGAATATTGCTCTTCTTCTCCTGCAACTCGTTCTCCGCCTGACGCTTTTGCAACGAGAGCGAAGCCACGGCCAGCAGAGTCGCCACGATGACGACCATGACCGTAGAATAGACGATGATATAAGTGTTGCTGTTGGGATTGTGCATCCAGCCCTTTTTCCGGCCGGACCGATCCTCCGTAAATGCCGACGAGGAAGCCTGGCAGACGGGGCAGGTATCGGGTGCGGAGTTACCTTCGTGGACATGTCCGCAAATGCTGCATACGAATTTTTTCTTTGCCATATCTCCCCTATTTTACCAATTTAACACGTTTCTTCCGGCGCGAGATGCTGGACTCGACCACGCAGTAGTCCACCAGCGGAGCCAATGCGTTCATGAAGAGGA
>ERZ791724.1761-NODE-1761-length-10847-cov-2.313195_pt1 | contig 10847 bp, 7 predicted proteins | sample MGYA00510044_ERZ791724 | MGnify/ENA primary metagenome ERZ791724 (study PRJEB30046, sample SAMN00715140) | human gut metagenome | study: EMG produced TPA metagenomics assembly of the A metagenome-wide association study of gut microbiota in type 2... | reverse complement strand
CCTGCGCAACCGATATAAAGTTCTCCTTCGTCCTCCGAATCAAGATTCAACAAGATCTCACCGTTTAGTGTACCCGGTTTCAAGCCGAATGCGCCATACATACCCGTTTCCTCATCCTTGGTTATCAACGCTTCCAACGGACCATGTTTCAGGTCTTTTGCCTCAAGTACAGCCATAATAGCGGCTACGCCCAATCCGTTGTCAGCTCCCAAAGTAGTACCTTTGGCCTTCACCCAATCACCGTCAATGTACGTTTCAATAGGGTCTTTAGTAAAATCATGAACCGTATCGTTGTTCTTCTGCGGCACCATGTCCATGTGTGCCTGCAGAATGACACCTTTTCGGTTTTCCATACCTGGTGTAGCAGGTTTACGGATAATGACATTGCCAACTTCGTCAACAAATGATTCCAAGCCCAGGCTTTTACCAAAATTTACCAAGAACTCAGTTATTCTCTCCATATGTCCGGAAGGACGGGGTATCTGAGTAAGCGAATAGAAATGCTTCCACACATTTTGTGGAGCTAACTGCAAGATTGTACTCATAATTATAAAAGTTGTTTTCGCAAATATAAGAGTTATTTTTCAATATCACTCTAATCGGAATTGCAAAAATCGGTAAAACCCCGTTCAATTTATACGAAGTCGCCGGGATAGAAACCTGCGTACCGGTTCATCATACAGTTTCAGACATAAGTAAGCCAAAACAACTGAACCCGCAACAAGTGCTACCGCACCCGGCAGAGACTGTATGAATGTAAGGTTCTCATTCTTAACCCAAGCATAATACAGATAGATAAAAGGATAATGCACCATATACAACGGATAGGATATATCTCCCAGAAACCTGCAAACCCGTGTCGTGACTTTATCCGTAGTCTTTCCCGAAGCCCCAAGACAGACTAACAAAGGGAATACAACGGCAAAGCATATAGTATCATACAAGCCATTCATCCATAAATGTTCACTGCCACCAATTCTGGGAATCGCCGATAAAACCACAATAGAGAAACTCCCTATCCAGAAAGCCCCTCGTACCTTGACAGGCTTGAATATACGTGACAACAATAATCCCGCCGGAAATGAGAACAGCAACCGTAAAGAACCACCTATTATATTTTCTTCCGTCAAAGCAAAGCCCACACATATATCGCCAAGCGGCCCCCAAAGAGCAAATATGGCCAGTCCGCAACCCGCTGACAACACCAATATGGAAAGAACTTTTGTAGAGAGCTTATGTAGAAAGAATGCATATAGAATATTGCCTATATATTCAAAAAACAAAGACCAACTCGGTCCGTTCAGAGGATACATTTCACCTACGCCTCGAATTTCCATACCGGGAGTTGCCGGAATCAGAAGAACATTCATTAGCGTAGCAATTATCAGCGCCACTACGGGCACCTGTGAAACATCCCAAACTGAACAGCCTTGAAAATAGAACATTACAGCTCCAATAAGCGCTCCGATAATGACCATAGGATGCAAACGAATAAACCGACGTTTAAGAAAGCCAGCAATGCGCATTGTTTTCCACCGATCATCATAAGCATAGCCAACAACGAATCCGGATAAAATAAAGAAAAAATCAACAGCCAAATATCCGTGATTAATCTTCTGGTCCAAATGGCTGGTAGCATAAGCCTCGAACAAGTGAAAACAGACAACTGTCAATGCCGCCACTCCACGTAGTCCGTCGAGTATGTTATAATGCGGCTTCGTATCTGCAAATGCAGATGATAAAGTATCAGACATATGGGTTATTTATGTGTTTATATTTCTGTGAAAGTATCAATTCAAGTCATTCATTTCGTACGGTTTACCAACGAAACATGTAGCCCGCCATAGATACCGAGCAACACAACCAGCAAGGTTTGAATGCCGTGCACTATCAGTGCAAAAGCACCAGCATCCGTAGCATTCACACCATAAAGCATCATCATGGTGATAACGGCAAAATGCCAGGGACCTGCCCCGTTGGGTGTAGGTACGATTACAGCAAACGTCCCGCCCACAAACATCACCATTGCTGCCTGAAAACCAAGATGTTCCGTAAAAGAGAAGCTGTAGAAAGTCAGATAGAAATGATAGAAATAGCATCCCCAAATAAGCAATGTATAGAGAATAAACAGCGGAATGTTCTTCACATTGCGGAGCGACATTACCCCCTCGCATACATTCAGCACAACTCCCTTCACTTTCTCAAAAAAAGAAAGCATCCGCATCAGATAGTACATAAGCACCAGCACGCCGATAACACAGAACAGGGAGACATAAAACCAGGGCGATGTCAACAGATGCATCAGCGAAGGAATTTTTGTACCCGTTTCCTGAAAGAAGCGGAGAAACACAGGCATCTGAGCCAGAAAGGTAAGTCCCGTAATCAAAAGAATACACAAGGTGTCCACCAACCGCTCGGTGACCACAGTTCCCAAAGATTTGGAAAACGATACATCATCATACTTAGCCAGAACACCGCAACGCGACACTTCACCCACACGAGGCAATATCAAATTGGTAGCATAGGAAATGAAAATGGCGTCCACGCAATCGCTCCTTTTAGGATAAGCCCCCAACGGTTCCAGCGTCTGTCGCCAGCGCCACCCGCGAAACACATGGCTCATTACGCCAAAAAACAATGAAAACAGCATCCACCCCCAGTCAGTGCCATGCAAAAGCAGTTCTTTCGCACGTTCAAAATCAAAATCACGATACACCCAATACAGGATAAAACCGCCCAAAAGAACGGGCAACACGATTTTCAATGTTTTTTTTATTATCTTATTCATCGTTTTCCCTTAAAATTCATCCGGCACGCGTCGTAATTTGTGATTTGTAACTCGTAATTCGCCGAAAAGGATTACCTTTGAACCGCAAAAGTAACGATTTAGTTGATACATGAGAGTAGTTAAACCTAAAAAGTTTCTCGGCCAGCACTTTCTGAAAGACCTGAAAGTAGCACAGGACATTGCCGACACCGTAGACGCCTGTCCCAACCTTCCGATATTGGAAGTAGGACCGGGCATGGGAGTGCTGACCCAATTTCTCCTGCCCAAAGAGCGCACGGTAAAAGTTGTGGAAGTGGATTATGAATCGGTGGCCTATCTGCGGGAAGCCTACCCGCAACTGGAGGATAACATCATCGAAGACGACTTCCTGAAAATGAACCTGCAACGCCTGTTCGACGGACAGCCTTTCGTACTGACGGGCAATTATCCGTATAACATATCCAGCCAGATATTCTTCAAGATGCTGGATAACAAAGAACTGATACCGTGCTGTACGGGCATGATACAGAAAGAGGTTGCCGAGCGTATCGCAGCCGGTCCCGGCAGTAAGACATACGGCATTCTGAGTGTACTGATACAGGCTTGGTATCGGGTGGAATACCTCTTCACTGTAAGCGAACACGTGTTTAATCCTCCCCCAAAAGTAAAAAGCGCCGTTATTCGCATGATGCGCAATGACACGCAGCAATTGGGATGTGACGAAAAGCTGTTTAAACAAGTTGTAAAAACTACATTCAACCAACGCCGGAAAACCTTGCGTAATTCCATAAAACCGATACTCGGCAAAGAATGTCCGCTGACCGAAGACCCTCTCTTCAACAAACGCCCCGAGCAACTTTCCGTACAGGAGTTTATAGAATTGACCAATCAGGTGGAAACAGCATTGAAAGAGACGACAGAAAAATGATAAATTAACGGTTTCAGCCCTTAACGGTACACTATTACCAATACACTATGAGTTATGGAAATAGACGAAGAATACATAGATAAAGTCAAAAGCTTTATAGAGCAGAAAGACGCGGAAAACGTCAAGGCGCTTCTTATCGACCTGCATCCGGCAGATATTGCCGAACTGTGTAATGACCTCGCGCCCGAAGAGGCACGCTTCGTTTACCGTCTCCTCGACAACGAAACAGCCGCCGACGTACTGGTAGAAATGGACGAAGACGTCCGGAAAGAATTCCTGGAACTTCTGCCTTCGGAAACCATTGCCAAGCGGTTTGTGGATTATATGGATACGGACGATGCCGTAGACCTGATGCGTGACCTCGACGAGGAGAAAAAAGAAGAGGTACTGTCGCATATTGAGGATATAGAGCAGGCCGGAGACATCGTAGACCTCTTGAAGTACGATGAAGATACCGCCGGTGGTTTGATGGGTACGGAAATGGTAACCGTCAACGAGAACTGGAGTATGCCTGAATGCCTGAAAGAGATGCGCCTGCAAGCCGAACAGTTGGACGAAATCTACTACGTATATGTCATTGACGATGACGAACGGCTGCAAGGTGTATTCCCGCTAAAGAAAATGATAACCTCTCCTTCCGTCTCCAAAGTGAAGCATGTAATGAGGAAAGACCCCATTTCCGTCCATGTAGACACTCCCACAGACGAAGTGGTGCAGATTATCGAGAAATACGACTTGGTGGCAGTACCTGTTGTCGACAGCATAGGCCGCCTGGTAGGGCAGATTACCGTAGACGACGTCATGGACGAGGTTCGTGAGCAATCGGAACGCGACTATCAGTTGGCATCCGGTTTGTCACAGGATGTGGAGACGGACGACAACGTCATGCGCCAGACTTCCGCACGCCTGCCGTGGTTGCTTATCGGTATGCTGGGCGGTATCGGCAACTCCATGATATTGGGTAATTTTGACGCTACCTTCGCCGCACATCCCGAAATGGCGCTGTACATCCCTCTGATTGGCGGTACAGGCGGAAATGTAGGAACCCAATCCTCTGCAATTATCGTACAGGGACTTGCCAACAGTTCTTTGGATACCAAAGACACATTCAAGCAAATCGCCAAGGAATCCGTAGTGGCGGCAATCAATGCAACCATCATATCCTTGCTGGTGTACATATACAATTTTGTACGGTTCGGCGGTACGGCCACAGTTACCTACTCGGTATCCATCAGTCTGTTCGCCGTTGTCATGTTCGCTTCCATTTTCGGAACATTGGTACCCATGACACTCGAAAAGCTGAAAGTGGACCCGGCCATTGCCACAGGACCGTTCATATCCATCACCAACGACATTATCGGCATGATGATGTATATGGGCATCACCGTACTATTGGCCTGAAACGGCTAAATCGAAAAAAAACGATGAAAAAAGTATGAAGTAATCATTTTATTTCATTAATTTGTAACCTAATGTAACCCGAACGGGATATCCCGTTTCTAAAAAGTAAATACAAATGACGGACACTCATGACACTAATCTCCCCGAAAAGCCGGTGGAATTAGAAGAAGACAAAAAAACAGCAGAGGTTTCTGAGCCGGCAACAACAGAAACTCCCGCTGAGGTAACCTTGACTGACAAGCCGGCCGAATCAGTTCAAAAACTCACTAAAGAAGAGATTCTGAACAAGCTTAAAGCGATTGCTGCAGATGTAGAGAATGCTGCCAAATCGGAGATAGACAGTTTGAAACAGGCTTTCTACAAACTACATAACTCAGAGCAGGAAGCCGCCAAGAAGCTGTTCGTTGAGAATGGGGGAGCTATTGAAGAGTTCGTTCCACAAGCCGATACATTGGAAGAGGAATTCAAGAATACCATGTCCGTCATCAAGGAAAAAAGAAACGCACTCAATGCAGAGCAGGAAAAACAGAAAGAGCTCAACCTGCAAATCAAGCTTTCCATCATTGAAGAACTGAAAGAGTTGGTGGAATCTCCGGAAGACGCCAACAAGAACTATACGGAATTCAAGAAATTGCAACAGCAATGGAATGAGGTTAAAATCGTGCCGCAAGCCAGGATTAACGAGCTGTGGAAGAACTACCAGCTGTATGTCGAAAAGTTCTACGACCTTTTAAAACTGAACAACGAATTCCGTGAATATGACTTCAAGAAGAATCTTGAAATCAAGAACCACCTTTGCGAAGCCGCCGAGAAACTGGCAGACGAAGCGGATGTTGTTTCCGCTTTCCACCAATTGCAGAAACTGCATCAGGAATTCCGCGATACAGGACCGGTAGCCAAAGAGCTGCGCGATGAAATATGGGCACGCTTCAAAGCAGCTTCTACTACGGTGACCCGCCGTCACCAGCAGCATTTTGAAGCCCTGAAAGAGACCGAGCAACATAATCTCGACCAAAAGACCGTAATTTGCGAAATCATCGAGGCCATTGACTACAGCGAACTTACCAACTTCGCTTCCTGGGAAAACAAAACCCAGGAAATCATCGCTTTGCAAAATAAATGGAAGACCATCGGTTTTGCTCCGCAAAAGATGAACGTGAAGATATTCGAACGTTTCCGCAAAGCTTGTGACGAGTTCTTCCAGAAGAAAGGGGAATTCTTCAAATCCCTGAAAGAAGGCATGAACGGGAATCTTGAAAAGAAACGTGCCTTATGCGAAAAAGCAGAGGCCCTGAAAGACAGTACCGACTGGAAAGCAACAGCTGACGAACTGACCAAACTCCAGAAAGAGTGGAAAACGGTAGGTCCCGTTGCCAAGAAATATTCGGATGCTATCTGGAAACGGTTCATCTCCGCCTGCGATTACTTCTTTGAACAGAAAAACAAGGCAACTTCCTCACAACGTTCCGTTGAACAGGAGAATCTGGAAAAGAAGAAAGCCATTATCGAAAAGCTGACAGCCATTGACGAAACAATGGATGTGGAAGAAGCCACCCAACAGGTCCGCGAACTTATGAAAGAGTGGAACGGCATAGGACATGTACCATTCAAAGAAAAAGACAAAATTTACAAACAATACCACGGCCGGATAGACAAGCTGTTTGAACACTTCAACATCAGTGCTTCCAACAAGAAGCTGAGTAATTTCAAATCGTCCATCAGCAGTATCCAGGAAGGCAGCCCGCAAGCCCTTTATCGTGAACGGGACAAACTGGTACGCGCCTGCGAAAACATGAAAAACGAATTGCAGACTTACGAAAACAACTTAGGCTTCCTGACGGCTTCGTCCAAGAAAGGCAACAGCCTCCTGACCGAACTTAACCGTAAAGTCGAGAAGTTGAAAGGTGACATAGAGCTGGTTAAACAGAAAATCAAGGTGATTGACAATTCAATCAACGAAGCGGAATAATTTTTCTCACCTAATAATATGAGGTTATGCCAAAAGGATAAAAGGCTTTTGACATAACCTCTTTTTTATCTAAATCTAATCTCACTGCTGAATTATGAAAAAAATTCTGACTTTAGGAATCGTGCTGCTGACTGTAAACAGTCTGCTACCGGCACAAGAAATCACATTCTCAGAAACCAAATTCAATTGGGGAACCATCCGGGAACAAGACGGGAATGTCAGCCATGACTTCCGGTTCGTAAACACCGGCGACAAACCTCTCACTATCAAAAACATCATTACCGGCTGCGGATGCACCTCGTCCGAATGGACTGAAAAAGCTTATCAACCCGGTGAGGAAGGCATAATACGGTTGGTCTATCACCCGCAAGGCAGAACAGAAAACGACATCAACCTCGTAGCCGAAATATATACTAACAGAGCAGCCAAAGGAGTAGTTACCCTGGAAATGGCGGGAGAGATAAAACGTGAGGCCCCTTCCTATTCCACCCGCTATAATCCCGCCAACGGAAAGCGAAGCCAAAGCCCAACCTATATTCCACAAGATGAATATGAACAGATACTTGAACGGATACGCGAAGAACTGTATGCTAAAACCACCACACAGCAAGCAGACCGAGCAACGGAAAAATTACTGCGCTCCATGCTTCCGGAAGGTAAATGGAGCGACCTCGATTATGCCTGCTTTTTCCGTACCAACTGGGAACCGGTAGAGCACCTGAAACGTTTGGTTACAATAGCCGCCTCATATACCGACAAGCAATCACGTTATTACGGTAACGAGGTATTATACAATGCAATCAGAGATGCCCTGCAGTATTGGGTGAAACAAGACCCTACCTGTTTCAACTGGTGGTATAACCAGATTTCCGTTCCGCAAACACAAGCCTCGCTCCTTGCTCTGATGGATGCGGGACAAAAGAAACTTCCGTCCGAAATCCGTATGCCTATTTTAAAAGCAATGGGCGAACGCAGCGACCCACGCAAATGGACCGGCGCCAATAAAATGGACATTGCCATTCATCATTTAATAAGAGGTTGCCTGTTGAAGAATGACAGTATTGTGCGTGTCAATGCCGATGAAATATTCTATCCCGTACAAATCGTTGCAAACGAAGGCATACAGGAAGACTTGTCTTATCACCAGCACGGGCCGCAACTTTACATCGGCGGATACGGAACAGTGTTCGTTGACAACATAGTCCGCATGGGCAATATCCTCAACGGTACAAAATATGCCATGAATCCGGAGAAACTCACCTTGTTTTCCAACTTTATCCGTAATACCTACTTCAATGTATTCCGAAGCAGGTATCTGGACTTCAGTGTAACAGGCAGAGGTGTCAGCCGCAAAGGAACATTGGATTACGGGGATTGCGCAGCCCTGTTCAGAAACCTGCAGGCCCTTGATGCCAAACATGCCGGCGAATATGCAGACATTGCCCGCCGTTTCCTCACCCGGGAAGCATCGTATCAGCGTTCGGACAAGAATACAATGTATCATTGCTCAGACTATATGCTACACAACCGGCAAAATTACGACTTTTCCGTACGCACCTCTTCAACACGCACCAACAAGACCGAAAGCGGTAACGGTGAAAATCTATACGGGACCTATATGAGTGACGGCGCCACCAATATTCGTGTCAACGGCAATGAGTATGCCGACATCTTCCCCGTCTGGGAGTGGGACAGAATACCGGGAACCACCTTGCCTGCAGGCGAAAAGCGCAATCCCGTTGACTGGGGAAGCAAAGGAACCTGCACATTCACAGGGGGAGTGTCCGACGGGAAATACGGTGTAATGACTTTCAAGATGGATGACTATGGTGTAAAAGCTCAAAAATCATGGTTTATGTTCGACAACGAAGTGGTTTGCTTAGGCAGCGGAATCGGTTCAAATGTTCCGACAGACATCGTTACCACCGTCAATCAATGCCATCTGGATGGAAATGTATGGATAAATACGGGAAAAACGCTCCGGCAAGCAACCCAAGGAGAATTTGCTTTTGAGCAGGCTCCGCAATGGATCTGGCATGACAGCATCGCCTATCTCTTCCCTCAGGGAAACAATATAAAGCTAAAGATGGACAGACAAAAAGGCAACTGGGCAAAAATCAATTTCAATTATCCTGCTACGGAAATCAGCATGCCGATATTCAATCTGGTCATTAATCACGGACAATCTCCCCGAAACGCATCTTACGCATATATCGTTGTACCGGGAATCAACCATCCGGAAAAAATGGAAACATACTCCTGCCGTCATCTGAAAATAGAACGGAATGATACGGAAATACAAGCCGTCAATAATCGGAAATCGGGAATTCTGCAAATCGTATTCTTCAAGCCCGGCACTTTCGACAATGAAGAAATAAAGGTAAAAGCCCTGAAGCCCTGTGTTGTACAAATAAAGAGAAGCAAAGGCAAGGTGACGGATATGCAGATTGCCGATCCGCAAAATCAAGAAAAGCTAAAGCCGGGGGTAGATGTGATAATCTTATAATAATAAGCATATAAAAAGTGGTTGTGTCAAAACGAACTTACTGATATTTTTGTTTTGACACAACCACCGATTCGACCACCGAATACCGATTATGAAAAATTTGCACATGGTCGAAAAGCAACAAAACCCACTAAAACTTGCAATTTTAGTGGGTTTTTGTTGATGTGTTATTGTTGGGCTACCTGGATTCGAACCAGGAATGACAGGACCAGAATCTGTAGTGTTACCATTACACCATAGCCCAATTGAGCATTTCATTTCTGTTTTGCGGTGCAAAGATACAAACTTTTCTTTAATCCAAAACATTTTTCGCTATTTTTTTCATTAAAATCTGATAAGATACCATGACACAAAGAATTATATACCTAAAAAAAAACAAAAAATGAAAGACTTTTCCCCTTTTGCGTGTTTGATATGATAAATCAACGTATATTTGTCGCCTGTTTAATATTAATAATGTGTAATGAACGAAGCTAAAAAATTAATTCAACAAATAACAGAAGGTATTCAAGATAAAAAAGGAAAAAAAATCGTCATAGCAGACCTTACCCGGATAGACGACACAATATGTAATTATTTTGTCATCTGTCAAGGAAACTCCCCAAGCCAAGTAAGCGCCATAGTGGAGTCCGTTAAAGACTTCACCCGCAAAGGAGCGAACAGCAAACCTTTTGCGATAGACGGTCTGCGCAATGCCGAGTGGGTAGCCATGGACTACTCTGATGTACTGGTTCACGTTTTCCAGCCGGAAGCACGTGAATTCTACAACTTGGAACACTTATGGGCAGATGCCAAACTAACCCAAATCCCCGATCTCGATTAATTTAGACTTATGGACAATAACACCAATAAAAAGCCCACAAAAACCAATATGCCCAAGTTCAACTTGAACTGGTTGTATATGATTATAGCCATGATGTTGCTGGGACTGTACCTCACCAATGAAAGCGGTTCGGCCAGCAAAAACATCCCTTATGATGAATTTCAGGAGTATGTGCGCAACGGCTATATAAGCAAAGTGACCGGTTATGACGACAACTCCGTAGAGGCATACGTCAAGCCGCAATATGTGCCCAATGTGTTCAAAGCAGATTCAAGCCGTGTGGGCAAGAATCCCCTGATTACAACAGAAGCTCCCTCACGCGAAAGCTTGGGCGACTTCCTGCAGAAAGAAAAGGACGAGACACGTTTCGACGGTTCTATCAGCTACGAAAAGAAACACAATTACTTCGGTGCAATCCTCTGGCAGATATTGCCGTTTGCATTCCTTATCGGC
>ERZ791724.1759-NODE-1759-length-10850-cov-1.976007_pt1 | contig 10850 bp, 7 predicted proteins | sample MGYA00510044_ERZ791724 | MGnify/ENA primary metagenome ERZ791724 (study PRJEB30046, sample SAMN00715140) | human gut metagenome | study: EMG produced TPA metagenomics assembly of the A metagenome-wide association study of gut microbiota in type 2... | reverse complement strand
GGATTTATTTTATTCTTTTTCCGTGTAATCCGCGTAATCCGTGCCTAAAAATAGTACCCTGAATAGTGCGTAACCGGCATATCTTCAAATTTGTTACTCCGTCTTCTTACTTTCTCTTTCCTGCATTTTGCGTTTCACGAACTCAATCTTCAGGTTGGCCTCTTCCATATTCTTCTTGATTTCCGTGATGGAAGACAGCAGTTGCGCCAGTTCATAGACAGCTGCCACCGCCTTGCGGTCGTTCGGTGTCATGACAGTGGCATAGGAACGTTCGCCAAGATAGTGTACGCGGATATTCTTGTCTTTGTTCAGATTGAGGAAAGCGATTACATTACCGTCTTCGCCCAACTTATAGTCTGCTTTCTCTATCTTCTCGCCCAAATCGGTCGTTTCATAGCTGTCCTTGGAAGCCGGGGTTTCGGCAAAACTGCCGTCGGGTGCGGTGACTTTCACTGCGAGGTGATGGATGTTATGTGGGTCGCAATAGATGGAAGTCATGCTCATCACTCCGGTCTCATCTACCTGAAAACGCAGGTAAGAGCGGTGCAGGTTCTTTTCTATCACTTGTGAGGGATGCAGGTAATTGCCGATTTTTTGATATTCGGCATCTTTCTCGAAAGTATAATTCTTCTTGATGGCATCCACCTCTTTTTGTTTTTCCTGGAGCATACTGTCGAGGTAGACCAGCGTTTTCTCCTGTTCTTTTAGTTCCACCTGCTGCATCAGTCCGATACCCTCGCGGCGTGTTTCAAAGGCCTTCGGATAGAGTATCTTGATGCTGTCAATCTGAATCTTCGCTTCGCTGTAATCTCCGCGTTCAAACGCTTCGCGGGCTGCCTGGAGTTTCTCTCCTGCTTTTTTCTCTACATTGCTGCAAGAGAAGAGCGTGCAGCAGAGGCACGCAAGGAATGCTGCTTTCTTCATAATTTTCATTCTTGATGTTAGTGGGGGCAAAAATAAAAAATAATATCCGTATCTTTGCACCCTCAAAATGATTTATTGACAAATGATTGAATTGACGACAGAAGAACTGAAGCAGCGTTTCAGTGACAGCATATTTAAGCGGATTTCCGAAACAGCGGATGAATTGGGACTGGAGTGCTACGTAGTCGGCGGCTACGTGCGCGACATATTCCTGCAGCGTCCTTCCAAAGACATCGATGTGGTAGTAGTGGGCAGCGGTATTGCAATGGCCGAGGCGCTTGCCAGGCGTTTGGGACGCGGCGCGCATCTTTCTGTTTTCAAGAATTTCGGGACGGCGCAGTTGAAGTATCACGGCACGGAAGTGGAGTTTGTGGGTGCACGTAAAGAGTCCTACACGCACGACTCGCGCAAACCGATTGTAGAGGACGGCTCGCTGGAAGACGACCAGAACCGCCGGGATTTTACTATCAATGCCTTGGCGGTTTGCCTGAACAGTCAGCGTTACGGTGAACTGGTAGACCCCTTCGGCGGCATGGCGGACATGAAGGAGAAGACCATCCGCACGCCGCTCGACCCGGACATCACCTTCAGCGACGACCCTCTGCGCATGATGCGTTGTATCCGCTTTGCCACCCAACTGAATTTCTATATCGACGATGATACTTTCGAATCCTTATGCCGCAACAAAGAGCGCATCTCCATCATATCCAAAGAGCGCATTGCAGACGAGCTGAACAAGATTCTGCTCTCTCCCGTTCCGTCCAAAGGATTTATAGACTTGGACCGTTCGGGCCTGTTGCAGCTCATCTTCCCGGAACTGGTTGCCTTGCAAGGCGTTGAAACCCGTAATGGCAGAGCGCATAAGGACAACTTCTACCATACGCTCGAAGTGCTCGATAATATCAGCAAAAAGACCGATAACCTCTGGTTGCGCTGGGCAGCCCTTCTGCACGATATAGCCAAACCGGCGACCAAACGCTGGGAACCTCGTGCCGGATGGACATTCCACAACCATAACTTCATCGGCGAGAAGATGATACCCGATATCTTCCGGAGAATGAAGCTTCCCATGAATGAGAAGATGAAATACGTGCAGAAGCTGGTAGGGCTGCACATGCGTCCCATAGTGATAGCGGATGATGTGGTGACCGACTCGGCCGTACGCCGTCTGCTGTTTGAGGCTGGCGATGATATAGACGACCTCATGACCTTGTGCGAGGCTGATATCACTTCCAAGAACATGGAGCGCAAGCAGCGCTTTCTGAACAACTTCCAACTGGTACGTCAGAAACTGAAGGACTTGGAAGAGCGCGACCGTATCCGTAACTTCCAGCCTCCTGTCAGCGGTGAGGAGATTATGAAAACATTCAATCTTCCCCCCTGCCAGCAAGTGGGTGCATTGAAGAGTGCTATCAAGGATGCCATATTGGACGGCGTCATTCCCAATGAGTATGAAGCTGCCCGAGCGTTTATGCTGCAACGGGCGGAGAAAATGGGGCTGAAATAGGCTCCGGCACTCTATGGAAAAAACAGGGAGTGTGTCAAAATTCAATTTTGAGGAGATAAACTTTTAACTTGAAATTTGCACATTCTGAAAGAATCGAGGAAAGGGTCGTATCATAACTCTCAAAGTTGAGTTTGATACGACCCTTTTAAAGGTTATAATTACAATCTGTAACTTTTCAGAGGCTCATTTTAGTTTTGACAGCCTCTTAGCAAAATGTATATCGCTTGACTTTCGGTTGATAAAGGAATGTCCTTACTCTTCCGCCTGGAATTTTCTGCTCACCTTCATCAGGTTGATGGAGTAGGTCACAATATTCTGTGCTTCCTGTATCATCGTCAGATACACCATGCTTACCTTAATGCTGCCGGACTGGCTTTGAATGCGTTGTAACTCTTCGCGTTTCAGGTGGGCGAGCTGGCCGTTCAGGTCGTTGGCTTTATGTATATCTTCCTCGAAGTTATTGTAGTTGTTGTTCTCCAGCTTGTGGCGGCACACCTGCAGCAGGTAAACGATGTCTTCCGTTACATCGGCAAACTCACCTTTCTGGATGGTATCGAGCGGCTTGAAGTTATTGTCGATATGCTCCAGACACGGTTCGCAAAGACGTCCCACACTATATACCAGTTCGCTGGCAAAGTCATTGCCCTGGTAGTAGTAAAGTCCTTTTTCGAGCACCGTATTGTTGTCCAGGCGGCACATGGCAAGCGTACCGGTACGTTTCATTTGTTTAATCAGTTGTTTCTCGAACTTCACGGAACCCATTGCCCGGCGCAGTCCGCGCAGGTTTTCGTGCAGGAAAGCGGTGACGGTGCGTTCGAAGTTATCTTCCGTAAATTCCAGTATTTTACCTAATTCCTCACGGGTGTGCTTGCGCAGCAATTCCAGAATTTCCATGTTGTCCGTGCTCTGCATCAGTTGCTTGATGGTAGCGTTTCCTTTTTCCTTCTCTTTGCGCTTCTTGTACATTATCTGGCTGCGTATCAGCATGAATACTGCCAGACCGATAAGGGCGATGATAGCGATTGTACCGCCGAAATGAATTACGAAGGTAACGAAGAAACAGATGGTAAACGCCGCTCCGGCAGTGATGAACCAGCCGCCGATAACGCTCAGTACGCCGGTGATACGGAATACGGCGGAGTCACGTCCCCAGGCGCGGTCGGCAAGGGAAGTACCCATAGCCACCATGAAAGTAACGTAAGTGGTGGAGAGCGGGAGTTTCAATGAAGTACCCAGGGCAATGAGCAGGCCGGCAAGTACCAGATTGATGGAGGCACGTACCAAGTCGAACGCCGCACCGTCGGCAATGATGGCTTCGTCCTTTTGGAAACGGGTCTCAATCCAGCGTTTGCCGCTTTCGGGCATCACTTTGGAAAGTCCGTTGGCTATCGTCATACTGAAACGTACCAGTGTACGTGCTATGGGAGTGCTGCCGAAGCTCTCTTCACCTTCGTCCTGGCGGGAGAGGTCGACGGAAGTCTTGATTACATTGTGTGCTTTCTTGGATGTGCACAGTGCATATACCATGATGGCGCCCGCACCGATAAGGAAGTACCACGGCGTTTTGGCAGGGCCGAGCAGTGAGGTCATCAGGAAGCCGTCGGGACCTGCGGCAGTGCCGTTGGTCGTATAGTCGATGAAAGAGGAGTAACCGGCAAGGGGCACACCTATGAAGTTCACCAAGTCGTTGCCGGCAAAGGCGAGGGCGAGGGCGAAAGTACCCAGAAGCACCACTATCTTGAATACGTTTACCTTGCACCAGTGCAGCACCTGCATCAATATGGTGAAGAACACGAAGAAGCAACCGATGAGCATAGCAGTGTTCTCCTGTATCCAGTGCTTGTTTTCGGGAGTCATGAAAGAGCTGTCCTTCAAGCCTTTTATCAGCATGAAGTAGATGATGGAAGTAGCTGCGATACCGCCGAAGATACCGATGCTGTACTTCATCTTTTTGGTGTAGTTGAAGGTGAAGACGATACGTGCCAGCCATTGCACCAGCATACCGAAGAAGAAGGCGATGGCTACGGATACGAATATCGCCATGATAACGGACAATGCCTTGTCTGTGTTGATAAGATCGCCCAGTCCGAGCGTATCGCTGCCGTACACTTTGATGAGGGCGAGGGCAAAGGTTCCGCCCAGCAGCTCAAAGACCATGGATACGGTGGTGGACGTCGGCATTCCCATGGTGTTGAATACGTCCAGCAGTACCACGTCTGTCAGCATCACTGCCAACAGGATGCACATGATTTCCGCAAAATAAAAATGCTCCGGCTGGTAGATACCGTGACGGGCGATGTCCATCATGCCGTTGGAGAGGGCAGCGCCGATGAATACACCGATACCTGCTATAAACAGTATCGTCTTGAAAGATGCTGCTTTGGCTCCGACAGCAGATTGTAGAAAGTTAACCGCATCATTGCTGACACCCACGACGAGGTCGAAGACCGCGAGGACGAACAGGAAGATGACAATGCATAAGTAGATAGTTTCCATAACATGTATTTTATTTCCGGTTGCAAAGGAACGTGTTTCGTGTTGCAGGGAAATGTCATATATGTTACAGAAATGTTACAAACTTCTCTCTCAACTTTCCACTCTCAGTTCTCCGCTTTTCAGGTATTCATAGAAAGTATATTGCGCCCGTACTTTCTCCTTTTGCGGACGGGCTGATTTCCAGCGGTTACGCAGGTGGTCGTCCACAAAGCAGGCTTTGCGCTTGTCCGAGAGCTGGATGGAAAGCATGTCCGACAGTTCCCGTTTCAAATCCGGGTCCAGAATTGGGGTTACAGCCTCTATGCGGCGGTACAGGTTCCGGCGCATCCAGTCCGGCGAGCCGAGGAAAAGTTTCGGCTTTCCGCCGTTGCCGAAGTACCACACACGGGCATGTTCCAGAAAGGTATCCACGATGCGTGTCACGCGGATGTTGTGGCTGTACTCCTGCCCGGGGATGAGGCAGCAGATGCCGCGGACAATGAGGTCTATCTCTACACCGGCTTGCGAGGCTTCGTAGAGGCGGTCTATCATGGCGGGGTCTTGCAGGGCATTCATTTTTAGGATAATCCGTCCTTGCTTGCCTTGCCGGGTCAGTTCTATTTCGTGATTGATGAGGCGGTTCAGTTCAGGAATCAGGTTGAAGCGGGCCACAAGCAGGCGGTGGAACACCGGATTTTCCTTTCCCTGCAGAGTACGGAACAAGTTGTGCAGGTCGTTTACAATCACCGGGTTGCAGGTGAATAGTCCGCTGTCTGCATAGAGGGTGGCGGTCTTTTCGTTGAAGTTGCCGGTGCTGATGTAGGCGTAGCTTGTCAGTTTGCGCCCTTCCTTGTCGCGGCGTAGCACGAGGGCTACTTTGGCATGTACCTTTAGTCCTGGTATGCTGAAAATGATGTTGATGCCGGCGGCTTTCATCATCTCGGCGGTGGCGAGGTTGTTTTCTTCGTCGAAGCGGGCTTTCAGTTCCACAAAGACGGTGACTTTCTTTCCGTTCTGTGCGGCGGCTATCAGGGTGTTGATGACGGTGGAGTTCTCTGCCACGCGATACTGGGTCACCATGATTTCACGCACGGTGGGCTCGTGGACGGCTTCATATAGAAAATGGATGAAGTGGTCGAAGGAGTGGTAGGGATAATGCAGCAGCAGGTCCTTCTTCTCCACATAGCGGAAGATGGATTCGCGTTCGTCCAGGCAGGTCAGCTTCATGGGCTGGGGTTTCTTGATGGGACGTACGCTTTGGTTGGGATTGGGCAGATGCCGCAAATCCTCCATGTTGAGGTGCTTGTCTCCCGGCACCAGCTCCCGGCGGTCTATGCGGTAGGCATCTACCAGAAAGTCGAGGAAGTCCTGGGGCATGGCGCGGTCGTATACAAAACGGCACACGGCGCCTATCTTGCGTTTCTTTACCTTCTTCTTCACCTGCTCGATGATTTCGGAGGTATTGGCGGCATCGTCTATCAGAATATCCGCATCGCGTGAAATCTTGATGCAATAACTGCTGTCCACTTCATAACCGGGGAAGATGGTATCCAGATTGGCCTTGATGATGTCTTCAATGAACATCAGATAATAGTCTTTCCCCACCTTGGGCAGCTGGATGAAGCGCGGCACTTTGCTGTACGGCAGTTTCATCACGAAATACTGGATGCGGTTTGGAGAACTGGCGGGAGCTCCTTTCAGATGAAGCCGTACGGCTAGATAGAGACGGTTGTCGCGCAGGAATGAAATCACCTTGTCCTTGCTTACGGGCACCGGGGCCAGATAGGGGAATATCTCTTCGCGGAAGAAGCTGCGCACAAAGTCGCGGTGAAACGGTTCTACGTTGCGGCTTTGATAGAATATGATGTGATGTTTCCGCAGGGCGGGCAGTATCTTCTGTTCGTAGATGCGGATACGTTCCTCCAGTTGGCGATTGACTTCTTGGTTGATTTCATCTACCAGTTCGGCGGCAGACTGCATAGTCTCTTCATCGCTTTGCGAGGCTCCGGTGGCTATGGCCTTATGGTCGGCTACGCGTATCTTGTAGAATTCTTCCAGATTGGAAGAGTATATAGAAATAAAGTTGATGCGTTCGTATAGCGGCAATGTCTCGTCTTCCGCTTCCAGCAGTACGCGGTAGTTGAAGGAAAGCCAGCTGATGTCACGTTTGAAATATCTGTTGTCCATGGTGTTAAGGTGTTAATGTGGCATATTAGCACATTACCACATTGTATTCTTCCCAAATATAATTACCTTTGTCTTAATAAACAAAGGAAAGATGACAAAAGTTGGTTTATTATCGGATACGCATGGCTACTGGGATGAAAAGTACCTGCAATATTTTGAGGGCTGTGACGAAATATGGCATGCCGGTGACATCGGTTCGCTGGAAGTGGCACAGAAGCTGGCGGCTTTCCGTCCCTTCCGTGCCGTGTATGGCAATATTGACGGGCAGGAGATACGGCAGCTCTATCCGCAGATTCTCCGTTTCACGGTGGATGGGGCGGAGGTGCTGATGAAGCATATCGGCGGTTATCCCGGCAACTACGACCCTTCCATCAAGGGCAGCATTCTGGTGCGTCCCCCAAAGCTGTTCATCAGCGGGCACTCGCATATACTGAAGGTGAAGTATGACAAGACGTTGGATGTACTCCACATCAATCCGGGCGCTGCGGGCATTCAAGGTTTCCATAAGGTGCGTACGATGGTACGCTTTGCGGTTGATGGGGGAACGTTTAAAGATTTGGAGGTGATAGAACTTGCTGACCGATGATGTAGTTTGTTTATTTTCAATGGATTGTATTTACCGATTGTTTACGCTGTAGTGTAAAAGCCGTTACATGCTAATGTAAAGGTCGTTACGCTATTGGGTAAAGGCCGTTACACTATTTGGTAAAGGTCGTTACACGCTGAGGTGAAGACCGTTTCATCAAGGGGTGACGGCCGTTACGCACTGAAGTAAGCAAAACAATGTACCGGAGTAAGCAAAGCAATGAAGTAAAAAGATGAAACCAAGCCTTCACTTAATCGAATTTTTCCATTATCTTTGTACCCGAATAGCAAGTAGAGCCGTGGGGCATCGTCCTCCTTCTTATTTTATTCTCCATTTTGAAGTATCACCGAAAAAGAACTGAAATATGAAAGGAATTATTCTTGCAGGTGGCAGTGCCACTCGTCTCTATCCGTTGTCCAAGGCTATCTCCAAGCAGATAATGCCCGTCTACGACAAGCCGATGATATACTACCCGCTCTCTACACTGATGTTGGCGGGAATTCGCGAAGTGCTTATTATCTCTACTCCACGTGACTTACCCATGTTCCGCGAGCTGCTGGGAACCGGCGAAGAACTCGGTATGTCCTTTTCCTATAAGATACAAGAGAATCCCAACGGACTGGCACAAGCCTTTGTGCTGGGTGCAGAGTTCTTGGACGGCGGACCGGGCTGCCTTATTCTGGGCGACAACATGTTCTACGGTCAAGGCTTCTCCGCCATGCTGAAGCGTGCCGCTTCCATAGACAAGGGTGCCTGCATCTTTGGTTATTACGTCAAGGACCCCCGTGCCTACGGTGTAGTGGAGTTTGATGCCAACGGCAAAGCCGTCTCGCTGGAAGAAAAGCCTGCCAATCCTAAAAGCAACTATGCCGTCCCCGGACTGTACTTCTACGACTCCACCGTGACAGAGAAAGCCGCCTCCTTGAAGCCCTCTGCTCGCGGCGAATACGAAATTACCGACCTCAACCGTCTCTATCTGGACGAGGGCACACTGAAAGTGGAGCTCTTCGGCCGTGGCTTTGCCTGGCTCGACACCGGCAATTGCGACAGCCTGCTGGAAGCCAGCAATTTTGTCGCCACCATCCAGAACCGTCAAGGCTTCCGCGTGAGCTGTATCGAAGAGATTGCCTGGCGCAAGGGCTGGATAGATGTAGACCAGCTGTATCGCTTGGGTGAACAGCTTGGCAAGACCGAATATGGCAAATACCTGATGGAACTGGCTGAATCGAAGCGATGAACTCTTTGTTCCCCAAAAAGAGAAGGAGAATAGTTCTCCTATAAAGGCCCGCTGACTTTAATTTTTAATTTATAATTTTTAATTCTCATGAAGACTTATCTCGTAACCGGTGCCGCCGGTTTTATCGGCGCCAACTATATTAAATACATCCTGGCAAAACATAATGATATTAAAGTGGTGATACTGGATGCCTTGACCTACGCAGGCAATCTGGGCACCATTGCCAATGACATTGACGATGAACGTTGCTTTTTTGTAAAAGGTGACATCTGCGACCGCGTGCTTGCCGACGAACTGTTTGCCAAGTATAAATTCGATTACGTAGTGAATTTTGCTGCCGAGAGCCACGTAGACCGTAGCATAGAGAATCCCCAGCTTTTCCTGATGACCAACATCCTGGGTACACAAAACCTGCTCGACGCCGCCCGCCGTGCCTGGGTCACGGGCAAGGACGAGTCCGGTTATCCCACTTGGCGCAAAGGCGTTCGTTACCATCAAGTGTCTACCGACGAAGTTTACGGCTCACTTGGTGCCGAAGGCTACTTCACAGAGCAAACCCCGCTCTGCCCGCACAGCCCTTACAGCGCCAGCAAGACGAGTGCCGATATGGTAGTGATGGCCTATCACGACACCTATAAGATGCCCGTCACTATCACCCGCTGTTCCAACAACTACGGTCCTTATCACTTCCCCGAAAAGCTGATTCCGCTTATCATCAAGAATATTCTCGAAGGCAAGAACCTCCCCGTCTATGGCGACGGCAGTAACGTGCGTGACTGGCTCTACGTGGAAGACCACTGCAAAGCTATCGACCTGGTTGTCCGCGAGGGTGTGGAAGGCGAAGTCTACAACGTAGGCGGTCACAACGAAAAGACCAATCTTGAAATCGTGAAGCTGACTATTGCCACCGTCCGCCGCTTGATGGAGGAAGAACCCCGTTACCGTGCAGTGCTGAAGAAACAAGTAAAAGCCGCCGACGGCACGATTGACATCAGCTGGATAAACGAAGACCTTATCACCTTCGTCAAAGACCGCCTAGGTCACGACCAGCGTTATGCCATCGACCCCACAAAGATTACCAATGCCCTGGGCTGGTATCCGGAGACGAAGTTCGAGGTCGGCATCGTCAAGACCATTGAATGGTACCTGAACAACCAGCCGTGGGTGGAAGAAGTGACCAGCGGTGACTATCAGAAGTATTACGAACAGATGTATGGAGATAGGGGGTAAGGTTTAGGGATTAAGGATTAGGGTCTAACCGCTAATCCTTAACCCCTAACCCCTCAATTCAGCGCCACCGCTAACAGTAATCCTAAGAACAGCATATTGCGCGACGTCTCGCCCAGTATGCTGTTCAGCTTTTTACCGCTGCCTATCTGTACCATCTTGCGCCACGTCAGCGCGTGCATGTAGAGGTAGACGCAGGGAGCCCAGATAAATTCCAGCGGAGTCAGCTTGCCCGTGTGGACAAACCAGAAGCAGAGCAGCACGGCGGCGATGCCCAGTGCCAGATACATATTCTCACCGAACTTCTTGCCGTAGCGCACCACCAGCGTACACTTGCCGCTCACTACGTCCTGCTCGCGGTCGCGATAGTTGTTCACCATCAGCAAGGTGTCTATGGCGAGGCCACTGACGAGCGACAGCACCACCACATCCATATTCAGCGTATAGGCCTGCACGTAGTAGGTGCCGCATACGGGCACGAAGCCGAAGAACACCAGCACCAGTACGTCGCCCCAGCCCCGATAGGAGAGCAGCGTGGTATAGAGGAAAGCAAACAGTATGCACACCACGCCCAGCACCACCAGTTCCCAGCCTCCGTGGGGCAGCTGCCCCCAGACGCTGAACAGCACTGCCAGCCCTGCCAGGCACGACAGCGTCAGTGCGATGCCGATGCCGGTTTTCATGGCTGGCGGCGCAATCCAACCTTC
>ERZ791724.1754-NODE-1754-length-10888-cov-1.740330_pt1 | contig 10888 bp, 7 predicted proteins | sample MGYA00510044_ERZ791724 | MGnify/ENA primary metagenome ERZ791724 (study PRJEB30046, sample SAMN00715140) | human gut metagenome | study: EMG produced TPA metagenomics assembly of the A metagenome-wide association study of gut microbiota in type 2... | reverse complement strand
CAAAAAAGGGCTACCCCCTTTACCCGGGATGGTGTAGCCATCCGAGGCAAAGGGTGTAGCCTTAAGGGGGAAAGGGTGTAGCTATTTCAACAACGCTTCTACGTGCTCCATATAGAGCTTTCGGATAGCGGGTAGCTCGCCCAGTCCTTGCATACGCACATTCACCTGGTAGCTTGCCTTTTCCATTTCCGGTTTCCATACTCCGACGATGTCTTCTTTCGTATGATTACCGCATACCAGCAACAACGGTATCAGTGTTACTTGTTTCGGGCGTGTCTCCTTCAACTGTGCCAGTGTAGCGTCCAGTGTAGGATAACCCTCGATGGTGCTGACGTGGAAGTTTTTCAGTCCGTGGGCTTTCATCATATAGTCCAGCATGGCGTAAGTGGCGGTACTTGGCAATTGATTGCCGTGTCCCACATAGATGACGTCCTCTTTCTTTCCAGGCTGTTCCTGTGCCAGAATTTCGATAACCTTTTCGCAATCTTCCACTGTATAAAGCAATGGATTACCTACCTTTATTTCTTTAAAGAAGGGTTTCACGCTCTCCGCATCGCGGCGGACGGAAGTCATTTCACTTCCTTCAATCAGTGTTGTACTCTGTATCAGTACACGCGAATATCCTTCGCTTCTGAGTTTCAGCAGTGCGTCTACCGGACTGTCTTTATGAACGCCCTGCTTCTCCAGCCTGCGCCGAACAATGGGAGAGATATACGCTTCGCGCACTTCAAACTGCGGGAAAGTTTCTTTTGCCTCACGGGTGATTACGTCGAGCGTCAGTGCACGTGTATCAGGGTCCGAACTTCCGTAATGGGTAATGAGAAGGGCAGTCTTCTCCCCCTGTGCAGAGGAGAAGAGAGCCACACTCAGTAAACAAAGAGTGATGAAAAGATGCTTCATATCAATAATAAGTTGTTATGCGTTAATTCTTTAGTTTTAAAGTCAGACTCACCACCAACATACGTCCCGGCGAGTACAGGGTGAAGTTCTTCGTCAGAGGTCTCATATCCCTCTTGTTGAAGATATTGTCGATACCGATACCGGGTTCCAGGAAGAAACTGCTGAAACAGTCGAAGGAGTGGCGGGTGTTCAGGTTCCAGATACCGTAACCCGGAGCATCTCCGTCGGCATCTCCCGGATAGTAGCATTTGCTTTGCAGACGGCCGTTCAGGTTGAGGTTCATGGTGTAGTCACCCCATGAATGTGCATAGTTTCCGCTGATGGTTGCCGTGTGGCGGATGCTGCGTTGAATGTTTTGCCAGCCTTCTTCACCTTTACCACGGGCATAAGCGTAGGTATAGTTACCATTCAGCGTAAATCCGGCGAACGGATTGCCTGACAAACTTACCTCAAAACCACGGACGGTAGCCTTTTCAAAGTTGATGTATTCTTTCAGGTTCACATTCTTGGTAGATGATAAGTCTGCCAGTTCGGGGAATTCTTCTTTCAGTTGCTGTTGGGCCTCAGCGGACAAATCATTGAATGCGGTTACTTTGGAAGACACCATATCTGTCAGATAATTCAGATATCCCGTAACGGAGGCACTGAAACGGTTGGTGCGGTATTCCATATTGATGGAGTAGTAGTTGCTGTGTTCAGGCTTCAGGTCAGCGTCACCGATGGAGATGGTGTATTTGCTACCCATTTTCTTGAACATGCTGTAATACAATTCGTCTACGCCGGGAGCACGGAAACCAGCTGCATACGTAGCACGCACGTTGAAGTTTCCAATATTGTACATGGCTGCCACTTTCGGGGTGAAACGTCCACCTGCCTGTTCATGATAGTCATAGCGTGCACCGACGATGCCCGTGAAATGATCCCATAGTTTTACTTCATGCTGTCCGTAGCCCGACAAAGTATATACTCCCTTGTCTACATCGGCATCGGGACGAACAAGAATGTCCTTGCGGTAGTCCACTCCGAAGACAGTGGTACTGTTGGTGGTGAAACCGAAGATACCTTTTAATTCGGCATCATGAAACTTCTGTCTTTTGGTGAATGCGTAGTCCCCCGGTTGGTAATCACCGGCTGCCAGCATGTATTTGTAGCGCGAAGTATAATTGTTTCCTACATAATCCAACTGGATGGAGGAACGTTTGTTCAGTCTGTACTTGGCTCCTGTACCCCAGTTGTAGCCTTCGTAATGCGTATTATAATCATTTCCGCCTGTCATGCCGTCGCGTTTGGCAGGGCGGTCGGTCATGCGCCAGTAATATCCGCCGTTGGCATAGAACGAGAGTTTTTCCGTAGCATCGTAGGTGAATTGCTGAGAAAAGTTATTCATGCTGTAGCCGATGGAAAGCTGATCAAGGGTTTCAACCAGGTCATCATTCTTGTCTACGGTCAGGCCACTGTTCTGCCAGCCATCCGAGTGATCGTATTTATAAGCAGTGTAAGAGGCGAGCTTTCCTTTGGCAATGTCCAGATTGAGGCCTTGTGAAAACTGATTCTTTCTTGTATAACGGCTGTTGGTGGTGAAGGAGATTTCATTTTTCGGCTGGTTGGTGATGATGTTGATAACACCGGCAATCGCATCCGAGCCATAGAGCGAAGAAGCTGCGCCGTTTAAAACTTCGATACGCTTCACACGGCTCATGTCTATCTGGCTGATGTCAATATTACCGCTGATATCCCCCGTCACTTTACGTCCGTTAATCAGTATCAGTACGTATTTATTGGAAAGTCCGTTCATCATCAGATACGAACCCATGGCATTCGGGGAGAAGGAGAGAGAGGGAACCATCATGGTCATGGCCTGTTGGAAATCCGTGATTCCGGCACGTTTTATTTCGTTAGCGGTGATGACGGATACCGGCGCCGGAGTATTTTTCAGTCGCTGGTGCGTACCCGTACCGGTTACTACTACAGGATTCAAATCCACAGTTTTATCTACGGAAGTTTCACCTTTATCAGCCTGTGCCCACGCACCGGCAGCGATACTTCCCATTAAGAGAGTCGTTAAGAATCTTTGCTTTATCATAAAATTATCGTTTGTTTGGAAATGCAAAGATATGGGGAAGATGAGGGCAAGAAAATACCCACTGATGGGTATTTCTATTGTTAAAAATCCTTGTTTATAGGTATGGACTCTTTAACTTTTATTCAAAGGGTGACGGATGTCTATCATTATTCTGGAACATAGATAATTTCTCCACTTTCCAGTTGGTAGGCTACACCGACTTTTTTCCCTCGCTTGCCGGAAGTTTCCTGTTCCTCGCTGGGAGTGTATCGCTTGATTTCCTGTCCTTCTTTCGTAATGATTTCCATATTCTCTTTTCCGGGATTCTTCACCATAGTGAAGTCTTCTTTGGAAAACATTTCCGTCATGTTGAAGCGGGTGACGAGGGCAACCATCAGTGCGACAGCAAAGACCATGGCTACATCAAAAAGGTTCGCTACCGTACCCATCGGGTCGGAGTCCGTTTGGTTGTGAAGCAGTCTGTTTCGTTTCATATTTTTTTATGCGCTGAGGGTTATTCATTGGTTTTGTTTCGCAGAGTCTTGTCCAGATATTCCAGATCATTTACTTCACGGGCATACCAGCGTTGTTTCACTTGCAGAGTGATGACGCCGACTGCGGCAATCACCATACCAACCACGGTGGTGGCAAAGGCTACCTGCATATTGTAAGCCATTGAGGAAATATCTCCTGTAGCCAGTCCGACAAGGGCGGGACCCATCGGGATCAGTGTTCCCATCAGTCCCAGCATCGGGCCGAGTTTGATGAAAGTGCGCGAGCGTCCCAGCTCTTTTTCGGCGTCTACTTCGAAGTTGGCGAGCAGGCGTTCGCAGTAGGCGGCGTTATCGCGGTGTTCGGCAAGCTTTTTCAGACAACGGAGCAAAGGTTGTTTCCCGGCTTGGGGCAAGCTCTGCAACTGTTCGTTAATGTTTTCAGGAGTGATGGTTTCCAACATCTCGGAGAGTTGCTTTTGTCGTTTCATCCGTTGGTAGAATTCTCCGAAGAAACCTCCGGCAAGGATAATGGCGCGGAGGAAGAACAGGAGTAATAATACGATGACCGGAACAAGTAGTCCGTTGGATATCCAGAAGAGTGAGTTTGAAATGGTTTCCATAATGATATTTATAATTTAAGTAGTTACTGTTTATTTAGTAGCCGGTAGCTATGATGCTCAGTACGACTATGAATAAGTTTACAATAAAAAGGATTTCGAGGCGCAGGGCTTTGTCTCCCAATGGGATTTGCAGCAATCGGGCACCGACACCGATAAGTAAGAATGTGGTGGTGGCTACTATCCACGAGAGCATATTGAAATCAATGCCCGGAAAAGAGAATAATAATTCAGCCAGTATATAGCATAGTACGCCACCTATCAATAAACCGGGGTAAAGGTGGAGCAGGAAGGTGACGCTTCGTTTGAATGCAGTGTCTCTTGTACGCATTCCGGAGAAGCAGTCGAAGCAAAAGGTTATCAGGATGGCGGCTTCCAGTGTGATGCAAACAGATACATCCAGCATTTTCTCCCGGGAAGCAAAAAAGGCTGCTATTGCTGTCTTAGATTGCTCGGTTACCCAAGGGGTAATGAGTAAAACAAATAGGGCGTAACATAGTGCTGTCAGCCACGTTCCCCAACGGGGATAGAAGCCGACCTTCAGCAGGAAGCTGAGGGTGATGAAGATTGCTAATATAGGGATGACGTAATCCATAGTTATATTTTTGTCCGCGTACCCATCTTTCTAGATTATCTTTTTCTTCTTTTAATTAATGCAACCAGTCCAATGAACACCACCAGTATCACGCCTCCAATCACTAATCCGTTTGTAGTACGTTTCTGCGCTACCTGTTCCGGTGTCAGCTTCTTTTCTTTCAATACTACATCTTTTCCATTGGCCGAAGCGGCTTCATATATTGCTTTCATATCCTGATTGAATTCCTGTTTCTCTTTCGCATCCAGATTATCCGCAACGAACGACTGTAATTTGGCATTGTCACATACAAACTCCGTGCAGGCGGCACCCTTCTCACGGGTTATCTGTGCATGCAGTGCAGCTGTTTCTTTCAACTGTTCAGGGCTTGCTTTCCAATAGCCTTTCCGTGCACTTTCCAGCATCACCGCAGTCATAGCCTGATAGGATGCCGGATTCACCCGGAGAAAATAATCTTGTATTCCGAGTTTATTTTCATCCTGAATGTACATCCGGTACAGGTCATTAAAAATCTCCTTATCCATTGCCGACGGACGCATTACATGCCAGCCGAATATATTGCGGAAAATCTCTCCGAACATTTGTGCCGAACCTGCACCGCCTTTCATCCGTTCCTGTATGAATGTCGGATTCAGTATCGTAGCCCGTGTCTCCACAGCAATCGCCTCTTTGGTCTCCTGCATACGGCGGTTGGTACGGTTACGATAATCGGCCATATAAGCATCCGGTTCTTTACCCGTCAGTGTTTTTACAGTAAGAGATAATCCGCCGGTGAATTCATATACGTGGTCCAATGAAATAGGTCCCCACGTATTGCTCTGCTGCGGTTGAATGACTACATCCGTTTCGGAGAGGGCGGAGGCAAACAAATCTTTCTGAACCTCTCCCCAGTTATCCTCATCACCATAAGCGGCACCCATATTATTGAGATACCCTTGGGCGATTTCCTTTTCATCCTCCCATGATCCGCTATGCTCGGTATATCCCATGATTCCTGTACTGTATCCACTATTAACAGGACCGAATACACGCATCACAGACATTTCCCGTGCACGTTTTGGGGAAGTCCCTTTCTCCACCAGTAACTTTTCCTGTAGCACTGTTCCCGATGCCACATAGTTGGGATATGCTTCGTCCTTTGCTTCCGATGCCAGACGAACCGCATCCGTCAGTACAGACGTGATCCGGCTATGTCACGAAGCTGTCCTGAGACTTGTACCACTACATTGATACGTGGGCGCCCCAGTTCTTCGCTGGGCACAAGTCTCAAATCTACTACACGTCCTTGTCCGTCGCGTACAGGCTCCACACCCAGCATCCAGAAGACTTGTGCCAGCGTAGCTCCTTCGGTTGTGATAAATTCACCCGCCCAGAAAGTATAGCTCACTTTCCGCGGATATTCCCCATGTTTGCCGGTGTATTGTTTCAGGGTTGCTTCCGCCAGTCGTTTTCCGTCTTCCCATGCACGTGGATTAGGGGTTGTTTCAGCATTTACGCTATACATATTTCTTCCTGTGGGCAATACATTAGGGTTCAATACCGGATCTCCACCCGGGGCAGGCAGAACTGTTCCTCCATTCAGGCCGCGCACCATTGCGTTGAATTCATTGGCGGTAGAAGCTATTAGTTGTTCGCGATAGCGCAATGCGGGGCGAAGGTCCGGGGCAATGGCAACCGTATCACGTGGCGGATTCTGTAACATAGCCGTCAGTCGTTTCTTTGCCGTTGGCAGATAATGGTGGGCTATATATGTAAAGTCTTGCAATTGTTCCGTAGTAATCTTGCCTTTATCCCGGTCAGCTTTGGCCGTTTCGTAAGCCAGGGCATCTGCACTGACGGCAAGGGTGGTTTGCAGTAAGTTACGTTCCGAATAAGGTTCACCCATCGTGTAGTATGCACCCAGCATCTTCTCATTAGCTATTTCTTCGGTAAAGGCATCCAGACGTTCCAGTTCTTCGGCAGTATAGGGTTTGTCCGGTACGGAATCCAGTTCCAAGTCCCGGTGAAGTCCCAGGCGAACAATCTCTTTCTTGATGCGCATTCCCAGCATACGATGTCCTTCCGTACCTTCATCCAGAAGTTTATGAATATCTTCCAGTAATTGGTTATATCGCTGTCTCATGCCACTTTCCGCATAAGGCGGAGTCAGATGAGTGACGAGTACAGCATGTGTACGCCGTTTGGCAATAATGCCTTCTCCTACGTTTCCCGTAGTATAGAAATAGAAATGCGGCAGATTACCTACCAGTGCTTCCGACCAGTCTGCTTGTGATAAACCCACATTCTTTCCCGGGGTATATTCCAGGTTTCCATGTGTACCGAAGTGTATCAGTGCATCCGCTTTAAAACCTTTCTGCATATACAGATAAGGTGCCAGATAACTGTGAGGCGGTGCTACGGGCATACCATGTACCAGTTTGAAATCGTCGTCTCCTAATGCCGGACGAGGTTGTGGAAACAATAACACATTGCCGAATCGCAGGCAGGCAATGGCGATACTGTCTTCCGTGGCTAATAAATTGCCGGGAGCGTCTCCATAACGGTCAGTCACTTCCTTGTACTTTTCAGGCAGAATCACTTCTTTTGCCCAGGTTTCATATTGTCCGGTAGACAACCATACAGGGTGTGCTGTTTTCAGGAATTGTTCCTGTGCCCCTTTGGCATACGAACCCATAACAGAACCGTCACGGTATATCCTGTTTCCGAATTCTTCTACGGTGGCAGGCAGATTGCTTACGTCATATCCTTCATTGCACAAGCGTTTCAGGAAATTATAAAGAGAAGGAATCACCTCCATACCGCTTGCCAGCAAGGCATCTTTACCGGGTGTTTTGAAGTAGCAGATGGCGACACGTTTGTCCTTGTTGGATTTATCGCGAAGGGACATATATTTGCTGATATGCTCAACTAAGGCATCCATCTGTTCCGGTTCCGGTGTATGCAGAATATATCCTTCTTCATTCTCATTTTGTGTGGAAATACATAAGGGGGCCATGCCTCCGTCTATTTCGGGTACTACTACACGTGCCGTCAGTGTACCTCCACTTACGGGTACGTTGGGATTCAGCCATTCTTCACGCGGTTGTACCAGTGGGAAAGGCATGAAGAGGGGAATATTTTCCTGATGTAACCAGTTAATGAGCGAGTCATTTCCCAGATGTCCCATAGGCAGATAAATCAATCCGTCGGGATGAAGGGTACGTATCAGGTCTTCGCGTCCCTTACCGCTACCGGTGATGGGATAAATGTTGAAACCTGCCTGTGTCAGACGGGAGATCAGAGTATCTACATGGGCGCGGGTACCTTCCACCGGAAAACTGATACCTGAGATAAAAGCAAGATTGCGCCCACCTTCGTGGTAGAGCTGTTTTTGTTTCAGATATTCAGTCAACTCTTGCGGTGTTTTGAAGTATTGACCGTATTCCTGATGATAAAACAGGTTGTTGGGTAATTCTCTGGGATTTTCAAAAGAACGGTCACCCAGTCGATGGGGAGTGGAGATGTGTCGCAGATAACGCAAAGCATTCCTGTAGTTCTGTCTGCAAGCATTTTGGAAATACATTTGCAGGGTCTCCTGTTGTTCAGGGGTGATATTGTGATTGACGATGAAGTTGAAATGTCTTAGCGCATTGGTAAAAACTGGAATACCTTTGGCAGCTACCCGTTCCAGTTCCGCTACTTGTGTTTCGTCCAGAAACAATCCGCGTCCGTACATCATAATGGCATCATAGCCGGAAAGGTTTTTCACTTCCTCCATATTGATGCACTTCACGCGGATATGGCTGCAATCATTATTCAACGCGATGTCTGCTGCTTGTGCGGGCAGGGGATTGATGATGAGGATGCGGGTAGGTGCCCACCAATAATTGTAGGCTGCAAAGCAAACGATGACTATGGCGATTATGCAGCCAAGGATTATTCCTGTTCTTTTCTTGTTCATAGTAAGCTGACATTCAAGGCATGAAACTCCTGGTTTCATGCCTTGAAACAAATGAGATGATTATTACTCGTCTTTTCCGGCAGCGTATGCTGCCTTTTTATCCATAATATCCAGTATTCGGTGCTTCAGTGAGAAACGGATATGGTCAATGAAAATTTCCTGTATTTCAGGTATTTGTCCCATACCCTCCATACGGACATTTACTACGTATCCTTCTTTTTCGAGTGCTTCTTTCCATTCTCCGGCAATATCATTTTTAGCATGATCGCCGGCTACAAACATGAATGGAACCAGAGTTACTTGTTTCGTCTTTCCGGCTTTCAATTGTGCCAGCATCGTTTCATATGAAGGATATCCTTCGATGGTACCTATGTGAAAGTTACTCAGTCCGTTGGCTTTCAGCATATAGTCCATCTGGCTGTAGATGGCGGTACTGGGAGTATAGGTGCCATGACCGACAAGAACAAAATGTTCCGTACTCTTTTTATTGGAAGTTTTCTTTCCTTGTGCAGTTGCGTCAAGCCGTTTTCCTAATATGCTTACCACCTTTTCAGCATCTTCAGTAGAGTAGAGCAGGGGAGTGCCTATACGAATTTCCTTGAAAAAGGGTTGTACGCTTACCATATCCCTGCGGAGTGATTCCATTTCCACACCGTCAATGATATTGGTGCTTTGTACGATGACATGTGTATAACCTTCGCTACGCAAACGAAGCATAGCATCCAGCGGAGTTCGTTTCTCGATGCCACGTGCTTTAAGACGACGGATAATGATACGGGAAGTAAAAGCTTCACGCATTTCCAGATCAGGGAATGCTTCGTGGGCTTTTGTATTGATAGCGTCAATAGTCAGAGCACGGGTATCGTCGTGCGTAGTACCGAAATGTACCATTAGCAGGGCGGCTTTATCGCCGGGTTTCATACTTGCCAGCATATCGCTTGCTACGAAGTTTTCCCCCTCGTGCGCAGGGCAGAGGAGAGTGAGGTTGCAAAGAAATAAAAGGATAAATAGCTTTCTCATAAAGTAGAGATGATTAATCGTTTTCAATGACACGTATCATGTCGAAATAGAATTTACCTTCCACTTCTGCTCCCTTTTCTACGGTACCGGTCTTGATGTCGTAGATATAGATAATGGCATTGGCATCTTCTTCTGTATCTACACCAATGTAGGCTTTATCGTTAAAGATAACGGAACGTTGCGAGAAGCGGCCACCGCTGTAAGCAATTTCTTTGCCATTGTAGCTCAGACGAGTTTTAGTTCCAGTAGTAAGATCAATGATGGCATAGTAATGTGAGAATGCATCAATAGCTGTGGGTTTCTTTATTCCAGCAGCAGCTGCTTTGTCACTAATAGGCGCATTGTCGTTGCGAGCATATACCAGAGCTTTGTTATTTCCTAAATACTGAACAGTCATCAGTTTACCGTCTGCATTGGAATAACCGTTGTATGAAGTGTCAAATTCTGTTGCACCCGCCTTGATGCGCAGCAACATACCTCTTTCAAGGCCACTTTCTTCTTCATGGAAACAAGCTAGATAAAGATTACCGGCTTCATCATACGCTACGCAGTCTTGCATCAATTCTCCATAAGCACTTCCTGCCATTTCACCCTCAACAGGAGAAAGAATATCTTTTTCCACCTTCATAGTAGATGGGTTGATGATGGCTGCATGAAATTTAGGCTCTTGTTCGCTTGCAACTGTTTGGCCTGCTTTTTCTTTCCAGTAATAGAAGTAGTACAATTTATTGTCCGATTTGCGGTAGGTGAGAATACCTGAGCTCGTCAGCTTTGTCCAGTCTGTAGGATCAGGTATATTCAATTCGCCTTCATCAAGGATCGTTAAATCGTCTGCATTTAGTTTCGTATAAAGAACTTTGTCCTTTGCGCCGGTGGTGGACATGATGACGAGTGTGTTATCGTCAATCCAGGCATGTGTGTAGGAACGTACTTTATAAGTATTAATCTTGAAGGGACGTTCTTTAATTACATTGATTTTATTATTCTTGATTTGATACTTTACGAAGCGGTCGCCCGTAGCAGGAATCTGATAATAGTATTTCCCTTTTGAGATAGACTCCATAGAGTAATTTCCCAGTTCCGAACCTACTCCTTCAACGCTGATGATACCTTTGTCGGCCGTCAGTGTACTGGTGCTGGTGACAATTGTGTTGTTCTTACTGCTCATACCGCCATGTTTACCTACGGTTACAAAAAGGTCGAAGTGATAATCACCTTCATTGATGCCCGGATCCGGAGTAGGAGTAGGGTCATCATCAG
>ERZ791724.1742-NODE-1742-length-10931-cov-2.044410_pt1 | contig 10931 bp, 9 predicted proteins | sample MGYA00510044_ERZ791724 | MGnify/ENA primary metagenome ERZ791724 (study PRJEB30046, sample SAMN00715140) | human gut metagenome | study: EMG produced TPA metagenomics assembly of the A metagenome-wide association study of gut microbiota in type 2... | reverse complement strand
TCATCGGAACCGGACATTTCAACCAGGTCGGCACTTCGGGCCAAAAAATATCTTTCCAATAGGTTTTCGTTCCGAACAGGTTGACGGCAACAAATGTAAAAAGTGCCAGAACCATCGTAATAGCAATATTACCCGTCACATTAGCTCCACCCGGGAAAATGGGAATCAACCCCATGATATTATTTATAAAGATGAAGAAGAACGCTGTCAGCAGGTAAGGAGCAAACTTCCGATACTTCGGCCCTACACAACTCTTAATGATATCGTCGTTCACCATCATGATAAACATCTCCATAAATCCGATGAAGCCGCCCGGAGCCGCACTACCTTGCGGATGTTTACGATACCACTGGGCAACGGCCAGAATAATGACAAGTAGCAATACACTGTTAATCAACAGTGACAGTGTCACTTTTGTGATAGAAATATCCCAAGGACGTATTTCGTTTCCGGCTGCATCATGCTCAACCAACTTACCTTCGTACCTGCTACCTGCCGGAGCTATGAAGAATCCTTCATAAGATCCTCCATTTTCTTCCAACCGTGAAGAGAGGAAAGCGTGCCAACCAGTCTGCGAGCTATATACAATAATAGGTAATGGGATAGTGACGTGCGTTTTTCCCCATGTGGTAATATGCCACTCGTAAGCATCGCCAATGTGCCCGAAGACGATCTCTTTCACATCCACCGTGTTTTCTTTCTGTTCGGTAGAAGTGACATCATCCCGTTTGGCTACGCTGTCAAGTTCCGCTTCAATCCCCTGTGCCACAACAGGCAAGGTAGTAAGCAGCATTCCCAGCATCAGGAATATTCCGGTCAATAGATTACGCATTTGTTTCATTTTTCTTTTCTTTTTTCTGTTTCTTTCCTACTTCATAAGTAAAAAAGAACCAAGTCTCATATATCAGATAGACTATATAGTAAAGGATGAATGTCAGCAGGAATAACTTAGCTTCTTCCCGCACTGCAAAGCAGTACACCACCAAGAGTATCACAGAAAGCAACATCTTCATCACCTTCATCGCCATGTAAAGCAGCAACATCTTTTGCGGGGCATGCTTACGGCAAGCATCAAACATAGATATCTCAAAAAGCCCGAACAAAAAGAAATATACCGGAATGAAAGGGTATCCTCCAAAATAATGTCCAGGCAATAAATAATGTAAAATCCCTGCGCCTACCCATCCTGCTATTAATGTCAACAGGGTGATCTGATATAAAAAATTGCGCTTTGTCAAGCTGATACTCATAGTATTATTTAAAATTAAGAATGAAAGAATTAAGGATGAAAAGACTATTTCAGTCTACGCAGGCAGAAACCACTCCACCACTTAACTCAATGAAACCACCCTCTATGTCAAGAGTCTGTTCTTCTCCTTCTGTCGGTACATACATCACCTTACCTTCACGAAGCGAAGACACAATGGGTGCATGTTGCGGAAGGATGGTAAACGTTCCTATCGTGCCAGGTAGCGTTACACTTTCCACTTCTCCATTATAAATTTCCTTTTCAGGAGACACTATGTTCAAATACAACTTCTTCATAGCCTCTTTCCTTCTTTTATTTTTTAATTATTTACCTGATCCAGCAATTTCTTACCTTTCTCTATCGCTTCTTCAATCGTACCAACATTCAAGAAAGCAGGTTCGGGTAGATAGTCCACCTCACCATCCAGAATCATCTTAAAGCCTTTGATAGTGTCTTCTATGGGCACCATCGTTCCCGGTACACCTGTAAATTGTTCGGCAACGGCAAAAGGCTGAGATAAGAAACGTTGCACGCGACGTGCACGATTCACCAATGTACGGTCGGCATCCGAAAGTTCTTCCATACCAAGGATAGAAATAATATCCTGTAATTCCTTGTTACGTTGCAGAATTTGTTTCACCTGCTGCGCTACGTCGTAGTGTTCCTGGCCAACAATGTGCGGGTCGAGGATACGTGACGTAGAAGCCAACGGGTCTACCGCCGGATAAATACCCAGCTCCGTAATCTTACGGTCGAGCACGGTAGTTGCGTCCAAGTGGCTGAAAGTTGTTGCAGGAGCCGGGTCGGTCAAGTCATCTGCCGGCACATAAACTGCCTGTACAGAAGTAACAGAACCATTCTTGGTGGATGCGATACGCTCCTGTAACTCACCCATTTCCGTTGCAAGTGTCGGCTGATAACCAACGGCTGACGGCATACGTCCGAGCAGTGCGGAAACTTCCGAACCTGCTTGTGTAAAACGGAAAATATTATCAATAAACAACAATACATTCTGATGTTCCTCATCACGGAAGTATTCTGCCATTGTAAGTCCTGTCTCTGCGACACGCATACGTGCTCCTGGTGGCTCGTTCATCTGACCAAACACTAGCGCGGTCTTCTCGAGAACGCCGGATTCCTTCATCTCGGACCAGAGATCGTTACCCTCTCTGGATCGCTCTCCTACACCTGTAAAAATAGAGTATCCGCCGTGCTCTGTCGCAATGTTACGGATCAACTCCTGGATCAAAACGGTCTTACCAACTCCGGCACCACCGAACAGACCGATCTTACCACCCTTTGCATATGGGGCAAGCAGATCGATTACTTTAATACCTGTCTCTAATATCTCTACGACAGGGCTCTGGTCTTCAAAGGACGGCGGATCTCTGTGAATCACCCAGTGTTCTTCTGCATCAAGATTCTCTCCACCATCTAACGTATCACCGAGCACATTAAAAAGTCTGCCCAGAGTCTTTGCTCCAACCGGAACTTTAATACCACTGCCCTCAGCGATAACCTCCATATCTTTATGTAAACCTTCACTTGCGGCAAGCATAATGCAGCGGACGGTATTATTTCCAATATGCTGTGCAACTTCCATAACACAGCGTTTTCCGTGATTGTCTACCTCAAGTGCATCTTTTATATATGGAAGGTCGTTATCTTCAAATTCAACATCAACGACAGGCCCCATGACCTGAACAATTTTACCTTTTTTCATAGAAGCTCCTTCCTATTTTTTCTTCTTATTTTTCTGTGCCTTTGCACCCCCGATCACCTCTGTGATCTGCTGCGTGATCGCAGCCTGACGTACCCGGTTATACTCAATAGACAGCTGGCTTATCATGGATCTTGCACTGTCAGTCGCTGTCTGCATTGCCATCATCCGGGAGTTATGTTCACTGGCAAAAGACTCCACCAGCGCACCATAAATATATCCGGTTACACAGTTTGGAACCACATGCTCTAAGATTTCTTCCATGGATGATTCCACTTTGATCTCTTCCTGATAAATGTCCGCCGGAGCCGGATGGATAAAATCCTCTTTTGCCAGCGGAAGTAATTTCTGTTTCTCCGCGTTCATGGAAAAAGAATTTTCCATTTTCGTGTAGACCAGATAAACCTCGTCTAACTCACCGTTCACGTATAAGTCCATCACATAATCTGCAATGACACGTGCGCGGTGCAGGGACGGATTCTGCACAGTGTATTTAAACTCTGCGTCTACCTCAAGTCCTTCCTTTGCAAAATACTGACGTCCAAGCTCTCCAACGACAAACAACTTATTGTTTTCCCCCTGGGAAAACAGTTCCTGTGCCATTTTGATGACATTGTGATTGTATGCACCCGCAAGACCTTTGTCGGCGGTGATCACAATGTAACCACGCTTTTTTTCATTGTCGGGAATCTGCTCCCTCTGATCAAAATAGCGGTTTGTCGTATCTGGCATATGTCTTAAAAATCTTGCAATTGCGGACTGGAGCGTATAGAAATACGGTTCTGTCTGCTCTAACTTCTGCTTTGCGCTGCGAAGTTTCGCGGAAGAGATCATATACATAGCACTTGTGATTTTCATGGTATCCCGGATACTTTTCATTCGTTTTTGAATTTCCTTGGTATTTGCCATGCCTTATCACCTGCTTTTATATTCTTTAACCGCCTCAACAATCTGTTCTGTGATCGTATCGTCTAAAACTTTTTTCTCATTCAGTTCATTTACGATCTCCATATGCTCTGTGTGGAAGAAATCAAGCATTCCAAGCTGGAATTCCTTGGTCTTTGCTGTCTCCACATCCAAAAGCAGACGCTTGTTTGCTGCCACCAGTGTGATGACCTGGTCTGCCAGGCTCATCGGGTGACAGAGCGGCTGTTTTAACAGTTCCATCAGACCTTTTCCATACTGAAGCTGCTCTTTTGTCGTATCATCAAGATCCGAGGAGAACTGGGTAAATACTTCCATCTCACGGTACTGTGCAAGGTCGATACGAATGGTACCGGAAGCCTTTTTCATTGCCTTTGTCTGCGCTGCGCCACCGACACGGGATACGGAAAGTCCAACATTTACCGCTGGACGCATACCGGAGAAAAACAGATCACTCTCTAAGAAAATCTGTCCGTCTGTGATGGAAATAACGTTTGTCGGAATGTAGGCAGATACATCGCCTGCCTGCGTCTCAATGATTGGCAGTGCTGTGATTGAGCCTCCGCCTAATGCATCCGACAATTTGCTGGAACGCTCCAGCAGTCTGGAATGTAAATAGAATACATCACCAGGATATGCCTCACGTCCTGGGGAACGTTCAAGCAGTAAGGACAATGCACGATATGCAACTGCATGTTTGGAAAGATCGTCATAAACGATTAGTACATCTTTTCCCTGATACATAAAATATTCTGCCAATGCAGTTCCCGCATACGGTGCGATATATTGCAGGGAAGCGGATTCGCTTGCCGTTGCAGAAAGTACAACTGTATAATCCAATGCATCGTGCTTTGTCAAAGTATTCACAAGTTTCGCAACGGTAGAAGCTTTCTGTCCGATTGCTACGTAAATACAGATCACATCTTTTCCCTTCTGGTTTAAGATGGTATCGACTGCGATGGATGTTTTACCGGTCTGTCTGTCACCGATGATCAGCTCACGCTGTCCGCGTCCGATTGGGAACATCGCATCAATTGCAAGAATACCTGTTTCAAGCGGCTGGTTTACGGACTGTCTGTCTACGATACCCGGTGCTTCCTGCTCAATTGCGCGGTAATCATCTGCCGGGATCTCGCCCTTTCCATCGATCGGTGCGCCAAGCGCATTGACAATTCTTCCGAGATAGGCATTTCCTACCGGAACACCTGCTTTTTTCTTCGTGCGTGTTACTTTTGTGCCCTCTTTGATCTCTGTATCTTTTCCAAGAATGATACAGCCGATCTGGTCACGTCTGATATCCTGAACCATACCACGGATGCCGTTTTCAAATATAACGATCTCACCATACATGGCATGCTCTATTCCATAAATGGTTGCGATCCCATCGCCAACCCAGATGACAGAACCAACTTCCTGTTCACCGGATACCATGTCATAATTTTCGATTTCTGTTTTCAGGATGGAGATAATCTCCTCTGAATTTATGGAACCCACGTCGTCACCTCCATGTTAATTTCTGTTGTAATCTGTCAAGCCGTCCCCTGATACTGAAATCCTCTTCGATGTCTCCCACGCGGAGCACGAATCCTGCGATCAGTTCCGGCTTTTTTTCGAATTCCAGCTCTACCTGTGTCTTTTTATATTTCCCTGCCAGATAGTTTCTGATCTGTGCAAGCTGCGTCTCATCCGGCACCTCTGCACATTGCATTTTTGCACGGAGTATCCCGTTTTTTTCATCATAACAGTTCTGGTATGCCGCAAACACATCTTCGATCACGTCCATATGTTCATGGTCACACAGTTCTTTCAAAAAATGATGTATCTCCTGCGGAAAAAATCTTTCGATCATCCGGTGCTTTTCTTTTCTGGAAACAACCGGGCAGTTCAACACACGCGGCAGCTCACTGGTCAGCTCAAATATTTCTTTTGTCTTTTCCACGATTTCTTTTGTGATACCAAGCTCAAAAAGAACCGTTCCGTAATTATTTGCTGTCTGTGTCATTGCAACCACCTGTTTTAGCTAAAAATTGCTCATACATGAGCTTATTCTGCTCTGCTGCATCTGCCTTGCCAAGCACTTTTCCGGCTGCCATCATTGCAAGTCCTGCAATCTGCGTCTGAAGATCCTGCACTGTCTTTTCACGCTCAAGATCAATGGTCTTATGTGCATTTGCAATGATTTTTTCTGCTTCCTGATCCGCAGCATTTACTCTGCTCTCATATTCTGCCTGTGCCGTTTTTCTTGCCTTCTCCACAATATGTGCGGACTCGTCATGTGCCTGTTTTAATGCATCCTCATACTGGCTCTTAAGTTCATTCGCCTGCTCCGTAGTCTTTTTCGCATCCGCCATCTGACCTTCGATCATCTGTCTGCGCTGTTCCATGACATTTGTCACCGGCTTGATCAAAAACTTGCGAAGTCCAAAATAAAGAATCAGCAGATTTATGATGGTAAAGAGGACATTCCAGTCAATTCTTAATAACTGCATACTCTACCATAACCTTTCTTTAGCCTAAGAATAAGATAATTAAAATTGCGACTACCATACCGAAAATTGCAGTACCTTCGGCCAATGCACATCCAAGTAATAATGCTTTTGTGATTTTTCCGTCTGCTTCCGGCTGTCTTGCGATTGCGTCCGTTGCTTTTGAGGTTGCAAGTCCGATACCAATACCTGCTCCAATACCTGTTAATGCTGCGATACCTGCTCCAATTGCGATTAATGAATTCATGATGTTTTCTCCTTTACCATTTCTTTTTCAATTTTTCTGTGAGTGTGTTTACTCAATGCTCTCCTTAATGAAGAGTGATGTTAAAAATACAAATACATAAGCCTGTATGAATCCGTCAAACAGATCAAAATAAAGGCTTAACACTGCCGGTACAAAAATCGGCACTACAATTTTGATTAATTCCATAATTACAAATGCGCCTAAAATGTTACCAAACAAACGCATGCACAGGGATAATGGCCGGATGAATACTTCGAGGATATTCATCGGCAGCATGATCGGGATTGGTTCTGCAAAACTTTTCAAAAACCCTTTTGTACCTTTTTTCCGCACTCCTGCAGCCTCAATTAAGATGATGCTCATAAGTGCAAGTGCGCCCGTCACGCCTACGTCCTTCGTTGGTGATTTCAATCCAAACAGACCGATCATATTGGCAAACCCAATATAGACACCGACCGTCATCAGATATGGGATATACTGTTTTCCCTCCTCGCCAAGAAGATCATAGAAGAAGTTATAGAGACCTCCAACTATCGTTTCCAATACGAGCTGTTTCTTACCGACGTTTTCAACCTTTAAGTTCCGCCCGAGTATTGCCGCTGCGATCAGTAATACCGCCATGATGACCCACGTGACAACAACCGATTCTGCTACCGGTATTCCGCCAAAAAGCGGGATTGTAAATGCCGTATCACAATTCAACTGCGCCATCAGCTCCTTTGATAGTTCTTCCGTATGACCACTTCCTTTCTTATTTTTTATTGCCAAACATATTTTTAGTTATTTTTTATTGAAATGTCAATTTTTTCGAAAGACTATTTTTTTCTTCTATTTTTTGTGCATTTTGTACAGTTTTCATTTTATTTTTTGTGCACTTTTTTGTTTTTCTTGTGAATTGCATTTTTTATAAAAATACATTTATCTGATTTTGTCTGTGATTAAATTTACAGATTTTCCAAGAAATGTTAATTTGAACTTGATAATTATGTGATTTTAATACAAAAAAGTCATTGAATTACTTTTGTAATAATTGTAATTCAATGACTTATGTTTTTTTGATCAGCCGAGAAGTTCCATGATCTCCTCTTTTGTGAATACTACAGAATCCATTCCCTCGCCCTCCAGCACCTGCTCGGCAAGCTTTTTCTTTTTCTCCTGGATATCAATGATCTTCTCCTCGATCGTACCCTGGGAGACGAGTTTGTAAACTGTCACGACATTCTTCTGCCCGATACGGTGTGCACGGTCGGTTGCCTGATTCTGCACGGCAACGTTCCACCATGGATCGTAATGGATGACGATGTCCGCTGCGGTGAGGTTCAATCCGGTTCCTCCTGCCTTTAAGGAGATGCAGAACACCGGGACATCATCTTTGTTGAAGCTGTCTACCATCTGCATACGTTTTTCCTTATTGACGGAGCCGGTGAGCATGTAGTAATCAATGCCCAGCTTTTTCAGCTGTTCCGCCAGACGGTCTAACATGGTCGTGAACTGGGAGAATAACAGCACCTTGTGTCCACCGTGCACTGCGTTCCCGATCAGATCCATACACATCTGGACTTTTGCGGATTCGCCCTTGTAATCTTCGAATAAAAGTGCCGGATCACAACAGAGCTGACGCAGTTTTGTAAGTTCTGCAAGGATCTGGATTTTGTTGGACTTAAATTCCGCCTCGCTCTTGCCATCTAACATCTGCTTCATCTGCTGCACATGCGCATCATAAAGAGCCAGCTGTTCGCCCTCCATCTTCGCATAAACATTCTCTTCGAGTTTTTCCGGAAGATCTTTTAATACATCACCTTTTAACCGGCGCAGGATAAACGGACGGATCATGCGCTGTAAACGTTCCATCTTGTTCTCATCTTTGTTCACAACGATCGGTGTCTCGATCTCCTCACGGAACTTCTGATATGTATACAAAAATCCCGGCATCAGGTAATCAAAGATACTCCAAAGCTCACTTAAGCGGTTCTCGATCGGTGTACCGGTCAGCGCCAGCTTAAAGGCTGCCGTGATCTTCTTGACGCCTTTTGCCGCCTGCGTTCCAGCATTTTTAATATATTGAGCTTCATCAATGACCTGAACTGCAAACACAATGTTTTTGTAATACTCCACATCACGTTTTAACAGATCATAGGATGTGATGAGGATCTGCCCGTCCGTGGTGTGCCGGATGATATCTTTTCGTTCCGGTGCACTTCCTGTGATCGTCACAGTCTCAAGTTCCGGTGCAAAACGCTCAATCTCTTTCTGCCAGTTATAAACTAAAGATGCAGGACATACAATAAGTGATCTGCGGCGCTCCTTTTCCCCTGCATCATAATCCTGACGCTCTGCCAGAAGAAGGCTTATTACCTGAAGCGTTTTTCCAAGTCCCATATCGTCCGCAAGGATTCCGCCAAAACCGTTCTCCCGCAGCGTTTTCAGCCAGAGGAAACCGTTTTTCTGGTAGTTTCTCATAACATTTTTCAGGGAATCCACCACCTCATAATCGCTGTCCTCGATGGTTTTCATGTTCCGCACCATGCCTTTGAATTCCCTGTTTTTCTCGATAGACAGCAGCTGGTTATTTTTCAGTGCTGCATCCAGATACATAGCGCGGTATTTTGGGATCACGACGGTTCCTTTTTTCAGGCTTGCCTCGGTAAGCTGTAAGTCCTCACTGACTTCTGCAAGCGCACTGATCCCATCCTCTTTGATATCTAAGAAATCCCCGTTTTTCAGACGGATATACTTTTTCTTTCTGTCGTACTTGGAAAGCAGATATGCCAGCTCCTCGGAGGACATTTCATCGGAGTGTACCTTTAATTCCAGAAGGTCACTCTTTAAGGAGACACCCACGGATACGCTCGGCGCATTGACCACTTTCATATTGCGGAACTTGTCCGACGTGTAAATTGCCATAAAATGGCTTAAACGCTGCAATCCACCCGCCACGAGCTGATAGAGCAGATCTTCGTCTTTTGCAATGACAAAAAATGTCTTCGAATGGTCATACTCATTGAAATACGGCTCCACAAGGCTCTTGATGCGCAGCTCCTCAGACAGATCACGCACCTCGCCCGGTTCTACCTTGGCAAGCACGTTGTATTTATTATCTCCATATACAGCGACCAGCTTCGCTCCGACAACATCCATTGCCTGGCGGTCCAGATATAACTCGAATTCCGGCTTCGGCGGAACATAAAGTGCCTCATCAAAACCTTCCGGGATCACATCGAAGCTCTCCCGCACCATCGGCAGAAGATCTCTGCAGAACATTGCGAGCTCTTCTGCTGCAATATAGCAGTCTCCCCCTACCTGGCGGTGTAAAAACTGGAAGAAGTCTGATACTTTTCCTTTCAACAATGGCTCTCCGAGGAAAATCTCCCCATCCTCATAAAAGTAATAATACTTGTCGCCCTCGATCACCGGAAGATCTTCCATGCAGAGAAACGCCCCCGCACTTCCACCTTTCAGCGTCAGTTTTGGTTTGCGTTTTGTTCCATTATAGATGTAGCTTTCATTCATATCATAACCGATCGTTGCATGAAAAGGAGTTCCTTTCACCGCTTCCAAAAACCGATCGATCCCCACACCGTCCAACTCCATGGTACGCTCATAGCCGCCGGTGTAGGCATAATAAGCATGGAACTTACTCTGGCGCTTTTTATCATCATCCTGCTGCTGCATAAACCGGATCAGGCGCTTTGCATTCTCCGAAAAAGCTTCCATGTGATGATAAAAATCAAGTTTTTTGCCGTAATGCACTTTCTCGTTGACCTGAACAGAATGTAAAAACGCAGAAATGTTTTTTAACACATACTTTGTCTCCATTCCGATCTTAAATTCCAGTCTTGCATAGCCGTAATCCATCTCAAAGTAAGGTTCTAACTCTACTTTTCCGTAAATGGTTTCCGGTAACATATATTTGGATGTTGCACGCATGGAATACTGGCTCAGCAGATTTTTCAACGGCGCTGCCGTCTCCATCTTCCCCACCGGACGTTCCCCTGCTTCCGGTGTCTCCGTGCCCTGTCCCCGTTTTAACCTGAGAATCTCCATCGGAGTCCTCTTGTTTACATAATTCAAAAGCATTGCCACACAATGCTTGCACATTCCCTCATAATTATAAAAAGCCTCACATCCGCAGTTGCAGTTCGTTACATCCCCGAACTCCTCGTCGATAGTGGCTGTCACTTCATAATACTCCTGATTGATTCCACGAACTTTTGCCCTGACATCAGCCACAGGCAGCTCATCCACTAAATACAACTCATAGGAAAAATCAAAAACCCCCGCCGTTTCATACAGCTCTTTCCCTCT
>ERZ791724.1735-NODE-1735-length-10984-cov-2.418062_pt1 | contig 10984 bp, 9 predicted proteins | sample MGYA00510044_ERZ791724 | MGnify/ENA primary metagenome ERZ791724 (study PRJEB30046, sample SAMN00715140) | human gut metagenome | study: EMG produced TPA metagenomics assembly of the A metagenome-wide association study of gut microbiota in type 2... | reverse complement strand
AGCCCGCTCATGGTCAAAGCAGCATCGTTTTTACGCAGCAGGACCCCTGTGCTGCCGGTACCTTCAATAGAAGAAGCACCAACGATGGTCACACTGCTGTTACTTGCATCCACGCCAATGCTGTCAGCTGCAGCACTGCCGGTCACAATGCCGCCTGCCTGCACTTTCGAACCGCCAAGCACCTGGATACCCAGCGACCCCGCACCTGTAACTTCTACGTTACCTGCAACGCCGATATCCGAGCCGGCATCACCATAAATACCATAAACGCCCGTCCCCGAAACAGCCACCTTGCCGCCGATAACGGCTTCCAGTGGCATATAAGCCGAAAAGATACCCACGGACTGGGTACTGCTGTTAGTACTTGAAACTACCAGATCATCAGTAATATTCACCTTTAAGGCAGTATTCTTCGTAGTACCCGTATAAATTCCATAGCTGTCGTCACCGCTGACGATAAAGCTGCCGCCCACATTTATTTCAATGCCGCTGCCGCTCACGTTCCAACGGTCAACATTGATGCCAATAGCTTCAGTGCCGCTGACTTCGATATTTTTACCAACAGTTACCGAACTGCCGTCACGCAGTTCTACGCCTTTAGCACCTTCGCCGCTGGCCTTCAGATTACCATCTACTGTTACCTGCGCATCGTTTTGCACGATAATGCCCAGCGAGCTTTTACCGTTCGCTGTAACATCGCCTGCCACATAAGCGCTCACACCGTCACCGTTCGTGTCGATGCCCTTGGACGATTCACCACCGGCAACGACCGACTTGCCCACTTTGATCTGTTTATTTGTACCGCTGCCACCCATCCTGACTCCGGAGGTCAGTTTGCCGGAAGCGACGATATTGCCTGCCACCTCTACATAGGAATCGTTACCGGCTCCAACGGAAATACCATAAGACAGTGTGCCATTATTATCATAGGACGAAATCACATCGCCGCCTACATAGATTTTACTGGTCCCTCCGGTGGTGATGCCGGTAGCATTGCGGTTAGAAGCGGTCACATTGCCGTCTACTTTGATGTTGGCATTTTTGCCGCTGACATAGATCCCGATCGTATTGATACCGCTGGCAGAAATATTGCCGCCTACCTGGATATCGGGCGTTGACGAAATGCTGCTGCCATAACCGCCATCGATGTAAATTCCGCGTACCCGTTCGGCACCGGCATCTGATTCGACAACGATATCTGTCCCAACCTTGACCTGGACGCCGCTGTCACCGTAAACGCCATAAGAATTGTTATACTGGCTGTTGGCACCATGCACATAGATATCCTTGCCGATAGCAACCTCAGTATCATCGACGGCGCGTATACCGGTGGCGTTATTACCAATGGACTCTACGCCGTTTGTCACCGTCAGTGTCTCACCACTGTAAACGATTTCTGCCGTACTGCCAGCAGTGGCAGTAACACTGTCTACTGTTCTTGCTGCAGCCCCCAGCGGTAAGGTCAGCGTCCCCAACGCCGCCATCCCGCATAAAAGAGCCAGTTCTTTGCCTGTCACCTTCAATCTTTTCATTTTGTTTCCTCCTTGCTTATAAAACCAACCCTCAATAACTGGGAAAATCTGCAAGTGATGGCTGCCCACGACACATTTTGTAACGGCAGGGATCTCTATACTACAGATTTTGCCTCTGTTCACTTAAAATTTATCCTGACTAAAACGTCCTTTTATAAAGCATCAGGAATATTTCAGTCTACCACTTTTTCAATTCTTAATATTTATTTGTATTTATATTTATTATCTTTTTGTGATTAAAAGATAATCGATATTTTTTGTCACGTCAATATTTGCAGCATTTTAAACAACTGCTTTGTCAGCTATATATTTACCCCTAAAAAGTAAAACACCACCCAATAAATTGGGTGGTGTTTTACTTTAGCAATAACTGTTTTTAATTTTTCAAAATACATCAGCTAAATTTTTACATATCGGCATTCAGGGCCATTACCAGCTCCAGACGCGTATCGACGCCTAATTTGCGGTAGATCCCCTGCAAAGCCTTTTTCACTGTTATCTCGGCAATAAACATTTCCGCGGCAATTTCCGCATTAGTCCTGCCCTGCACAACAAAGTTTACGATCTCGGCCTCCCTGGCAGTCAAAGTTTTGCCGCCCATGATATACGAAGCTTTGTGCTTGATATTTTTTAAATTTTCCTGATATACTGCACCCAGCTCCAATATCTTTGCCAGCAGCTCCAGTTCACCGCTGTTTTGCTGTGCTGCTTTTTTGAGCAGCGGTTCCAGCACGTCAAAATTTTCCACAAAAGGCATCACGATCCCGTCTGCAGCCGCCAGCAACAGTGCCCGGTTCAATTCGCTCAAAGCTTCGTTTTCATACTGCAGACCGTCCTGTGCCGCAGCACTGTATACCGCAGCATAAATACTCAGTAAAAAATTATTAAAACTCCGCGCCGCCGCTTCAAATTCACGCAGCTGCCCCAAAAGCGGCAGATAGTCCTTCTGCAGCAGTAAATAGCGTCCATAAACGATATATAAACAGCCCCAGGCTGAATAAAGCAGACCCGATTTCTGAAAATCGCCCTTCTGCAGCCAGCTAACGAGCAGTTTGCCCTTGTCCCCCAGCTGCAGATCGATCCAGGCGCGGCTGGCTTCGATAGTTTTGCGGTATAAATGCTCCTGCACTGCCGTCTGCAGAGCATCCAGCCGTCTGCTGATCTCACGGACACGTTTTTTATTACCTAAAGCTATACTGATACGCAGAGCAATAAATTCAGCACACAGCTCTACGCTGACCTGTTCGTTGCGCCGTGAAACATTCAGTGCTTCCGTTGCCAAAATAAACGCTTTTTCCCAATAACCGCGCTGAAAATACGCTTCCGATGCCAGTACATATTCAGAACCGGCGCCGTGATTCTGCACCAGACGGTAATAATATGCCATAGCCTGCGGAAAAACATCCAGGGTTTTCTGCAGCGTACCGGCCTGACGGTAAAACATAAACAAAATAGAATTGGCACCGCCGCCCCAGATAGTCTGCGGCGAGAAAAAGCGTACCAGCTGCAGCGACTTTTTAAAATAAGCCGCCATGGCTTCCACATCATTATACTGGGTCTCACCCAGCAAAAACTCCAGCTCGCCCAGACACTGCTCCCGTTCCTGTCTGTCCTCCAGCTGCCCAATATATTTCCGCAGCTTCCTGATTTCCTGCTGCAGCCGTTCGTTTTCCCCGCTCAAAAACAGCCACAGCGCATAAATCAATCCCGCTTTGATATGCTTTTGCCTGATCGTTTCAGGCGCTTCGCCAAAATAAGCCATAATTTTATTTTTATAATTGTTCTCAAAGCTGCAGCCGCGGTCTTTTTCAAAAACGGTCAGCATCTTGTCATAATCGCCGGCTGTATGATAGTAGCAAAAGGCTGTCAGAAAATAGTTCTGCAGCTCATACCACTGACCACTGCGCCGGCACAAACGACGCCGTTCTGTATCCGGCAGTTCTGCTCCCAGACGCTGCAGATAGACTTTGAATGCATTATGGATATGGTATTGTCCTCTCAGCAGCTCATAACTGATAAAGCCATGTCTGAGCGCCAGATTTTCCAGCAGAGCTGGCGCCGCATCATTTTCCGTTATATAAGCAGCCTGGCGGCCACTAAAATCCTCATTTAAAATAGACAGCTCTGTTAAAAGTGTTTTTTCCGCTTCGCTGCAGGAATTATAAGCCACGGCCTGTACCAGCCGCAGCAGTTCTTCGCCTGTTTGCGGGCTCTGCCCGTTGTGGTACTGCCGCAGATACAGATATAGGGCGCTGACCCAGCCTTCTGTAGCAGCCAGCAGATTTTCGGCGGCACGACGTTCTAAAACTATCCCGTTTTTACGATAATAAACAATAATATCACTCACTTCAAAAGCAAAATCCTTCGGCTGCAGATACAGACACTCACCTTTCAGGACCAGCTCATCCAAAGTGAAATCCGGCGGCCGCTGTGCCAGCAGCACAAAATGCCAGTTGGGCAGATCAGCTTTCGCCAGCGCCAGCAGCAGCTTATCACAGTCCTCGCTGCCCAGCAGATGATAATTGTTCCAGACGAAAACAACCGTTTTTTTCAATTTCGATGCCTGCAGCACTTCGATAACCCGCTGACGGGTCGCCGCATTACGCGGCAGTTCCTGCCAGGTCAGCGAAGCAGTATCCACACCAGCAGTCTGCAGCGATTTGACAAAGCAACGCCAAAAAGCCGCTTCCGCTCCTGTATAACAGGTATCCCACAGCATATCTACAGAAAGAGAAAGCAGCACTTTTTTCACAGCAGTCGTTTTACCATAACCGAAAGGGGCAGCCGCAACTGTCAGCGGCACTGCCAAAATCTGAGCCAGACGTTCTTCCAAAGCCGGCTTCAAATATATTTTTTTAGGAAAAGCTTCGGATTTTTTCTGCATCGCTTCTACCCCTTTAAAGATTACTATTATTCGTCAGCACAATTATTTATTATAGTTATATTGTACCGTAAATGCCAATTTAAATACAGGGTTTTCAATATTCAAAAACATATTTTTAAATAATTTATCCTCTTTTTTGAATAATTACATTAATTTTTTCTTTTTTTACAAAATCAGGGCAGAGTTTCTGCTTCCTTATGTTTCAGACATTCAGACACATCAGCGCTGCCTGAAAACAGCACTGTAAATTTTCAAAAATATATTTTAACAAAAGCTTGACTTCCTGTTTCTGCCATGATAATATATAGAAGTATTCCAAATATACAAATTGTGCTCACATATTTTTGTAAGTCATTTGCTATTGAATGAGTTACAAAAATATGTGAGTTTTTTGCGTGTGGTCTGTGAATATAATAAAATTTAGGAGGTACTCGTTATGATGAACGGTACTGTAAAATGGTTTAACTCTGATAAAGGCTTTGGTTTCATTACTCCTGCTGACGGCAGCGAAGATGTATTTGTACATTTTTCCGCTATCGTAAGCGACGGCTTCAAAACTCTTGAAGAAGGTCAACCTGTAACATTTGATACAGAAGCTGATCCGAAAAACAGCCGCAGAATGCGCGCTGCTAACGTTCGCGTAGCTTAATCTAAACCATAAAAGCCTGCTCTTTTTGAGCAGGCTTTTTTTATTTGCACTACTAAACACCCTTATCGAACCTGGTGATGGCACATACCATTGTGGTATCATTTGAGTGCTTAATAAGGTTTTTACGAATTTAGCACTCATACATACCCTTGTGGTATAATAACAACATCATATACCAGCACTGAAGGAGAATCTCCATGAGCCGTACACCCTTCGTTCCTGCAGAGCTTTTAAGCAAGCTCTGGCGGGCTGTAATCGAATTTGATATGCTGCAGGCAGGTGACAGGATCCTGATCGGACTTTCCGGCGGGAAGGACAGTATGTTTCTGACTGCCGCACTGGCCGAGATCCAAAAGTATGCCCCTGTGCCGTTTGAATTGGCCTGTTATACTGTTGACGCAATGTTCTCACCTGCTTTTCCCAAAGCAGAGCTGGAAGCTTTCTGCGGATACTATGGTCTGAAACATTACAGCGAAAAGGTCGATGTCAACTCTGCCTGGCAGAATAAAGGCAATACGCCCTGCTTCACCTGTGCTTATTTCCGCCGTGCCGCTACCAACCGTACGGCACTGGAGCTTGGTTTTAACAAAGTGGCCCTGGCCCACCACCACGATGATGCCGTAGAGACCTTTTTGATGAACGTGCTCACCTCCGGTCAGCTGCGTACCTTTTTACCGGTCACACCACTGTCCAGAACAGGTCTGACCGTACTGAGGCCGCTGCTGTATTACCGCGAAGCAGAAATCATCGACATGGTCAGGCAGCTTGACCTGCAGCCTCTGCGTAATCCCTGCCCTTACGACGGTCATACCAAGCGCCAGGATATCAAAGAGCATATCCGCGAACTGGAAAAGCTCAGCCCTGAAGTCTACGACCATCTGGCCGCCGCTATGCGCAATGCTCCCAATCAGGAGCTGTGGCCGGAACAGCTGAGTCAAAAACAGCTGGCCGATAAATTCCATAACTTTTGGCGTCAGAAAAGTAATTAAAATAATCCGACTTAAGCTGCTGTCTGTGTTATCATTAAGACAGCAACAGTGATATTTGTATTTATCTGACGTTATATAAAAGGAGGAATCTTTATGGATTTCCAGGAAATGTTTTTCAGTTTTGACGGCCGCCTGAACCGTAAGCCCTATATCCTGCGCTTTTTACTGCGTAATGCCATCATCTGGTGTCTGGGCTATCTGATCGGCAGCCTGTTTGCTCCAGACGGAACGATGTTCCAGATACTGGCCTTTGCTTTAACCTTTATCGCCGCGCTCAGCTGCCTGTCGCTGTACGTCAGACGTCTGCATGACCTTGACCACGGCTCGCTCATGGTATTGCTGGCCTTCATTCCGCTGATCAGCTTTTTCTTTGCTGTCTACCTGATGTTCTTTCGCGGTACGATCGGTCCTAACAGCTACGGACCCGATCCGCTGGCTGACGGGCGCGGTATCGACGCTTGGTAAACAATGATATAAAATAAAAAGACGCAGCCTGAGCTGCGTCTTTTTTTATGCTGTTTTTCCGGCCGCAATACTGCGGGCCAGGCTATTGATACTGTCCGTCAGTCTGTCCAGTCTGCCTTCCATGCGCACCAGCAGATACCACGACAGGACCATTGGGAAACCATAATTAGCGACCTGTGGCAGCAGCGTTTCCATATCCATCTTATGCTAAAACATTGACTTCCGTAGTGCGCACACGGGCTTCAACAGCTTCAGTCAGACCGATACCGTCCGCTGCAAAAATATCGGCAGCAATGACTGTCTCCATAGCTGTTTTTGCTTCGTCAGCAGTAACATCATCGCGGGGATCGGTCACGCTGAAAACTTTTTTACTGCCATCGGCTTTTTTAAATACCAATTGTAAAACTTTTTCCATTCATTCCAGCTCCTTTCTAATAAATATACGTTCTGTACCTGTGCCAGCTTTTATTGAGCAAGCTCGGCTTTTTCAGTCACAACAACGCCTATCAGTTCATGACTGATAAGAGTGCCAAAAGCAGCAGCAGCCTGCATGATAGCAGCAGGTTCTGCTTCCGGACGTACGCCGGCATAATTATGACCTTTAGTTTTTGCAGCCCCCTGACTGTTAACGCCGTCTTCGACATTCAGTGTCAGGGTCTGTTTGGTAACAGTTTTAGTGATCGCCATTTCTTTCACCTCCTTTGTCTTAAAATTTCGCTGAGATACCACAGGGCTTTACCACGGATAACATACCCGCCCGGTTTCAGAACGCTGTCCAGCGGCAGGTCAGGCAGATACCACAGATCCCAGCGCAGCTGCGGATCGCCGCTGTGCGGTCCGTAACCGTCAAACAAGGCCGCTTCGCAATGAGTCGTCACTGTCAGGACATTGATCTCCAACTCCAGACAGGCCGTCAATACCGCAACGGCTTTAGCCAGTGTTTCTATCTGCACTACTGTCGGCGGCTCGCCGCCAAAATCAGTATCCCGGCCGCTGCAGGCCTGCGCCTCGGAAGCGCAGCACAGCGCGATGCCGATACTGCCCGTATTACGGTGCCAGGTATGCTCCTTCACTTCTGTAAATGTTTTGCAAGTCAGATACATCTCACCGCCGGGGCCGATGTTCAGGTGATAATCATCATAAACATCTTCGTAGTGACCTGCCGTCCAATGCAGATAAAGCCTGCTGATCCTGCCCTTAGCCTGCATGGCCAAAGCAGCCAGCTCACGGTTTGTAACAGTTTGCGGATTGACAACGATCATTTTTTCACGACCTTTCAGCCCTGTAGTCGCAGCCGCTGCAAAAAAACGGAACCGTGCCAAAGATCCCGGCCTCAGTTCCGCTTTCAAGTGCCGTCGCTGACTAAAGGTGTGACGATTCTTTTCTTGCTCTCTCTTTTTCTTGTTTTTCTCTCTCCTTCTTTTCTGGCGCTCTTAAAAACCTCCTTTGATTTGGGTTTTATCCTTTTATACAACACCTTATTTATACCGCTTTTATTATTTGACTTTGTTGGTATTTGTTTTATTAAAATTAATATTATATAATAAATATATTATATATAAGGAATTGATTTTATGTTTAAAAAAATTAAAACTACATTAGCTTGTTGTTCTGCACTTATGATGCTTTGTGCTGTACCTCTAAATGCAAATGCGGCGGAAGAAGTGAAAATTAACGATGCTGCTTCTGTTGCTGTGGGGGACACATTTACATATTCAATGTATATTGCTGATGCATCAAAAGATGTAATGGGTATGCAGGCATATGTTTTTTATGATACAGATTACCTTGAAATTGACACTGATTCTATTAATTTTGATAATTTGAACGGTGTGATTTATAATGGAAATCTTGACGGATATATGACTTTTAATTTCTCTGATATATCAAATTATGCAAGCTTTTCATCCCGTACACAGCTTGTATCTATGAATTTTAAGGTTAAAAAATCGGGAAATACTAATGTTACATATTTTATTAAAGAAATGTATGACAGCGATATGAATACTCTTACTGCATATACCATAACCTATGATATTAAGTCAGACGGAGAAACTGTTGTGTCAGAAAAAACACCGATTGTTGAAGAAGCGGAAAAATATATAAATACTTACCAGGGAAATTTTATTAATTATATAGACGGTAAAGGAAATGATAATACAGATGAAAAAACGGACCATAAAGCTGTAATCGGCGAAAAAACAACAATGATGCCGCAAAATAACCAAGGCAATACGCAATATGTTGATGTGCAGAAATCGGGTTCGGGTGCATCGGTTACAACGATTGTAATCGTTTGCGGCTTGCTGCTGATAGGCGGAGCAATCGGCGGAGTTATGTATTTCAGACATAAAGAAAATACGAAAAACGGTTTGAATACTGATAGTGACAATATTGACAACGATATGACTTAAAGTGACGAACAGTTTTGACTGTTTATTGCAAAATTAAAAATTGTTTAAAAATTGTTTAAAAATTGTAACTGATTTTTGGTTATTATTACACCCTATAATCGACCTGTTTTTTTGAAAAAGCCTTGATTTTTTGAGCAAATTATTATATAATTGTCATACCGAGTATATCGGAAACATATTTTTATAGGAGGAAATTTCTAATGTCCAAGAAAATCATTAGTCTTATGTTGGCTATGGCTCTTTCTGCTTCAATGGTAGCAGTTGCAGCAGTTAGCGTTTCAGCTGACACAGACAGCGATGGTTACTATGTTCCTTCAGAGGGAACTGAAACATATAGATATTATTTCTATATGCCACAGAGATGGGAAAATGAGTTCACAACATCAACAGGTGCATACTGGTGGGAAGGCACAGATTTGTGCGAAACATGGCAGGATATGTATAAGGTTAAAGAAACTGAGAACGAAAACATTTTCTGTATTGATGTTCCAACGGATGTTCCTAAGCTCATCTTCAACAACTATGTTGACGGCGGTGCAGATCCAGAGGCTCCTCAGTACACAAAGGCTGCTCAGACATCAGATGTTACATGTGTAGACGATGATGGTGAACAGGCTTGGGGTTACTGGCCTAAAACTGATGAAGACGATCCTAGTAACGAGCTTTATCCGGAAGGTATCAGAAATTTTAATAACATGATTTATGTTATTGATGAAAACAGAATTGAAGAGAACCCACTCAACCAGAAGCTTACATGCCGTGGTCAGTGGTACTACTACTATGGTAACGGCGAATATGGTTACACACCTGTAAAGGGTGACGGCGCTGTTTACAACACAGAGTATATGTCATTTGAAAAGGCACTTAAGGATAAAGAGGACGGTGTTAAACCAACACCAACAGAGCCTGACTCAACTGTAGCTACAACAGAGGCAGTTGAAACAACAGCTTCAGAGGAAGCTACAACAGCTCCTGCTCCTGTTTCAAAGCCTGCTCTTACAGTAAATGCTAAGTCAAACGTCTTCTCAGATGCTAAGGCTGTGTATGATAACTCAACAAAGCAGGTTACAGTTACTTACTACCTTGGCACAGACAGAGATCTCGTAAACCTTGAGTGGTACTTAAAATTTGATAACACTGTTCTTGAGTATAACAACAAGTCAAACCTTGATGCTACTGGCAAGAAACTCGCCATTATGCCACAGATTCCAAGCGGCTATGTTTTTAATACAAGCCTTCCGGGAAAAATCAATTCTAACGCTTCTGACCTTGGTCTTTACGCAATCGACTCTAAGAAGCCATTTATACAGGTTACATTTGATGTAATCGGTGAGCCTGAAAATGTTGAAACAACTATCGACCTTGACGTAAGAGTTCTTACAACAGGAGAGCTTGACCCCGACAAAATGCAGGTTGATGCTTCAACAATGAACTCGTTCGTAGTTGATTCTGAAATTAAGGATCCTTCAGTTCTTAAGGTTGCTAATACAACTCTTACAGAGTCAACATATGTAGCGCCAACAGTTCCTGAGACAACAAAGGCTCCTGAAACAACTAAGGCTCCTGAGACAACAAAGGCTACTGAAACAACAAAGGCTCCTGAAACAACAAAGGCTACTGAGACAACTAAGGCTTCTGAAACAACAATAGCTCCTGCAACTGAAGATGCTACATCATCGACAGGCGCAACAGTTAAGCCGGGCACAGCTGATACAGCTAATAACGGCAACAACACAACTAACAATGATAACGGCACAGTTAAGACAGGTGACGCTACACTCGCAGTTGTAATTCTTACTCTTCTTGTTTCTGCTACAGGCGTAATGTTCGTCATTCGCAAGAGAGAGATGCTCTAATCTTAATTAGTAATAATTTAGATTTCTTTGGGCTGACCTGACAGGTCAGCCCATTTTTGATATTATGATTAAGAATAAATTTCAGAAAAATTGTGTAAATTATGGTTTAGCATAATTCATTGTCGGGTAATTATATAAGTTTGGTCAACCTTTTCAAAGGTTGTGGGCAAAGCCCACAAATACTTTCCGCTTACA
>ERZ791724.1726-NODE-1726-length-11034-cov-1.725385_pt1 | contig 11034 bp, 9 predicted proteins | sample MGYA00510044_ERZ791724 | MGnify/ENA primary metagenome ERZ791724 (study PRJEB30046, sample SAMN00715140) | human gut metagenome | study: EMG produced TPA metagenomics assembly of the A metagenome-wide association study of gut microbiota in type 2... | reverse complement strand
TGTCCAAATTAGTGCGTGAAGTCGATAAATGCATCGCTTTGTTGAACGAATAACGAGATGTATGAACGATAAGATAAAGATAAACCTACAGATGGCTGGCACCACCTATCCCCTCACCATACCGCGTGAAGAGGAAGAAATGGTAAGAGAAGCCGCCAAACAGGTGGATATACGGCTCAATGCGTATCGAGAACATTACCAGAATGTGACTCCTGAGAAGATTATAGCCATGGTGGCCTATCAATTTGCCTTGGAGAACCTGAAAATGAAAAACCGAAACGACACCCGCCCGTATGCCGACAAGATAGAAGAACTGACCGAGGTGTTGGAAACATACTTTAAAGGACTGTAAACGTCCGGAAGACTTTTCAATAGCACCAGAGCCAGCAAAAGATAAAAAAAACCGCGCACTGTGTAAAAGTGACCTTCAGAGAACGGAGGCGACTTTTCTGCAGTGCGTTTTTATTTATATATACTTAAAACAAATTGAAATGACAGTAACAATACTAGTATCCATTGCCTGTTTCATTATCGGTGGATTTCTGTCGTACATGTTCTTCAAGCACGGCTTGAGGTCCAAATATGACAACATCCTGAAAGAAGCCGAGACTGAAGCGGAAGTGATTAAGAAGAATAAGCTGCTCGAAGTGAAGGAGAAGTTCCTGAACAAAAAAGCAGACTTGGAGAAAGAAGTAGCGATCCGCAACCAGAAAATTCAGCAAGCGGAGAACAAGTTGAAACAACGTGAGTTGGTGCTGAACCAACGCCAGGAAGAGATACAGCGTAAGAAGTCGGAAGCTGAAGCGGTGAAAGAAAACCTGGAAGCCCAGTTGGTTATTATCGACAAGAAGAAAGACGAACTGGATAAACTGCAACAGCAAGAAATCGAAAAACTGGAAACCATTTCCGGACTCTCGGCCGAAGAAGCTAAAGAACGCATGATCGAATCTTTGAAAGAAGAGGCCAAGACGCAGGCACAGTCCTTCATCAACGACATCATGGACGATGCCAAGCTGACTGCCAGCAAAGAAGCAAAACGTATCGTAATACAATCCATACAGCGTGTAGCTACGGAAACTGCCATTGAAAACTCAGTGACCGTATTCCACATTGAATCAGACGAAATCAAAGGACGCATTATCGGTCGCGAAGGCCGCAATATCCGTGCACTTGAAGCCGCAACAGGTGTGGAAATTGTAGTAGATGATACGCCGGAAGCTATCGTATTATCGGCTTTCGACCCTGTACGTCGTGAAATTGCCCGCCTGGCACTGCATCAGTTGGTGACTGACGGACGTATCCACCCGGCACGTATCGAAGAAGTTGTATCTAAGGTACGCAAGCAAGTGGAAGAAGAAATCATCGAAACCGGTAAACGTACTACGATTGACCTCGGTATCCATGGTTTGCATCCTGAACTGATCCGTATTATCGGTAAGATGAAATATCGTTCTTCTTATGGTCAAAACCTGTTGCAGCATGCCCGCGAAACAGCCAACCTCTGCGCTGTGATGGCATCGGAACTGGGTCTGAACCCCAAGAAAGCAAAACGTGCCGGATTGCTGCATGATATCGGTAAAGTGCCCGATGAAGAACCGGAATTGCCGCATGCACTCTATGGTATGAAGCTGGCTGAGAAATTCAAGGAAAAACCGGATATCTGCAACGCTATCGGTGCCCACCACGATGAAGTGGAGATGACGAGCCTTCTGGCACCCATCGTACAGGTATGTGATGCTATCTCAGGTGCCCGTCCGGGAGCACGCCGCGAAATTGTTGAGGCTTACATCAAGCGACTGAACGATCTGGAACAGTTGGCAATGGCCTATCCGGGTGTGACGAAGACGTATGCTATCCAGGCAGGTCGTGAGTTGCGCGTAATCGTTGGTGCCGATAAGATTGACGACAAGCAGACTGAAAACCTTTCCGGTGAAATCGCGAAGAAGATACAGGATGAGATGACGTATCCGGGACAAGTGAAGATCACGGTAATCCGTGAGACACGCGCAGTAAGTTATGCGAAATAAATTGTAAAGATTGAAATTAGTGATAAAGAGGTGGGGAAACAAAAAATCCCTGCCTCTTTTTGTTTTCTTTGTTATTCACGAAACTGTTTCTTATTTTTGCATCCACAAACCAAGTAATCCTGATTGTCAATTATGGAGCCATATCAATTTGAAGTTTGTGCCAACTCCGTAGAGAGTTGCCTTGCCGCACAGGCAGGGGGAGCAAACCGGGTGGAGCTATGTGCCGGAATACCGGAAGGGGGTACTACCCCATCCTACGGAGATATCGTCATTGCCCGGGAAGCCTTAACAAAGACTCTTTTGCACGTCATCATCCGTCCCCGTGGCGGAGATTTTCTGTACTCCCCTATCGAGCAACGCATTATGCTGAAGGATATCGACAACGCCCGTCGATTGGGAGCAGACGGAGTTGTATTCGGTTGTCTTACCGCTAAAGGAGATGTAGACCTGTCCTTAATGAGGCAGTTGATCGAAGTATCACAAGGCATGTCCATAACGTTCCATCGTGCTTTCGACGTATGCCGCAATCCGCAGGAAGCGCTGGAGCAAATCATAGAGTTAGGTTGTAACCGTATTCTTACTTCCGGTGCACAGGCCACGGCCGAACAGGGTATCCCTTTATTAAAGAAATTGCAGCAGCAGGCAGACGGGCGTATTATCCTATTGGCAGGTTGCGGAATAAATGAAAATAATATCGCTCACATCGCCATGGAAACCGGTATCCGGGAGTTCCACTTCTCAGCAAGAGAGACCATCGAAAGCAAAATGCTGCATAGGAACGGAACTGTTTCGATGGGGGGTACTGTGAACATAGAAGAATATCAACGCCCTATCACTACTGTAGAACGTGTAAAAAAGACAATCAAGACGTTGACCGATCCTATTAAGAATTAAATTAAAACAGTCAATATGAAGGCATTAAGTGTAATCACTTTATTTACTCTCCTCAGCATTTCATGTGCGCATGAAGCTAAAAAACAAAGTTCCCTAAACTCTACTTCCGACACCATTGCGCCTGCTTTCCTGAAACAGGAAGAAGCCGCACTCCTACTTCAGAAAGAAGATGAGCATATCCGCAGATGGAGCTCATTTGATTTGGCTTCACACACTGTTGGTATCGAAGGCGGAAAACAGGGATATTTACAGTTTGCCGGCGCACAGACCCGTAATTGGAATGACGAGGAAACGGCTTTGCTTCGGAAATCGTCTCAATCTATCAATCAGATTATCCGTGAAAAAAGCCTGAGACTCCCTTTCCCAGAAGAAGTCAGATTAATAAAATCAACGATAAAAGAAGAAGGTGGCGCGGGAGGATACACCCGAGATACTTACATCGTACTTATTGACAGGTTGCTCGAACATCCCGAATATGCAATCAAATTGCTGGCACATGAAGCATTTCACGTCCTTACCCGGAACAATCCGGATTTCCGCAAGAAAATGTACAGCATCATCGGTTTTAATATTCTTCCGAAGGAAATAGAATTTCCCGAAGAGTTAAAAGAACGGTTTATCTCCAATCCAGATGTTATCCGCCACGACAGCTATGCTACTTTTACCATCAACGGTGAAAAGAAAGATTGCTGCATGGTTATTTATTCAACCAGGCCTTATGAGGGAGGTAGCTTCTTCCAATACCTCAACATTGGCCTCGTTCCCATCGACAAGAATACCTGCAAAGCGATTGAGAAAGAAGGTAAGACAGTGGTTTACTCTATTAACGAAGCCTCTGATTTTTATGACAGAATGGGACGTAATACTCAGTACATCATTGACCCGGAAGAAGTGTTAGCCGATAACTTCAGTTTATTGCTGACAGGAATGACAGAGGGGTTACCCTCACCGGAAGTGATACAAAAAATGGAAGAGGCTTGCAAATAAGCCTCTCCCACTCTATTGTTGCTTTTCTTATAGTCCTTTCACCGTTTTCATTAACTGCTCACCCAAGCCGATGGTATAACCCTGTGAAACAAATACCACGCGATTGAAGGTATCGGCAATGATAAATATGGGCAATGTATCTTTACGTTTCAGCTTCATATTCTTCACAATCTGCTGAGCTATGTCTTCTGTGTCGATTCCATAAATCACAGTATTGGGTAAACCGGAGAAGTCAGCAGCACGATATTTGCCGGCCTGTTCCTGATTCGGGAAGAGTAATACAAGCTTTCTACCCCATTTCTCCAGGTCGGTTTTCAAAGCAGAGATATCCCGTAAGGCATGGTTTGTAGGCTCCTGGTTCACCCCAAGAATACCGACAACGAAGTATCCACGGCCACAGGCTTGAAGCAGACTTTGCTTGTCGCCTTCCAATGTTGTGAACAAGCTCTCCGAATTGAAGTTTCCGATAACCTGTACTTCATCTTTATTTTCACGCATCACCAGTTTCGTTTCTGTACGTCCACCTGCTTTCACATTCAATGATGTCATTTGCGCCAATACACCACCACTTGCCAGGCGGGTACCGGTTACCAGAATATAATCTCCGGCATCCAGAGACGTTCCCTCCTTCAGCAAACTGCTCCATGTAACGCCGCCACCCATGTCTGTGTCACCCTCATCATAAGACAACAACTGTAAATTACCTTGCGGAGTTACTTTGGAAATAGTGAAATGAGAATAATATTTCGGATTATCCAATGACTGAATCGGTGTATATTTAGCTGCAAGCCTGCCCCTCTGCGCAGGTGCCTGTCCGGCTACTTCGAAGTTCACATCTATGGCTCCGTCGTCAGTTATCAGCTGTACTTTACCCGTCACCTCATCAATGCGTGCGGGAACTCCCATGCTGCGCGCCATGGACACGAAGAAGATATCACGACTGTGGGCATCGGCCAAACGTGCTTTCCACACACCTTCGGGAGATACAGGAGGTGCCCCCAGATTACATTCCTTGTTCACCTGGATGTTCTTTGCCACCCATGCAACCATCTTCATAGGCTCTGCCACATAAGCCTCAACATCTTCTTTCGAGATCACCTTGCCAAAGAAAGTCTTATACGGAGTCAACATTTCATTGCTTACGCGCGGGTTGCGCACATATTTACGGAAATATCCGGCATTCGTCGTACGCACACGAGACTGCATGTGATCTATCAACACATCCAGACGAACATCACGAAGGTCTTTTGCCGAAATCTGCTGCAAAAGGTCTATCCCTCCTTTCCTGGAGTTATCAGAACGCAGACGAGTCATGAACTCACGAATCACTCTGTAATTTCCACGGGCTGCAATCAGAATTTTGGCTACTGCATCCCGATCTAACTTATAATCTCTCGCAAAATTGCGTGCTGCCTCTTCCGAGATGAACTTACCCACATAAGCATTACGAATAGAGTCTTCTATTGCCAGTCTGCGGTCATTTTCCGCCCGCTGTTCCGGCGTCACGTCGGGTAAGTTGGCACTTTCTGCGGGAGGCACGATATCAATATCTACCGTGAAACTGTCACCCGCTTCCTTATCAAGGGTTACGGTCAGCTCCGCTTGCTTGCCAAAGGAAAGTTTAGAGAAACCGAAACGGCCATCTTTGGAGGCCCAGACAAGCATATCCCCTTTTCCGGCAGTCAGTCCGCACACACCACCATCGTCGGTATGTTTCGTTGCTACGGTATAGAATTCCGCATAATTGTAGAGTTTGAACTCCACGCAGGCGTCAGGAACCGGATTTCCCGCTTCATCTTTCACCATAACCTTGGCTTGCGCTGTAGGCGCATAATTATCAATCACATTGATTTCCGTATACGTGGGGTTAACGGACATTACTTCTTCTTTTCCTTCATAACGTCCGAAAACCTTTGTATGCATCAACATTCCGCGACTGGCAGGGGCATTGAACCAACCAAGATCCAGTACCGGTTCCGGTTCGCAGGCACCCAAGAAATGCCATTTACCATCTGCCCAGGCTTCCACCCATGCATGGTTATCGTCCGTATGTGCCCATCGTGGTGTATAAACCTGCCGTGCCGGAATACCTACCGAGCGAAGTGCCGCCACCAGCAAGGTAGATTCTTCGCCACAACGCCCGTAAGCAGTACTCACTGTTGCCAGTGGTGAACTGGTACGGGCATCGGAAGGCATATAGACGGCTTTCTCATGGCACCAATGGTTCACTTCCAGGATGGCATCGTACAAAGAAAGGGACTTCACACGGTCTTTCAACTCCTTATAGAACACTACCCGCACACTATCCAGTTGTTCGTTGTTCACCCGCACCGGAAGTACAAAATGGCGGAACAAATCTTCGGGAATGGTCTTTCCCCAAGGCATTTCCTCTGCGGCACGCTGGGATGCGCGGATATTCATTAAGTGAAATTCACCGGGATAATCAGTAATATCCGCCAGTGGCATATAGGCATAAAGGAATTCCAAGGCTTCCTGCTCATAAGTGCTCAGCGAAGCATCATCCAGTATCGTAAATAGTTCTCCCTGCGGCATCAGAGCCTTCTTTTGCTGAAAGTCCTGCTCCACGCGCGAACGATACGAGGCATCGGTCATGAAATGGGATTCTCCACAGGCAGCAAGCAGACAAAGTAGCCAGCATATTCCGAAAAGTTGTGTAGCTCGTCTCATAATACTTATATTAATTAAGGTGTGAGCTACAAAGTTAAAGAATTATCTGAAGTTTATTTCAGATGTACCACTAAAGTTGTATCCTCAGAGAAGGTAAAACTGCATTTTTCGTAAGAAGGGGGGCCCATAACGCCTTCGGCATCATTGCTGAAACCAAACTTCTCCACAGGAATGCCGAAAGCAGCGGTATCCAATTTACCATTTCCATTCTCATCCTGATACATGGAGAAGGCATAAGTTCCTGCCGGAAGTCCTTTACAGGGGATAGACACAACTTTATCCTTCACCTCTACTGCAAAACCGGCAAGCGGCTTCTTCATGAATGTCTCCTGAGAGTTGTAGATGGCAACATAGAGTTTCCCAGCCACATTTTCAATACCACGTACTTCCAGAGTAAGATTTTGTGCAGACAGATTTTGAGTTGCAAAAGTCAAAACACATACGAAACTAATAATCATTGCTTTCATTTGAATTGTTTTTAAAGAGTTTATAAATAGATACGCGGACGACACGGATTAGGCGGACGAACACGGACCTTTTTTTAATTAAATTAGAAATTAGAAACATCATAAGCCGCCTTCTTCCCAAGTGTGATAAACACCCCGATATAGAAGAAATGATCGTTTGAAGCCAGAATAGCTTTATTATTCACCCGCCCAAACTCATTTTTCCGACAAAGGATATTGGTAGCAGAGGCATGGATAATCACCTTCTTACTGGGCAGGAATGTCAGTCCGAGATCAAGACTGTTATAAGGCTTCACATGATCATTCATCAAGCCCGGTAAATCCGGATTATGATAGGGACGCCCACTGCTGAAACGGTTCGTCAGACCGACTATCGTGCCGATTCGCGGAATGGAATACTTCAGCACTACGGATGCATTGTGCCGAGTGGCATATTGCGGAGTAGTCAGTTCCGTATATTCCTGAAACTTCCGTTTAGCAATATTATACGTATAGGAAAGCTGGTATTCCAGATTCTTCAACAGAACACGGTCATTAAAGAATAAGTCGAAACCTTTACTGTAACCATGACCACCGGAAGTCAGCATTTCCGCTGCATCTATCGTTCCCTTTTCCACCAATGCCAGACGGTCATATTTCTTATAATAAAGTTCAGCTTTGTAGAAACGCCCATCACCCTCATACTGTGCACCCACATTATACTGAATGCATGATTCCGATTTCAACTTGTTTTCCTGAGCCAGCAATCTGCTAACCGGCAACTGTGTATATCGTCCCGCCGTAGCAGAGAGCACTACATTTCCCAAATAGTAATTAACAGCCAGACGGGGTGAGAAATTCACTTTCTCATTTAATGAAGTATATTCTGTGCGGACAGAAAGTTCCGCCTTTAGTTGCTCCACCGGATAGTAAGTTGCCGAAAGAAAGCCTGCACTGATCGTCGGATTGATTTCATGATGGCTATCTATTCCCTCCGCCTCTTTCATCTGATATTGATAACGATTCTCATACCGGCGGATAAAACTCTCCACTCCCATATCCAGACGAAAAGCCGGAGAAATACGCTTGAACACTTTTGCCTTTGCATGAAGTTCCTGTTGTTGTTCCATCCAATGATCTGCCGAAAGTGATACATTACCTATCTTCTGTTCAAAGAAAGAGAATGCTGCACCTGCAAACCAGTTCCATCCACCGGAAGTACGCTTACGGAAAGTTGTATTAAGATAGAAATTATTCTCATTCAGATCGAACAGTCTACGTTCAGCGCCTTCATAATTGGAAAAGTCAGTATGATCATAGCCGCCATAAATCTTGAAAAGTGTAGCATCATCGGGATGATAGCGGAATTGTGCCGATCCGGTCATCATCCGGTAGGGATCTTCAAAATCCGTACGTCCTGAATAGATATGATCATAGACACATAAGTCCTGATAATCCAGGTTCACCGAAAGTGAACCTTTATCGAAAGCCCGTGTACCTCCTCCACCGAAGCCTACCGTAGAGGCATTGATGCCTAACTTATTGATAGGGCTCTTATCCTTTGTCTCCAATGGTAACACAGCCGAGAGTGCATCCCCGTATTCCAACGGAGCCCCGCCCGATTCCAGATTGACACCACTGAACATAAAAGTGGAATAACGCCCGCGCGCCGGTGAGTTTATACCTGTAGCCGTATAAGGATTCAAGACGTGCATTCCGTCAATGTATGTCTGTGTTTCATCACTACTTCCGCCGCGCACCAGCAGCCGGCCACTTTCTCCTTGTACCTGCGTGCCCGGCAGTGTCTGCAATGCCTGATACAAATCACCGTTTGCACCTCCCACGGTCACCAATTCCACCGGACTCATATCACTCCAACGACTGTTGGCAACAGGCGTTCTTTTACCTTTCACTACCACTTCCTTCAAATCTACACTATCATTGTATAGTTGCAAGAAAACGGTATCCGTCACAGCTGTCTGCGCCTCCAAGTGCTGCACCATCAGCAATACACTTACACTAAAAAGTAGAATCAATCTTTTCATTTTATCTATGTTCTTTACGATTTCCGTCAGCAAACATAGACTAAGAATTTCAGGCAAAAAAATATCCGGGACAGACTACCCGGATATGTGACAAACAGCATTCCTCCTGTGACGAATGGCTGTATTTTTCTTTATTCTGTGACGAATGACTACCCTTCCGTATCCCCTTCTATCAGCGTTTTTATCTCTTTTGCATAGCCTCTGGAAACCGGAACTTCTTCCGTACATCCTTCCAGTCTCAAACGGTATCCTTGTGAGTTTCCATCTACTTTTACCACAGTGTGTATGTTCACCAGAAAGGCCCGGTGACAACGGACAATAAACGGACAGGCGGCAACTGCTTCTTCCGCCTGCTTCATAGTAGCCCGCACCAGCTTTTGCTGCATCTTATCCGCACTACTGTAAGCTACTCTTATATAATTCCCTTCTGCTTCTACATAAAATAAGGTATGGGCATCCACTTCCAGCATTTCTTTCGTTCCGCCGGAGAAAACCAACTGCATAGGAGTTTCTTCTTCTTCTTCTTCTTCTTCTTCTGCTGCTACTTCTTCTACTGCCCTACCTTCTCCTATCTGTTCCTCATTCCTTGTCCGAATCTTCTCCTTCTGGGTATTCTCTCTTTTCGCAAGAGCGTAGTTAATCTCCGTTGCCTCCTTCAGATTACGTACCAGCTGCAAATTACGATTCCACATCAAAAAGAAGACAATAGGGAAAGGAGCAAGAACCGCCACCCAAGCCAAACTTATCAGAAATCCTTTCCAGCTCAGTATGAATGAGCCAAATACCCAAGCCGTATAGAAACAGTTACCTATCGCAATCAGCAAACAAGCTCCCAAGGTCCCTAACAATTCGCGGCCTAATGTCCAGTTCTTCTCACTATGATAACGGGGAAACAAAGCTGGAAACAAATACGTGGAGATACTCAGTGCCAATGAAGAAACCACTCCATAACCTAACACTACCCAGAATTTATAGCCTCCCATCATAGAAATGCCAAAAGGCTGCAACACAAAAAGGATCAGAAACACTATAAGTGAAGGTATTATCACGCTTTTCCATCTCTTCACCAATGATGGATAAGGGCTTCGTAAAAGTGTCAACAGTTTATTTATCATTATGACTTCCTGTTTGTAAGGGTTGATTATGTACAAGATGCTGCAAAGGTATACAAATTATTAATAGATCGTACAAAGATCATTTATTCCATTTTTAGTCATACTTTTGTAATATGCACATAGCAAAACTAGGAATTTCTAAAGAAAAGCGAATAAAAAGCGCATTATTTTATGTTTTAAAACATACTTCTCGTGAACAATTCGTATCTTTGCAGCGTTAATAAGAGAAAAGAAAAAGATGTAAAACCCGCTTTCCGAAACGCGGAAAGCACAAAAAGATGACAATTATGAAAAAGAATGCAAATGAAATTTTTATGTTACAGTACCGTATTAAACGCTATCAAGCAATGGGAAACGGAACTATGTGCCAGGCTTTGAATGGCAAACTTCAAAAACTGCTCGCAAAGCAGGCTACCATGTAAATAACACCTTTAAATAAAATGAATGAGGGCGGAAAACCGAAAGGTTTTTCGCCCTTTTCTTTTATCAGTCGCTTACAATGTCTTTTCCAAAAGGCGTCAAAGCCAATCCTGCCAGTTTGAAATGCTGTAGTCCGAAGGGGATACCAATAATGGTGATGCACAGCACCACACCGAATGCCAGATGAGAAAGGCAAATCCAGATACCGCCCAGAAGTATCCACAACACGTTCATCAGTATATACAGACAACCACCCGAACGTTCACCGCTCCGCACCGTTTTGCCAAAAGGCCATAATGCAAGTGAAGCCATTTTCAGAGTTTGCATACCGAACGGAATACCGATAATGGTAATCATCATCAATAAACTGGCAACAAGATATTCTATAGCGGTAAAAATACCTCCGAACACC
>ERZ791724.1725-NODE-1725-length-11036-cov-2.206083_pt1 | contig 11036 bp, 10 predicted proteins | sample MGYA00510044_ERZ791724 | MGnify/ENA primary metagenome ERZ791724 (study PRJEB30046, sample SAMN00715140) | human gut metagenome | study: EMG produced TPA metagenomics assembly of the A metagenome-wide association study of gut microbiota in type 2... | reverse complement strand
ATCTTCAAAGGTACGGAGAAACGGAAAGCGTGGCATATCCTGAACCGTATGGAGAACGTAGGAGGGGAGTTGAATGCCTATACTACGAAGGAAGAGACCTTTGTTTATTCCATTTTTATGGAGGAGAATTTCGGCCGGGCGTTTGAGCTATTGACCGATCTGGTTTTCCATTCCCAATTCCCCAAACAGGAGATCGAGAAGGAGGTAGATGTCATCTTGGATGAGATCAATTCGTATGAGGATAGTCCTTCGGAACTTATATTCGACGAGTTTGAGAACTTGCTTTATAAGGGTCATGCCCTCGGGCATAATATCTTAGGGGATGAGGAATCTCTTCTTCGCTTTGACTCCGAGTCCGGTCGTTCTTTCATGCGTCGTTTCTACGCCCCGGAGAATATGGTGTTCTTCTCGATGGGACGAAAAGACTTCAAGAAGATCTTGAAATCAGCGGAATCCGCTTTAAGCGATATCTCTTTCCCTATGGCTGAACGGATCCGGAAAGCTCCGGACCCCATCGAGGCTTGCGTACGCCAGATCCATAAAGATACCCATCAAGCCCATGTACTGATCGGTGGCCGGGCTTTCAGTATGCACGATAAAAAGCGCATTCCTTTATTTTTGTTGAATAATATTTTGGGTGGTCCGGGCATGAATAACCGCTTGAATGTCTCCTTGCGGGAAAAGCATGGCTTGGTCTATAACGTAGAATCCAACTTGACTTCCTATACCGATACGGGAACTTTCTGCATCTACTTCGGTTGCGACCCTGCAGATTTGGACTACTGCACCCGCCTGGTATATAAGGAATTGAAACGCTTGCGTGATGTCCGGATGACTTCCTCGCAGCTTGCGGCCGCCAAGAAGCAGCTTATCGGGCAAATCGGTGTAGCTTCGGATAATAATGAGAACAATGCGCTGGGTATGGGAAAGACTTTCCTGCATTATAATAAATGCGAAACTTCCGAAGCCGTGTTCCATCGCATTGAACAGCTCACTTCGGAAGCTCTGTTAGAGGTGGCGAACGAGATGTTTGCCGAGGACTATCTTTCGACGCTCATTTATCGCTGACCGCTTTTTTTATTTGAAAACCTGCAACATAGGACGTCCTATCCATACTTGTGGCTGTTTCAGCCCGAAGATGTGGGCAATGGTGGAGGCAACGTCATACTGCATCATGCTTTCGTGGAATTCGCCTTCTTTCTTAATGTTCTTTCCGGAGATGATGAAGGGAGTCTGCATTTCCTGCATGGTCTTGCCGCCATGTCCTTTTTCAATACCTCCGTGGTCGGCAGTAACGACGAAGATTGTTTCTTTCAGCATGCCTGCCTCTGTAACGGCCTGGATGATGCGGCTCACATAACCGTCGAGTTCTTTCAGTTTGGCGTAATATTCAGGAGTATTGTGTCCGGCTTGATGGCCTACATGGTCGGGGTTGTCAAAGCAAATGGCAAGAAGGGTCGGTTGTTTCTCCTTGATATACTTTTCTGCCATACCGCATAAGGCTTCGGGATGTTTGTTGTAGTCGGGCGCTTGCGCATAGTGGCTTAAGGCAAGAGTGTCTACAAGGTATTTGATACCGTCCCATTCATACAGGCAGCCTATTTCCGCTTCCGGCCGGGCATCACGTAGCAGCTGGAAGATGGTAGGAAATATGCCGTGCTGGTTCAGTACGCGTGACGGAAGCTCGGGAGTCTTGGAGCCCCATTGCGTATATCCGTGCAATTCAGGACCTGCCCCCATAAACATGCTTGCCCAGTTGACGGCGCTGGAGGAGGGAAGTACAGTCCGTTTTTCTAATGTATAAGAACCGTCTGCCATCAGTTGCTTGATGTGGGGGATGTCTGCTTTGGGAACACTGTAGCTACCCCAGCCGTCAAGACCGATGAAAACTACGTGTTTTGCTTTTCCCTTGGCATTGCAGGGAACTGAAAAGAGGCATGCCACTGCTAGGGCGATGAATAATGTAAAAGTCAGTTTCTTCATGTTTTCTTTAGTTCTTATTGTTAACATGAAACAAAGTTACGGGAAACGTACCTAGTTTTAGTACGATATCGTACATAATCCGGCCGATTTTATATCGTTTCGTTCTTTTCCAACCGTTGCATGCTGAATTCACAGCCGCAATACTGCTGGTTGTAGAAGTCATACTCTTTCAGCAGTTGGTTGCGCCGGTCCTGAAGTCCGCCTTTCCGCCAGTTCTGTTCCCAGAAGAGGGTGCCCGGGTAGAGCGCGGCGGCACGGCGTCCGGCTTCATTGATTTGTTCCAGGCTTTTCCAGCGCGAAGAGGCGAGGGTAGTGGTGAATACGGAGAAACCGTGTTCGGAGGCGTAGCGGGCTGTCTCTGTCAGGCGCAGGGTGAAGCACTTCAGGCAACGGCTGCCGCGTTCCGGTTCGTGCTCCAGGCCTTGCATGGTGTGCAGCCAGTGTGCATAATCGTAGTCTGCATCGATGAAATCGATGTTTTTGGAGGTTACGAAACGGATAGCCTCGTTTTTCCTTATCTCATATTCCGCCTGCGGATAGATGTTGGGATTGCAGTAGAATACGGTGGGGCGTATGCCGTTCTCCAGCATGCACTCGATGATGGCAGAGGAGCAAGGTGCGCAGCACGAATGCAGCAGCACCTTGCGGTCACCGTTGGGTGTTTGGACTTTCAACATTATACTTTCAGTTTAATCTTGCCTTTCACCAGCAGGCCGGTCAGCCCCACAATGACAAGCGAGAAGACGAGGGACTTGAGCAGCCCCGGTACACCGCTTCCCAATGCTTCGGGATAGTGCAGATGCAGCAGTTGCTGGACAGCATACCAGATGTAAGGAATAATATAGCAGGTCAGCGTTGCCGTACCTGCAGGTTTGATGATATCGAACCAGTTGGTCTTGCCTTTCACGTCCGTCAGCCAGTAGAAGAAGCCGAACAGCGGGAAGAACATGGCGAGGCAGTAGAACAACCATGTCGGCGTGGCTTGTATTTTGGATATAATCCAGAACGGGTGTGAGACGAGGGCAAGGACAAGCATTCCTACGCCGAGGGCACAAAGCATGCCGATGAATCGTCCCGGCCGTTCCCGGTCGGCATAGCGCTGCATGAGCAGGGAGGTCAGTACGCCGGACATACCAAGGGCATGCAGCGTCCAGTCACTCGGGATAAAGGGAAGCAGGATAATCCGGCTGCCGTACTCTCCCGGTATCAGGTCTGAATGGCTGATTACGGCAAGCAATACGACCACGAACCAGGCAATGGCATTCTTCCGCAGGTTCTCCCGAGTGAATAGATAGATGCCTGCACATACCGCATACGTCCAGCCGATAAGTCCGAGGATGCCCCACCAGCTTATCTGGAACGGTTTCCCGTTCATGTCCTTGTAGATGACGAGGAAGGCAAGCAGAAGCACGCCTGCTGTTTTCATTGCGGTGAAAAGGACCTTTTTCGTTCCTTCCGCTTTGGGATATACCCCCCAGGTGAGGAAGAAACCGATGACCATCAGGATGGAGAACCATTGGTGCGATAGACCGCCTTCGATGCCTCCGCTGTTCAGTGAAAACAGTCCCATGGCAATCAGCGCCACTGTCCGCCAGAAGATATGGGCCACGACTTGCAGGGTATTGTCTCCTTTTTTGTACCGGTTTTGTATGGCAAAGGATACGGACATGCCCATACAGAAAAGGAAAGCGGGGAAGATGGTGTCGGAGAATCCCATCATGTCTTCGTCCATCCTGGCATGCATCAGCCAGTGGGGCACGTTTTTCAGTCCGGGAATGTCGTTGACAAAGAGCATGAGGAACATGGTGAGTGCGCGGAATACGTCTACCGCGGCAATCCGTTGGGGTGTTAAGCTTTTCATGATAGATAATTTGTTTGGGGGTTTAGAACGCAAATATAGGAAACTATTCTTTCCGATGCTACTGCTTTGCAGGATTTCTTGCTATATTTGCATGAACTTTATGGTCATGGAAAGGAGATTGTTCACTTTTTGTTTTCTTGCCGTCGTGGTATGGCAAAATGTGGTTTTTGCTGCCGGCACGCCCTCTTTTACTGCGCTGACGTCCTCTTTGGATGAGGCTATCGAGGCGCACCGGCACTATGTCGCCGTGCGTGAAGGACGCATTGCCCGGCTGAAGCGCCAATTGCTGGATACCGATACCGCCAATATCTCTTTTTTTCGATGGAATGGGGAAATCTATAAGGAGTATAAGGCATATATCTGCGATTCGGCCATCCATTATCTTCGTGTCAATCTGGATTGGGCAGAGCGCTATGGCCGGCAGGATGCGGCACTCGAAACAAGGCTGGAGCTTGCCCACCTGATGGCTTCGGCAGGCATGTACGAGGAAGCTGCCGAACTCTTGAGGCAGACGGACAAAGCCTCCCTTCCCACCCATCTGATGCCGGACTATTACAATGCCTGTCATAAACTTTACACAGAACTGAGTTTCTATACGCTGGACGATTCTTTCAAGAAGCATTATCAGGCTTTGGCTACCCATTATGACGATTCTTTGATGCAGGTACTTCTGCCTTCATCCCCCCTCTATCTGGAACGAAGAGAGACGCGGGAGGCCGCTGCAGGCCATCCGGACGAAGCCTTGAGCATCAATGATACGCGTCTGGCACATGCCAAGCCCAATACTCCCGAATATGCGCTGGTGACCTATCAGCGCTCATTGCTCTACCGCCGGCTCGGGAACCGGGAGGAGGAGAAGCGCTATCTGGCTTTGTCTGCACTGACCGATATTCGCCTGAGCATCACAGACCATGCCTCACTCTGGAACCTGGCGGAACTTCTTTATGAGGAAGGGGATATGGAGCATGCCTACCGTTACATCCGTTTCTCGTGGGACGAAACCAACCGATACAACGCCCGTAGCCGCAGCCTCCAGACTGCCGGCATCCTTTCACTGATAGACCTCACTTATCAGGCCATGCGTGAGAAGCAGAATGACCGGCTCCGGCTGTACCTCTGGCTCATCAGCGCTTTGATTGTGCTGTTGGTGGTGGCAGTGGGCTTTATCTACCGGCAGATGCAGCGACTCTCTGCCGCACGGAACAAGCTGGAGCATGCCAACGAGCAACTGCAACTCTCAAACAACATCAAGGAGGAGTATGTGGGCCGTTTCATGAATCTCTGCTCCGTTTATATCAACCGGCTGGATACCTACCGGCGGATGGTCAACAAGAAAATCTCTGCCGGGCAGATGGAAGAGCTGCTGAAGATGGTGCGTTCCCGCGAGGTGCTGGACACCGGACTGAAGGAACTCTATGATAACTTTGATACTGCCTTCTTGCACCTTTTCCCCGATTTTGTCGATAAATTCAATGACTTGCTGCAGCCCGAAGAACGCATCGTGCTCCGTAAAGGCGAGTTGCTGAATACGGAACTCCGCATTTTCGCCTTGATTCGTCTGGGCATCGACGACAGTTCGCAGATTGCAGAATTCCTCCGTTATTCCGTAAACACCATCTATAATTACCGTGCCAAAGTGAAGAACAAGGCCCGCATTTCGCGCGAGGACTTTGAAATACGGCTGATGCAGATACGCTGACAATACGTCAAACCGGCTTTTTGAATCCACTTTCTGCCTTTCTCTTCTTCTGATTATATTTCTGATTATTAGTTGTTTGTTTGTTCATGCTTCTTCACTTCTTCCACCTATTCCCGATTCGCCGGTACGAGGTGTTCTTATCTTTCCTAACTTTGGGGAAGCAAAAGCGAATATCGCAACTGATACCATAACCAAAATTATTGCCATGAAACATTTATTAGCGACAAGCATTACCATCGCCCTGCTCTCTTTGGGCCTTGCGGGATGCGGTGAGAAACAAGCGACAAAAGAAGTAACTTCGGATGCATTCGTAACCATTCAGGGTCAGGACTTGATAAAGCCCGACGGTACCAAACTCTTCATCATGGGTACCAACCTGGGCAACTGGCTGAATCCGGAAGGATACATGTTCAAGTTCAACAAGACCAATTCCGGCCGTTTCATCAATGAGATGTTCTGCCAGTTGGTGGGACCGGACTTTACGGCCGACTTCTGGAAAGCATTCAAGGACAATTATGTAACGCGCGAGGACATCCGCTTCATCAAGGAGCAGGGTGCCAACACCATCCGCCTGCCTTTCCATTACAAACTGTTTACAGACGAGGACTATATGGGGCTGACTGCCGACCAAGACGGCTTTGCCCGCGTGGACAGCCTGGTAGAGTGGTGCCGCGAATCGGACTTGTACCTCATCCTCGACATGCACGACGCTCCCGGCGGACAGACGGGCGACAATATCGACGACAGCTACGGCTATCCCTGGCTGTTCGACAGCGAAGTCAGCCAGCAACTCTACTGTAACATCTGGCGCCGGATAGCCGACCGCTACAAGAACGAACCGGTCATCCTCGGTTACGAACTCTTCAACGAGCCCATTGCCCCTTACTTCGAGAACATGGAGGAACTCAACGGCAAGCTGGAAGATGTATATAAGAAAGGTGTAGCCGCCATCCGCGAGGTGGACAGCAACCACATCATTCTGCTGGGCGGTGCGCAATGGAACGGTAATTTCAAGCCTTTCAAGGACTCCAAGTTCGACGACAAGATAATGTACACTTGCCACCGTTACGGAGGCGAACCTACCCAAGCTGCCATCCAGACGATTATCAACTTCCGCGACAGTGTGAACCTGCCCATGTACATGGGTGAGATAGGCCACAATACGGACGAATGGCAGGCCGCTTTCTGCCAGACGATGCGCGAGAACAACATCGGCTATACCTTCTGGCCCTACAAGAAGATGGACGGTTCTTCTTTCGTCGGCATCACTCCGCCGGAGAACTGGGCAAACATCGTGTATTTCTCCGAAGCACCGCGTGCCACGTACAAGGAAATCCGTGAGGCACGTCCCGCGCAGGCCATGTCCCGCAAGGCGATGATGGACTTTATCGAGGCATGCAAACTGAAGAATTGTGTGGTTCAGGAGGGTTATATCCGGTCATTGGGAATGAAGTAGCGGGTGCTGCCTCGCTGCAAACAGTACGTATCAAGTCCCAGAGGATGAGATGCCGGGACTTAGCATGAAAGGGGTAGGGACTGAGCTGTACACACCATAGGACTGAGCACCCAAAACATCCGGATGTTTTAGGGCAAAACATGGGGATGTATTGGGATAAAACATCCGGGTGTTTTGGGGTAAAACATGGGGATGTTTTGGATAACAACATCCGGATGTTATGGATATTCACTATACGGGTGTAAGGACTTCAGTTCCTATGTCGTTAGGGTTAAGTCATATTCCCTTGTATGTTGGGGATTATCAATGGTACGGACTGATTATGATTACTTACTTATATAACAACTTAATTATACAACAATGAAAAAAGTATTATTCGGTTTGGCTCTGGCTGCTGCCGCGCTGCCTCTTCTGGCGCAGCAGAAGCCCGTCTATCTGGACGCAAGCAAACCTATTGAAGAAAGAGTGGAAGACGCCTTGAGCCGTCTGACCCTGGAAGAGAAAGTGAAGTTGACTCATGCGCAAAGCAAGTTCAGCAGTGCGGGTGTGCCCCGTCTGGGCATTCCCGATGTATGGACGGACGACGGCCCCCACGGCATACGTCCCGATGTGTTGTGGGACGAGTGGGAACAAGCCGGATGCACCAACGACTCCTGCGTGGCTTTCCCTGCCCTGACCTGTCTGGCGGCAACCTGGAACCCCGAAATGTCTCTCCTTTACGGACAGAGCATCGGTGAAGAGGCGCGCTACCGCAACAAGTCCGTCCTGCTGGGCCCCGGTGTCAATATCTACCGCACACCGCTCAACGGACGCAACTTCGAGTATATGGGTGAGGACCCTTATCTGGCCGGAAAGATGGTGTCGCCCTATATCCGGGGCGTGCAGCAGAACGGCGTGGCTGCCTGCGTGAAACACTTCGCCTTGAACAACCACGAAGTGAACCGCCACACCACCAACGTCATCGTGGACGACCGTGCTCTTTATGAAATCTATCTGCCTGCTTTCAAGATGGCCGTGCAGGAAGGCGGAGCGTGGAGCATCATGGGTGCCTACAACCTATACAAAGGCCAACATCTTTGTCACAACCAATACACATTGAACGATATATTGAAGGGCGAATGGGGATTCGACGGCGTAGTCATTTCCGACTGGGGCGGCACGCACGATACCTGGCAAGCCATCACCAACGGGCTGGATATGGAATTTGGCAGTTGGACCAACGGGCTCTCGAACGGTGCCAGCAACGCATACGATAACTATTATCTGGCAAATCCCTATCTGAACCTCATCCGCGAAGGTAAGGTAGGTACCACGGAACTGGACGACAAGGTACGCCGCATTCTGCGCCTTATCTTCCGTACGGTGATGAACCCCGACCGTCCGTGGGGAAGCATGCTCTCTCCGGAACATTACGAGGCTGCCCGCCGCATCGGTGAGGAGGGCATCGTACTGTTGCAGAACAAGGGCAATGTGCTCCCGATAGACCTGAACCGGGCTAAAAAGATTCTTGTAGTGGGCGAGAATGCCATCAAGATGATGACCGTAGGCGGTGGTAGTTCTTCCCTGAAGGTACAGCGCGAACTCTCTCCGTTGGACGGCATCAAGCAGCGTGTGGCCGGCAAGGCCGAGGTGGTCTATGCCCGTGGCTACGTGGGCGATGCAAGCGGTGAATACAACGGGGTGGTGACCGGACAGAATCTGAAGGATGACCGTACTCCCGAAGAGCTGATAGCTGAAGCCGTGAAAGAGGCCCGGGATGCCGATTATGTCATCTTCATCGGCGGCCTGAACAAGAGCAACGGCCAGGACTGCGAGGACTCCGACCGTAAGGGTCTGGGCTTGTCCTACGGTCAGGATGCCGTTATCTCCGCACTGGCCGAGGCGAACAAGAATCTGATTGTCGTCAACATCTCCGGCAACGCCATTGCCATGCCGTGGGTGAACGAGGTGCCTGCCATCGTGCAGGACTGGTATCTGGGTTCCGAAGCCGGCAGTTCCCTTGCCGCCATCCTCATGGGTGATGTCAATCCCAGCGGCAAGCTTCCGTTCACCTTCCCCGTGAAGCTGGAGGACTGCCCGGCCCACAGCTTGGGCGAATATACCGGCAAACGGAGCAAGGACATCATCGACATCAAGTATAATGAAAGCATCTTCGTGGGCTACCGTTGGGCCGATAAGCAGAAGAAGGTGAAACCGTTGTTCCCCTTCGGCCACGGTTTGAGCTATACCACTTTCGAATATGGCAAGCCGACGGCCGACAGCAAGACCATGCAGGCCGACGGTACGCTGACCGTGAAGGTTTCTGTAAAGAATACCGGAGCGCGCGAAGGGCAGGAAGTTGTCCAACTGTACATCAGTGACAAGAAGTCCTCTCTGCCTCGTCCCGTCAAGGAACTGAAAGGTTTCCAAAAGGTGAAACTGGCTCCGGGCGAAACAAAGGAAGTCACATTTACCATTGATAAGGAGGCTCTTAGCTTCTTCGATGACACCCAGCACGCTTGGGTGGCCGAGCCGGGCAAGTTCGAGGCTGTCATAGCAGCTTCGGCAGCCGATGTGAAGGGAACGGTTCCTTTTGAATTGAAATGATGTAGGAAAATAAAGTTTCCTTTTAGGTTATTATCAAAGATAGTGTAGATGGAGGGTGTGGCCGTGAGGTTGCACCCTTTCTTTGTACTCTTTACAAGCCAATATGTTTTCTTATATTTCTGAGTTTCTTCGGGTTGGCTAAGGAAGATGCAGATATGCTGGATGTTAGAGTTAAAGCAGTGATGTTTTGTAGTAATGGGTGAGTTTTTACCGCCGTGTTTGGGCAGATTTTCATCTTTTATATTTATTTTTGCAGAAATCAATGTTTAATAGAAGAAAACAGAAGGCAAGCATCACAACAAAAACGAATACTCCAGCTTTTACATGTACTGGCCGGTTAGACTGTAAAATCCAATCATACAATACTTTTATACTCATACTCAAAGCGTTTAATTATTAATAAAATATTCTGTATGAGACAAATGTATTGAGTATAGTAACCGGTTTGCCAAAAGTGAAAAATCTTGGAAAGTCATTTCCTTTTAATAAGCTATTTATTAACGACTTACAAAACGGACTAATTTTATAGGAAATAAAAAAGGTAGTCGAAAACCGGCTACCTTACATCTATCTATTAAGAAGAGACTTATTGATATAAACTTAGATCAACAGCATCTTTCTTTTTCCAACCAGCAGCTAATGTGCGCTGAACAAAAACCATTTCCTTAGTATAAAAGTCCGTCAGATTTTCCAAGGTATTAAATTCATAGTAGACAGGTTCATCATCTGTTCCAAATTTAAATCTTACTGGTAAAGAGGTACCGTCTGTCTGCACTGCAAGATCATAGGCTGATTTATAATTGAACTGGTTTTCCTGTGATAACCATACAGGTATGCCATTATAGGTAAATCCGGACATGATCTCGTTATTTATCTCCTGATTATACCAGTTAATAACCATAACCTTTACCTCCTCACTGGTAGGCTTATAAGAGAACTCCTCTTCCATATAGGAAGCATTTCCCTCTTGCTCACTTGGCTGTACATCCCAACGTACACGCCACTTATTTTTCACCGGATTTACACACTCAAAGAGCGATACACCGGAACTTCCTTCTACTCGTTTCATTAGCTAAATACATATTTTGTTCGACCTTTACCGAACGTCTCCGTCTTAATCGTTGTTTCAAACGGAAAACCATCCGGCATACTTGAAATTTGTTGGAGGATATTTTTCATTTCCTCCGAATTGGTGAAGAACTTCTTCATTTCACCATTTTGCTCAATTGAGACAATACAACGGTCTTCTCCCTGCTCTGTTTTAATACCCATTTCATAATCTTTCACTATGATAGGGAGATTTACCAATTCTCTTATGGAAACAACTGTGCCTGGAAAACGCTTCTTCCCGTCTTCCGGCTTGTAAGTGACGTTTAAATCTTTGAAACTTTTCATTTTTATGCCTGTTAATTTATAAAATAGATTCTTGCAATCGGCATGCTTTACCAAGC
>ERZ791724.1715-NODE-1715-length-11095-cov-2.098913_pt1 | contig 11095 bp, 7 predicted proteins | sample MGYA00510044_ERZ791724 | MGnify/ENA primary metagenome ERZ791724 (study PRJEB30046, sample SAMN00715140) | human gut metagenome | study: EMG produced TPA metagenomics assembly of the A metagenome-wide association study of gut microbiota in type 2... | reverse complement strand
CAGGTGTCCCTGACCATAAATCTGACCATTCCGGAAGGATACACAGTCGATGAAAAGCCGGAGAATCAGAGATTGCAGACAAGTGACGGACAAGTGCTTTGCCGATATATAATCACGCAACAGAATAATCAGGTCACACTCAGGTATTCTTTCCGGTTGCAGAAGCTGCTGTTCCTGCATACTGACTATCCTGAACTGCAACAATTATGGGAATTGATTGCCAAGAAGAATAATGAAATGATGGTTTTAAAGAAACTGTAATGCGGAAATTATGAAAATGAACAAATTATTTTTCGGTCTCCTGCTACAAGCCGCCTTTTACTCCGGCAGCCTGTACGCTCAAGCAGATTTGCGTACCGACGCATACTCTATCATACAAGATGCCGTAACGGATATCGTATGCAGTTCATCCACCGATGCCATCCAGAAAGAGAAACGTGTGATACAGGTATTGAATGAAAAAGGAAAAGAAGATGCCTCCTTTGTCTGTCTTTGCGACCGTTTTTCCTCTCTGAGAAAGTTCTCCGGAGAAGTTCGGGACGCCTCCGGCAATGTGATCCGGAAAATTAAAAAGAGCGAACTGAAGATTACCGAATATTCAGACGGCCTTGTCAGTGACGACTATTACTATTTCTTCGAATATACTCCGTCACGATATCCTGTTACCATCACCTACGAGTGGGAGATAAAGAACAGCGATGGACTGATCGGCTACCCCAGCTTCGTTCCGCAAAAGAGTTATAACCAATCCGTTGCGCAGGCAAGTTACCGTATTCTGACTCCGGCTGACAATCCTTGCCGTTACCGGACCATCAATATGCAGGCAGAAGTCAGCCAGCAACAGACAGCTGACGGAAACTGGCTGACAGAAGTCAAAGTCCAGTCTCTGCCCGCTATCAAAAAAGAGCCCTACAGCCCTTCTCTATCCGAATTGCTGCCCCGTATCTACTTCACTCCCCTGAATTTCTCTTTCGAAAGAACTAAAGGGAGTATGGAAAGCTGGCAATCGTATGGCGAATGGCAATATCAGTTATTGAGTGGAAGAGACCAGCTTCCTCCGGCACTAAAGGAGGAATTACAAAAACGGACGGCAAACTGCAATACCCCGTATGAAAAAATAGCCGCAATCTATCAGTATCTCGCATCCACTACCCGCTATGTCAGCATACAGCTAGGAATCGGAGGTCTGCAACCCATAGCCGCCACCGATGTAAACCGCACCGGCTTCGGAGACTGCAAAGGACTATCCAACTATATGCGTGCCATGCTTACAGAGCTGGGCATTCCATCCGTTTACACCGTAATCAGCACTACTAATAGGCGTTTATTAGCCGACTTTGCCAGTGCCAATCAAAACAACCATGTCATCTTACAAGTACCGTTACCCAATGATACGCTTTGGCTGGAATGTACCAATCCTACTTTACCCTTAGGCTACGTGCATCACTCCATTGCAGGGCACGATGCTCTACTCGTTGGTCCCAACGGCGGAACTCTTTGTCAATTGCCAACGTATGCGGACTCTCTGAATACACAAGTCAACAACACCCTCGTAACCCTGCAACCGGATGGAAGTGCTAAAGTAGAAGTCAAACAAACCTCCCGCCTGTTTCAATATGAGGACATGGCATCCATTATCGACATGGAGCCTGCCCGGCAGAAAGACTGGCTACGCTCCGACATCAACCTGGTACAGGCTAAAGTCGATGCCATCCGCGCTAACGAAATCAAGCAGAAAGAGCCTCAACTGGATATCTCGTACACCATCGAAAGCGAACAATATGGAAACAAAACCGGAAAACGCCTGTTTATCCCGATCAATATTTTCCACAGAAGCTTTTACAGTACGAACAACCAGGGAGAACGCACCCAAAGCATTCAAACCAATTATGGCTATCTCGATATAGATAGCATCAGCATCCGCCTGCCGGAAGGGTATGAAATAGAATCATTGCCTAAACCCGTTGATCAGAAAAGTAAATTCGGCAAGTTCCGGTCTTCCATTACCTTGGGCGAAGCAGGCAATGTTTTTATCGTTCATCGCCTGCTCTATCACCAAGGCAATTACCCCAAAGAAGACTATACCGATTTCCTGGATTTCCGCAAAAGTATCGCTACTCAATACGGGGCAAAAATAATATTGAAGAAAAGTGGGGAGTAACTACTATTACTCCTCACCGACATTTTCATAAGTACGTTCTTCCCTGATTTCTCCCACACCCGAGAAGTCCGCATAATATTCACGAGACAGCTTCAGGTATTTATCAAACAAACGACGGGTAACAACCAGCTCATCCCCATGAGTGACAGGTGTTCGTGCTTTACCCGTCTGATCCACATAGGCAAGTTCCCATTCAGCAAGCCGGTTGTAAAAGTCGTTTGCACGGAAATCTTCTCTACCGTAAGCCAAGGGTAGCCCTTCCTCCTGATAATCAGTACCTGCATCCAAATGTCCCTGCAACATTGTATAGAATTTCTGCCAGCGAGGCAAATAATACCCATTAATCAAACCTGCCCATTCCCTCCATGAATAGTCAAATATACGCGGATCACCATCAGCCCCCCAAATAGTGACCAATGAAGTTGCATCACGTTCCATCAGATCCTTTTCCTCTTTAGTCTCTCCCCAACTGCGGGCTTCCGTCAACCATCTGTCAAAACTATACTCGCTACGTGTATAAAGCAGTTCATCCATATCTCTCAATAATTCAAGAAAACGCCCTGAGTGCAAGGCAAAGGCCGCTTTATCTCTGGAAGCAAATGCTTCTGCCGCCTTTTTGTGCACTAATTGTCCCAGATTAGTCATCATCTGGCGTTGCACATCTACAATATCAAAACGATAAGGTTTGGAAAATGCCAGTTTATCAGCATCCTCAAAAGTTGCGATTGAGCCTGAATCACCAACATCGGTTCATAAGGAATACCCAAACCCGCATTCGGGCCAGACTTCTTTACATTCAATGCCGGACGAGCAGCTACAATAGAGCTCCTTTCCGTTCCATTCGTACCCCGACGATAAGGACCTTCCAACAGGTACATCCACGCTTTTCCGGCAGCAGCTGATTTCGCTCCATACCGACGTTCGGCATAAGCAGCAAGCCATGCCTGCAAAGGGATACTATCAGCATGATTGGGCATTTCAAAAGCCAGTTCATAGTAAACAGGATTCTGTTCAATGGCCTCCATAAAAAGTCCGGATCCGCACACATTCGGATAACGCGCCTTCGCTTTCTTATACTGGTTAGAAGCCAGCAAAGCTAAATCGCCATGCATATTGATACGCCCGCCAAAATTGTGAAGATTACCAGCTATCACAGGATATCCCCAACCACCGTTAGCAGCAGTTTTCGATCCGTTTAAGTCCAATATCAGTAAAGATTCCTTAGGAACAGCTTTCACTATATCTTCCCGCATACTCCATGCCTGCATCACCCACAAAGCTCCCGCATCAAATGTCTGGAAAAGCTTATGTATGGTCTGCCCCACCCCTGTCAGATATTCAGGTGTATCTATCGGGGGAGCGCTCTCATGAAAAGGATCGGCTGCGTATACTCCATAACTACCAAACAATTTATCCTGCTCTTCCAGAAAGGCCAAGCCCATTTCATGAAACAAAGGGTCAGTCGGGTCTAGTTGAGCAGTACCGTCAAAACCACACCACTTCCGTTTCATGCTGATTTTGGCTTGCGGATATTTAGCTTGCAATTCCCGCGGAACATATCCTGAAAAGCCCTGCTGAATAGGTTGCATCCCTAATTCCAACTGACGCGCCAGTATCTTTTTACCCAATATGACATGCTTGTCTATCACCGATTTAGGCAAAGGACCTCCATAACTCTGAATATTCTGCATCCACTGCCACGCCGAATGTCCCGGCCCAGTGAGAAAAGCCCGGGCTTCTTCTTCCGTGAAATTAAAACGTAACAGCGTATTATACCATACACCATCCAGCCCTACAGAAAACAAAGGCATATTGATAGCATTCATCGCCATGTAGTCCAGTTCTTGTTGCCAACGTTCCCAATTCCACCACGCCGCAGTATAGCTTACCGTGCAATAGTTCATGTAAACGCGGTATTTACCATTAATAATCCTCCGTTCTTTATTCGCAGGTTGTGGCAATTTCGCAGGCAATTTCAATTGATTACCAAACCAGGATACATGGGCATGGCACGTATACTTCAAATACCAGTTGAAAGCAGTTGCCAAGGAAACAGCATTGTTTCCCCGCAGGATAATTCTCTGCCCGTCACCATCCACTTCATAAACATCACTTCCATTTTCCGGATGTATCATCTCTAACCGATACTGCGAAACATAACCGGGAGTAACCCGCTCTATCAAGTCATACACTGCCTTTTCCGACGCTCCGCCACCCCATACCGGCAAACTACTGAAACAAATAAATAAGGTAATCAAACAGAAATTCTTCATAGCATATTATTTGGGAGACAAAGATAGTTGTGCTATCGATAAAAAGATATTGATAATGTACCAAATGTTTGCACTCATGTCTCAAAAGGAATAAATATTTTGTTTTATCCCGGCCACTGTTCGATAATAAGCGGACAACTGTCCGATAATGAACAGCTTAGCATTTCTCGTATTTACTGATTTTCAACTACTTACCACTTTGGCACAGGAATTGACTATTATTAAGCGAAAGCGGTCAGCAAAAAAAATAAAGATTATCTGCCACTTTTCAGCAAGTAGTTCCGTCTAACAGATAAGAGCGAAAGCCAAATAGAAATAGTAACAATTAAAAAATAAAGATTATGAAAACTACAAGTTTATTTAAAGCAGTCGCATTGGTAGCTATTATGGTAGCAAGTGTTCTCAACTCCGAAGTGAAAGCTCAGGACGGTTTCATAACGAATCAAGTGATGAACGGCGAATTAGTCGCATCCAAAACTATCTTCAAGCAAGAAGGCTCTTATCTGCAACGCCACATGCAATACACTTTTACTTATGACGACCAAAACCGTCTGATTAGCAAAGAAGCATCCAAATGGGATGGTGCAAAAGATGCGTGGGTGCCCTATTTCAAGATGACTTACCAGTACAGCGATAATGAAATAACCATGAATTACGCCCGCTGGAACGAATCTCACAAAGCTTATGATGAAGCCGTTCAGAAAAGCATATACGAACTGAATGACGCAAATATGCCGACGGCTTACAAAGCCTACAAGCAAGACAACAAAAACAAATCAGATTGGACTCTGGTTAACCACAAGCAGATGGACTTCACGACCAATCTATTAGCAATTGCAAAGTAATAAATATAGAAATTAAAGTTAACAATTAGTTGAAAAGCACGGGCCGGGAGGCTCGTGCTTTTTTAGTTATCCGATTACAAAACAGCTATAAAGCACCTAATACCATTATATTGAATGCTACTGTTACTGAAGCCCAACTTCTGTTGAGCTATCAGTATCAGATAAACAAAGTTAAGGTTCCGGTTATTAATTACTAAATCTACAATAAATCTTTATGTCAATACAAATCTTAAATCTGATAATGGGTATACCTCCGGCACATAATGCTTATTCACTATGACAGAAGGGGTTTTACTTATCTTTTGTTCCCGACAATATATCTGTTGTTTTGTCCACACATCACGTACCTCAGCCGTTATACTATATATACCCGCGTCTTCCATGTGCCTGGTTTCATACCACTCCCCCAAAAGCTCTATTGCCCTATCCCAACCGACAAGGTAATAAGCCGCAATAATAACCTGGGCAATTTCCTCACCCAACCTATCATTTGGAAATGTTACCAATACTAATGACACGGGAACACTTGAAGCAATTTCTACTATATGACGATGAACACTTGCACAATTCTTGCAATTGGGATTAGTCACTATCATCAATTCATTACTACCTTCTTTTTGATTATGCAATGCAATATCCCGACTTACCATTTTCCCGATCTGAGGTTTTAATGCCAACAATGTTTGAAAAGTTTCCGGGTTAAGCAGGCTGCCAAAATATTTCTTTAAAATAATCCTTTCCTTTTCTCCGGTTTGTATGGCTCTTAACTGTAGTTCAAAAATCAAACAGATATACCCTATGACCACAAATGCGAAAAGTGAGGATAATGACAGCTCCATTACAAAATCATTTTTCAATATATAAAGAGCTACCGCACTACCCCATACCGCAAAATCAGCCAATACACAAAGCATGCAGGCTTTACGCAAAATAAAAACCTGATAAATAATAGAGTATAAAGAAAGCGTCACGGCTACAGCACAACATACAACAGAAATTATATAAAAATCATCCTGCCGGATTAGCGAGAATAGATAAAGAGGCGCAAAGTATAGCAGAGATAATTCCCCTAACCCTAACCCTGCTATACTTGCCCCTTTAGAGTGGAACACTTCATTGCAATTCACTACCTTACCGATATTACAGAATCGCTCCATGAACTCCCCGTTCACCCGCTCTTTGTAGAGGATGGCGACAGATACGAGTATTCCAAAAACCAATGCAGATAAATAGAACATAAAGGCAAGCGACCGACTCTGACAAAATGCAGTCTGGAGTCCCAATATCAGGACAAAGAGCAAAGCAATAATGAATCTATAACGCAATAAATAAAATACGATATTCCTCATCATATAAAATTGCTCGTTCGGTGTTGCTTCAGTAGGTTCTCCCAATAGGACTGTACCTGTCCAATGCTGTAGAAACTTGTCTACCTTTACATGCTGTTTTCCACCCTCTCCATTGATAAATTCTACGATGAAACCGTCCTTTTTCGTCACAACACAAAAAGATTTTTTGTCCACCTCAAGCATTGTGATAAAAGGAGTTTCCAGTTTTGAAAAGTAATCATGTGACAGGAGCCGAAATACCTCATTTTTTATATGAAGCGCATCCAGTGCATTACTGATGCCGCGCATACTGCCTCCCAACGGAGTACTAAGCAGGCGATGTACAGTATCTCTACTTACTCTCACGGACAATGTCCGCAGATATTGATAAAGTACGACACTGATGTTATCAGCCCCGGTCATGATTACCTTCGTTTATTTATCAGGATATTATAAAGAAAAAGTGCCTTCAAAGGAGGTTCCGTCAGAAATAACCTCTATTACATATTCTCCACTATCTTCTCCGTTCAAATCAATAGAAAAGTTTGTAGGACTAAGAAGCGTCTTCGAACAAACAGTTTTCCCTGTAGTTTCATTAATAACATTGATTGCAACAGTAGGGAATACTGTTTCAAAATAAACAGTTACTTCTCCATTATCCAAGTAAGCATACACCGGTTGGGAAACAACACTACGAGTTTTGGGAGCATCTTCCGGACTGGCAGATTCAGCCTGATCACTTATATCTCTGTCACCATTTTTTTGTACAAACACAATCTCCTTAACCCCAAAGCCCAATTGTGCTTTTACTGAGCTACCTAAAACCAAGAATAGAAATAAAATAGATAATACTCTTTTCATAATGCATAACTTTTTTGTTTGATGCCGCTAAACTACAAAAGTCCATGCAAAAAGAGTGTGTCACAAGTGTGCCATCCCTATATTTCGCGCAAGATTTCTTTAAATTCACTGTTCTGTTCAACACCGATCCGTTCACATAAAGCATTCTTTTTCCGATAAAGTGTTCTTCTGGAAAGATGCATCAAATATGCCAAATGAGCAAATGGAAAATCTGTCAAACTTAAACATACTAAATAGAGTTCCTCTTTGGATAATTGATACTTGACATGAAAACGTGAAATGGCATTATTCCACTGGGAGTCCATGCTGACAATTAATTCCTGCCATTCCTGATCGCTTATTTCTTTATCTGATGCATCTTTATCCAGATGATCTTTTATAATTGCCTGCATTTTTGCATAAAGTGGTGAATGTAGGAAGGCCTCTTTTACCAAAGCTTTTCTCCTTAAAACCATTTCATCCAGTTCTACCCGTATTTTTTCCCTTTGCTCTTCATCAATTCGGCAAGAAGCTAACTCTTTCCTTAGATTTTCAATTTCCAGATCTCGTTGGGTAATCTCTTTCTGTAGACAAGCATAATGTTGACTTAAGTCTTGGTTTACCTTCTCTAATTGCTGATTATTCTTTTGCAGCAAATCATTTTTTCCTCGATATTGTTTATTTTTTCTATAAAGAAGAAAAACAATCATAATGATTATGATCGTTACTGGTATAAAAATACACAAATATATATTTAAGCGCCCTTTATAGTATAACTGGTGAAGCATTAGTTGTGCATCAGTCTCAGCTTCAACTATCTTATCAGTAACTATATTCCGACGAAATTGATATAAACTGTCTTTATATGTAGAGCTATACCTCTCCAATTGCATAGAAAGAGCAGCATTTCCTTGAATCATTGCTATATCAGCTAAACGCATATAGGCATCTGCCCTTCTTCCATAGTCCTTACTTAACAGGCTTTTATTCAAATAGAAAGTTGCGGAATCATACTCTCCAATTTTATAGTAAGCATCTCCTAAAATAAGAAAAGCTCGATAGGCTCGTGCAGTATCCCTCCGCAAAGCAAGATTAAGTTTTCCATAATATAAAGCCTTACCATCTTGATCCATCTGATTATACAAACGACTTAATGTAGCTGAAATATCAGCTTTTATCTCATTATTTTCTATTCTGTCTGCCACCACAAAAGCGTCCAATAATTTTCGTTCAGCAACCGAAAAATAATCACTACCCTTCATAAAGGCAATAGAACCTTGTCTAGATAAGGCTTCTGCCCAAAGATCCGTATCCTTCAAATCTTGAGCTATATTCTCCATTAACTGATAGATAGAATCTGCTTTTTCCTTGAAATTCAGTATATAATAAATATAGCCTATATTATTGTATATCAAACCTAGTTGCCGTTTTTCTCCAGCCGCTTTTGTTAAAGGTGCGGCAATGAGGTATTCTCTAAATGCTTCTGTCTGTTTATTCATATCCCTATACACACATCCCCAATAGTAATGCGCACTTGCCTGCATTCTTGTATTTCCTACTTTATCATAATGTGCAACAGCGTAACGTATCAACGAATCATCTACCTGCACAACATAATTTTTATCTCTTGCCTGTGTCAGCAACAGCGCATAATAGGCACTATCAGCCGGCGAGGTAAACTCCTGAGTAGAGATATTCTGCAAAACAGACAAGGCACTATCCGGCAGCGACCGCATAAGGGAATCTGCCCATATCAATTGCTTGTTATTGCTTTGCCGGGCTGTACATGCCAACAGCAAAAAAGCGACTAAAAAGAATATAATAGCTTTAGTTTTTCCCATCCTATAAGTCATCTACTGAGTCCTTAGTTGGACAAAGATAATGTTTTCCCGCCAAAGGCGTCAGATGTTAGAAGAAAGAATAGACTAAAATCAGAGAAAACAGCCAATCTTATCCTACGTCACCCCCTCCTTATAGCCGATTCTTATCTGATTCGTTATTTAGGATTCCCTGAATAAGTAATAATTCCATTTCATATCAAAATGTAAGAATAGTTCAGTAACAGTTTACTTCAAAACAAAGAGTTCAACTTTAACCCCGCCAACCGGGTTGTGAAATGGCTACACCCTTTCACCCGGATGGTGTAGCCCTAAGCATAAAAGGGTGTAGCCATCCGTGAGAAAGGGTGTAGCCATTACAGAAAACTGATTATTAACTATTTACAAGTCCACAAATTCCTAAAAATGAAAAAACAGACATTGCCGGAAAGATATCCGCACCTTGTTATAAATTACTTCATTGTATAAAAAAGTCGGTTAATTCTTCAGATATTGCAGCCGTTTTCCCCAGTCTTCCATAACTGCCTGACGCCACTTGTAGACAGTCTCGGCACCCTGAAGATCTCGCCAGAACAGTGCAGGGGCGCTCTTGTCAGTGTACCAGTTGGGACCTACCTCGTAGTCGGTGGCAGACTCGCGACCCGGCCACAGGTTTTCAATAGTTATGGCACCCTCCAGCACAGGGAAACCGGATATGCCGGAGGTAATGGTATAGGGGAGTGTGCCAGTGTAATATGTGGAGTGACGCACGGCATAATCACCACCTCCGAGGTGGAAGCCGTCCCACTTCTGCCGCCCTATGGTGAGAGTGAAGCAGGCCGAATCGGCGGGAATGTCGGGACGGTCAGGACCTTGGACATGAAACTCGATAATCGAATAGATGGGTACGGTGTCCGCAGCCGTGGTGAGCCGGTGGAAGACCGGTCGCGAACTGCGTGCGGTTGGTTCGAAGCTGCCTCCCCATGACTCGCCCTCAGGATCGTCTGGATTGCCGTCCATCACATAGAGGAGAGCCGGCGTATCGCCCATCTTGGGTGTGCCCTGGTAATAGTTGATAAAGTCTGCGCCAAGGTGTCCTGCACCCTTGATGTAGGTATCGTAATATCCGGCATTGTATTTATCTTTCACTTTATTCTGGGTGATAAAGCCCCGATAGGAAGCATTGTCTTCAATCATCCACAGATTGGGAAAATTTTCTACTATATAGGCGTAGCTGTTAGTACTCCATTTTTTGTTAGGCCCCCCAATCCAGTAGACACGGATTTTGCCAGCGATGTCTGGCGCGTCGTGAAGAGCTTGGGCCACATCGTCAAGTCCGCCCCAGACAGATATCCACAGCGGGCGTTCGTCCTGCCGACGCGCACATTCCACTATCCACCGGGAACCTTCGGTGGGAGTAAGAAAACCCCGATAAGGAGCCGCCCCCTTGCGCCCCTGTTTGGTTATGGCACGGAGTTCCGTGGGAGACATCAGCCCCTTAATATGTTTGGACAGTTTTGGAAGGTCCTTCTCGTAGAGGTCGATCATGCGGAGAATTTCTTCCCGGCTTCCCGAACCGTAAGAGGGGGAAGAGACAAGTCCCTCAAGGTCAAAACAGTCGGTATACATCAGCAGATGAGCCATCGACTGGTTGTCGTCGGGATCCGTTCCTCCGATGTCAGTACTAATGAGCACACGCGGTTTGACAAGGTCAGTAGCCTGAACCTTTGCTCCGATTGATCCAAAGATCAATATGGCAAGTAAAATCAATCTTTTCATAATAGTTTGCTAATTTAAGATTTATTCTGCAAATTTACGCTCGAAATTCAAT
>ERZ791724.1702-NODE-1702-length-11187-cov-2.324380_pt1 | contig 11187 bp, 15 predicted proteins | sample MGYA00510044_ERZ791724 | MGnify/ENA primary metagenome ERZ791724 (study PRJEB30046, sample SAMN00715140) | human gut metagenome | study: EMG produced TPA metagenomics assembly of the A metagenome-wide association study of gut microbiota in type 2... | reverse complement strand
TACCCTGCCTTCTAACAGACGTCTTCCCAATGTACGGTTATCCGGAGCACGGCGTGGCAGTGTGTCAGGTATACGGTCCTGTTCACTGAAACCCCTGTGGCGGGAACTTCGAATGTGCCATATCCGTAATAGAGCCGTTCGGTATTGGTCCGGTATCCTCCTGCGGGTGTTCCCGTGGCCGAGGTCATTACCAGTTCACGGATTTTTGTCACACCGGGTTGCGGTGGGGGTAGTATGTCACTTTCATATCTTTGGTTTCCCCATGCCACGAGGGTGTAGCGTCCGGGAGGTAATTCTCCCTGCCAGTATTCCAGACTGTCGCCCTGCAATGTCCAAGTATCCACCAGCACCCCGTCCGCATCGAAAAGGAACTGCCTGATATTATCCACATACATGGCGAGCTGTCCGGCATCGGGTCTTCCGGCATAGCGGTAATTCAGCCGTACATTGTAGGGACACACCTGCGGCTCGTCAAAATCGAACGTGCAGGAGGTGCAGAACCATAGTATGCAACAGAGGATTACCATAACTTTCATCGGATGAAATAAATGAGTGACACACCGGCCCGTGTAGGCCCGAAATAATTCCTTTTATAATGTCCCATGCGCTCGCCGCAGCCTGCGCACCGGTATTTGTCATATTCCATGCGGGCGTAGCCGCCACCTATCACGGCCTCCACGGAGAAGCGGTCGCCCAGCACCCAGTGATAACCGTAGGTGATGCCCCCGCCATACAGGTCGCCCCGGTAAATGATGTCTTCCATGCCCGAAAAGAAGGGAATCTGCCCCACATTATAATAAGCGTAATGTCCGTGCACGCCGAAGAAATGCCCCTCGAATTTGCGGCAGGGCCAATATCGTAACTCCGGTTGTACCAGATAGAGGTTCAGTTTCATATCATTGCCGAATTTCCATGCATTGTAAGCGCCGTTCAGTACCATTGTGAAATGACGGTTGATGCTGATTTCCACTCCTGCATTCGGAGTGGTGGTTTCCCATAACAGCAGGTCGGTACGCAATGCCACACGTTGGGCAAAGGCAGCGGTACTCACCGTACAGAGTAACAGAATCAGCAGATAAAGTCGTTTCATGGGTAATTCGGATTTATATTGGCGTGTCGGATGCGGGTTACGGCATGGTTATGGCATGGTTGCCGGTCAGGCATTCACTGACGGGGAGTTCGGCTATGGAAATCTCCATCAGATAGATACGTGTCATTTGGTTGATGATACCCAGTTTACGGGCTGTTGTCCCGTAGCAGGAATAGAAATCCTCATCGCTGGGACGGTTGAAGTAGATACCTTCGCCCAATGCTTCAAGAATGGAGAGGAGGTTGATTTTATGATATTCGCAGGCAAGGCGGTAAGATTCGGGCAGGTTGTCCGGCTGGTGTTTCGCCAGCGTAATCAGATGTTCTTTTGAGAGTGCCTGCAGCAGATATGCGATTTCGGAAGGGGGATAATTGAAGGAAGTGCTCAACTGATAATCCTTATATTGGATGTCGTGTAGTACTGCCAGGGCGAGTTTGGTTCTGAGTGTTAACATGGCGCTTGCTTTTTATGTAGATTATTGTCTGTTTTGTTAAGGATGTTCCGATTCCCGGTAGGAAACGGAACAAGCGGCGGCGTAAGCATAGGACAGGCGGATAATACTCGTCTTCCTTTTTAAAAAGGCGGACAATTCTTCGTTTTTCCTCCTTGTATTCTTCAATTTTATAATGAGCTTCCCCCATATTGAGGTATGGGTAAGGGGAGTCGTATCTTCAAATAAAAAAAGTGAAAGCTTTCTAATCTATATAAAGGACTTTCGAGGTAGTATATCATATTATTACAACAATATCCCATTTCTTGACATGACTTTTCCGGACAAAATCTAACTTTCAGGATAAGAGAGCTGTTTTTGTCGTGTCTGATGTTGTAAATTAACCGATTTTTTACAGAAAACAGGGAAACTTCGATAAGTATTTCCGGTTTTCCTTGTTTATCTCAATTGAAAACAGTTCCTTTACCGCCGGAATCGTTCCGTTTCCTACCGGGAATCGGAACGCCTGTATGAAGCTCATTTTTAGAGCTTTCCCTATCTTTACCTTTTTTCCTTTCTCCCCCTTTTCCTCTCCATTCTTTCTCGGCCTCCGGATTAATCAATGCCGCCATCTGCAAATTCACCACCGCCAGTTGTTCTGTAGAAAACGAGCGCAAATAAGTATGTGTAATTTCCTCCGAAGCATGACTCAACCCCGCACTAATCTTAGCCACCGGAATATCCTCATTATACGCCAATGTCGCCCAAGTATGGCGCGCCACATAAGAAGTCAGCCTCACCTCCAATCCCAACAGAAGGGACAACCGGTACAAATGCTTATTATAAAGCCGTAAAGCGCTCTCATACTGTCGTCTCTCTTCCGGAATACTCCCCGGATTCCGAATAATTCTCAGCAGGTAAGGTGAATCCAGATTCTCACACCTATACCTCTCAATAATCTCCCACATCCACGGCTCCAGCGTAATACTCAACACCCTTCCCGTCTTACTCCGGTGATAGCACAGTACATTATCATGAATATCCGTCTTCCGCAAATAAGCCAAGTCAATAAAAGGAATCCCCCTCAGATAATAAGAAAGAATAAACAGATCCCGTGCCATCCCCAACTTCGGTGCATCCTCCAAATCCGCCTCCGCCTCCGAAGCTGTTCAATATTCAACGCCCGTTTCCTCGTTTCCTCATACCCCATAAAAATCCCATTAAAAAGCTGTCGTATATCCTTCAGCTCCTTTTTCCTTTCCGCCTCCCTGCAAATAGCCCGCAACGCCCGAAAGTAACACGCCGAAGTATTCTGTGAACACCCCGAAGCCAATAAATAATGTTCAAAACTCAGAAATCCCCCCGCCGTCACTTCCTTAGCCCCCAGCACTTCCATATCCGTAAACCTCTCCAAACTATGTAGCATACTCCAACACGTATGTTCCGCCGAGAACTTAAACAAGCCCCCCAGCCCTTCCGCATGTACCACAATAGCCTCTTTTAATGTCTTCATTTTCATTACACTGTTCTTTTAATTAATGATTATTCCCTCCCCAACCCCACTCTCCATCATTTGTTTTGGAGTGAAAAAGAGGTAAACATCAAAAGTAAGAACAGGAAAGTTGGCTGCTTGTCATGAAACATGCATAAATACCCGTATATAGTGTATATAAACAAAAAAGTAGTTACCTACATTAGATAACTACTTAATTCCTTTATAATTCGCCTGGGATTCTCTTTGTAGAGTTACCACGCTGATATTTAAAACTTTATATTTTTAGTTTCAAGCATATCCCATGATTTATCCCACTAATTTGCTACGTGCTTTTGCGGTAGTTTGCTCATGGAGAATACAGAGAGCAAAGATAAACCTTTTCTTCTGATTTGCAAAATAAAGATTTTTACTTTAATCACCACCAGAAAGAGAACTATTATTGCATATCTATTAATAGTCAACCTTTTATCTTGTTTCAAATTGAAAATCCCACACGATTTAGCACACGATTATTTTTCATCGTTTTGCTCGCTATTGGCATGATTTCAAGCGCAAATATACAAATTTATTATAAATTCAGAAGCCATTTCCACACTGGAATAACTTCAATCGTTTTATTATCAACCTCTAACACCTGTTCATTCTCCTGTGTGATAATCATCAACTTATTGCATTCTAACACACTTGATAGCTTCAATAAAAGCACCAACTTCTCGGTCAAATGTACCATCGTTGTTATCAAGATTATAGCAAACCTGAATAGCGGTTGCCCCATCAGGGATATAAAAATCTACCTTAACTCTTTTGTTGTAGAAGAAAACCGCATCATTACGCCCGTATTTACGCAGCAGGTTAATGGCAACTAAGTTTTCCAGTAAGGAAGTATTGCCATCAAGCAAAAATAAATTCAGAATCCCGTTGTCAGTAAAGTAATACTTGGGATTAGTCTCCTTATCTACAAGTTTGCTTGCTATATTTTGTATTGAGGAAATCAGCCACGCATCTTTAGCGTATTCTATATAATTGATAATAGTAGTTTTGCCGACTTTTTTATTGACAATAGGCTCACTCTGTATATAAAAAAGGAAGCACCTTACTCTACCGAATCACTTAACACCCAGCTTATTTCATGGCTCAAACAAGCTGTTGATAAATGTCTCGACTACCTCAAAAGAGATACAACCGGATATAATGAATACATCAATCAACATCTTCCTTACATAAAACGTACAGGCAGAATCCTCCGGCAGGATTATTGGGATATTGACCCAGAAGAAAAGGAATGGATGCTTAAAGGATTAACGACAGCTGATATAGATACATTAAGGGTTATCGTAGAATTATCTGAGAACGATGAGCTAACTATCTTCCCTAACAAAATGACTTCCGACATCTTCTTCGATTGCTGCAAAATGGGTTATGATGCTAATAACTATCCTAACGATGCGGAATTAGAGCCCGTAGATTTATACCGCAAATTTGCGGATGGAAGAGATTTCGGACTTGCAAAACTGAATCTCGATTCTCCTACAGAATTTGAAGAATGGTTCGACAAACGAGAATGGCAATTCGGTCATCCATGGAAGTCTGCCGAGGTGGTAACTCAACACATATATCGTTATATGTAGATAAACAAGCGAGTGGATGGAGATTATCTCTTGCCGGAAAAAGTAGCGGGAGGGTAGCTGAGACGATTCGGTTTGCAATAGTCTTGTATAATCATAATATCCCTTTCAAGCTATGGGATGCTAAAGAAATTTTTGCGATGGTTTCCGGGATGGATTATATTGGTATTGTGCCAGAGGGGATTATGGCAGCCTATTGCTATTCCTGTTTCTCGAAAGAAGATTGCGTTGGTGATTTTATGAATCTTCCATTAGAAAACCAAAAGAGAATTATTGAGGCGGCTGATTGGCACCTTGCAGGCAAAACCCAATAAGGCACTAAGGTACGCTTGTGCTATTAACTATACGCAAAAAAACACTTCGTATTCCTGTTTTTATAGGTGACTTTTCTGTATGATATGTGATTTGATGAAAATATTTGTTGCTTTTTACTTGTTTTTCGAAAAAGTGTTGTATATTTGCAAAAAAAGAAGAGTATGATAATAGATAAAATAACATTAGGTGGCATTTCTAATATAGAAAAAGTTTCTCTTTCCCTATCAGGCATTGACGCTCTAATTGCACCTAACAATTATGGAAAGAGCAATATTCTTCATGCGATAGATTTTGGCTTAGGGTTTATTCGCGCTTCTGCAAATCGAAAGAAAAAAAGCATGTGCAACTCTACGTTTATTCCTATAAATAAGAGATTAGAGGGCAACCCATTTATATTCGAGCTAGAAGGTATCTTAGAATTGAATAAACAAAAAATTTCCTATATATATGGGTATTCATTTGAATGGGCTAAAACAGGGAAAGGAGTCAAAGGCTCTTGCATTACAGAAGAATACCTCAAATTAAAAGGAGAACAAGAGACTAAATACAAAAGCTATATAAATAGGACTCCTGCTGTTTCTTATTACCTTGCATCACCAACAGGAAGATGCTCTAAAAGTATACAAATCGACGACGACCTATTAGTCTTGAACAAACTGCAGAATTTTGATGAGCTGTTCTATCTTGAAGTGTTAAAAATATTAACAAAATTTGAAAGGAACAATGTTGATACTCTCCAAAATCCAGATAGTTATTTTGGCTCTATCTCTATTCTGGATAGTGAAACTTTTGATGGATATAGCCTGTCGATGCCTGAGAATCAGACAAAAATAAGTCTTTTTATTAAAAGTTTAGAGCAGGAGTCTCCGGAGAAATTTAATCTTTTTAAAGATGCGGTTATCGCGCTTTTGCCTAATATAGAAGACTTTAAGCCTATAAAGGTTGACCTGAAGAAAGAATTTGAAAGTGATGATGAAAAATTGCCATTCCGTTTGCCAGATGTTTTTTATGACATTCAGGTAAAAGAGAAGTGTAATAATCAATATACAACTATACGGAGGTTATCTACTGGTTGCAAGAAAATTTTTTGTGTGTTGACACTCGCTATTGCGGCTGATATAAACAAATTGCCGCTGTTAACTTTTGAAGAATTAGAGAACTCTGTCCATACTTATCTGTTTCGCCAGATGCTTGAAACTTTATCTAATTTAGCTGGTAATACAAAAATACTTTTAACCAGCCACTCACCGTATTTGATACAGTATTTAGACCCTGCGCAAGTTAAGATAGGGTTGCCAAACCATGATTGTATTGCTGATTTTAGGGAAATCAAGCAGAGCAAACTAAAGAAGGTTCTGAGAAATGCGTCTGTGCAAGAAGAAACATTAGGTGAATACCTGTTTGATTTAATGTTAAATGAAGAGGCAGATGAGGAATTCTTAAAAGAATATTTTATATGATAGACACGACAGCTCATGTAATAATATTTGTAGCGAATGGAGCAGATGAGGTTTTTGTCAACACCTTGCTTTCTTTTTATCAGGAAAACTCGCCAAGACCAATTAGGACATGGGAGGTTTTCAACTTGAAAGGCATAAAGAGAAGAAATCAAAGAATTCGACAGAAGATAGATACTATAAAGGCAAGAATAAGTGAAGTTCAGATAATTGTATTTACTTTCTGCACCAACATTGCACTATATCCTTTTTGCGAAAAGCCTGTTGTGGACTGGACTGAAATAAAAGGTATTGCTAAAGATCTACAGATACAAGATTTTTATGAGATAATAGTTGATGATCTTATTGAAGACTGGGTACTTGAGGACTTGACAGGTCTTTGCAATTATATTAGCATTGAGATACCTGAAAAGATAGAAGGCAGTGGATATCAAAAAATGGTTGCTCTTTTTAGAACAGCATGCAGGCAATATGTAAGTGAGTATAGCATTCCATCTGTACTGCCTTACTTAGATATCAATAAAATAAGAAGTGCGAGAGAGAAGAGCCTATGCAAACTGGAAGAGGTATTGCAAGTAAATAATTAATAAAATGTGTATGATGTAAACAATTACTAACGACTATAACAAAAGAAAAAGAGAGCTACTTGGCGGCTGCTCTCTTTCAGATTTGTTTTTGGGTTGTGAGCAAATCACTTAGGAGTTAAGTCACTTCTAAGAACATACTCTACTATAGAGTCTGCAAAAGTACAAGGAAATTATGGGAAAAAAAAATTCTCTCATTTCTTTTAACTAAGCACAACCTCTTTAAAGTAAGAATAGGGTTCCTTTCTTATAGGAACTTGTTACTAATTTTTAAAATTCAAATTTATGTGTAGAATTTTTATTAGTCATTCGTGGGGGTATGCGAACCATTATGACAAAGTTGAAGAGTTTTTAAGAGATCAAAATATCCCATTTTATAACCACTCAGTACCAAAAGATGATCCAATCCACACAAATGGAACTGATAAACAATTAGAAGAAAAGATTGAAGCAAAAGTAAAGGGTTGTAGTTGTGTTATTATAATGGCCGGTGTGTATGCTTCTTACAGCAAATGGATTAATAAGGAAATAGCAATGGCAAAGAAATATAACAAACCCATTATTGCTGTTAAATATTGGGGAGCTCAAAGATTTTGCTCGGAAGTTATAAATTCGGCCACCGAAGTCGTTGGCTGGAATAGTAAGTCTGTGGCTGATGCTGTTAAAAAAGTTTGTAATTAAATTTATACTTTCATGAAAGCATTAGTTATAGGTATTAACAGTTATCCTGGTGCACCCTTACATGGGTGCATCAATGATGCAGAGGAAGTTGCTGAACTTTTGGAAAAACATGATGATGGTCGTCCTAATTTTGCTGTGAGAAAACTTATTGATCCAAAAACAAGTAGAGAAATATGGGAAGAAATCGAAAATTTATTCAAAGGCGATGGTAATGTTTCCTTATTATATTTCTCTGGGCATGGGTATATTGATTTCATTGGAGGAGATATTGTTACTCCTGATTGCTATGGTTCCTCTTATAAAATGGGGATCTCAATGGCAGATATTATGCAATGTGCCAATAAATCAAAGGTTAAAAACAAAATAATCCTTTTGGATTGTTGTCATAGCGGAAATATGGGAAAAGCCCCTGATGGAGATGGTAGCACACTGGCTCCCGGAGTTTCTATATTAACCGCATGTAAAGAAGATGAACCTGCAATGGAAAGAGGCGGACACGGAGTTTTTACAAATTTGCTATGTGATGCCTTAAGAGGTGGAGCCGCTGATTTTGATGGAAAAATATCTATAGGCTCAATATATGCCTATATTGATAAATCCTTAAATATATGGCTACAACGTCCTATTTTTAAAACAAATGTTTCTCAATTCATTTCTTTAAGATCTGTTACTCCCAAAGTTCCTCTTTCTATCATACGACGGATTAAAGATTATTTCCCTGAATCCACTCATGTATATGGATTAGATCCATCCTATGAATTTACAAATAGAAAAGACTACAAGCACGAAGTCACACCTCCTTATACAAATTTCCAAAATGTGGAAATTTTTAAGGATTTGCAAAAGTTACAAAGCATAGGATTAGTAGAACCCTGCGAAGAAGAACATATGTATTTTGCGGCAATGCACTCAAAATCGTGTCGATTAACTTCATTAGGCAAGCACTACTGGAAATTGGCCAAAGAAAGTAAAATCTAAACTTGACGATTATGAGTATATATAATACACAATATTTAAAAGAGATAGCAAATTCAACTAACGCATATAAGCGAGAAGAGTACTTCTCAAAATCAAAAGACACAAACAAAACTTTTGATATATTCCTATCACACAGTTATTTAGATAGAGAAGTAGTGCTTGGGTTGTATATAGAGTTGTCTAATATGGGCTATTCTGTATATGTTGACTGGATCGTTGATCCACAACTTAACAGAAATAGTATAACAAAGAAGTCTGCTGAGTTAATTCGAAATAGGATGAAAAGCAGTCGCTCATTGCTTTATGCCATATCTACAAATGCTCAAATGAGTAAATGGATGCCATGGGAACTTGGATTTGTTGATGGTAAAACAGGAAGATGTGCTATTGTTCCCGTAGCAAATGAAATAACTCCTTCCGACAATTTTAACCGATCAGAGTATTTAATACTTTATCCTTTCATTAGTAAAAGTGTAAACGACAAGGGTCTGAACACTATTTGGGTAAATGAGAAATATGATGAATATGTTAATTTATCCAGTTGGATTACTGGTACTAATCCTTATAAAAGATAAGGGTTTCTCTTACAATAAAAAAGAGGTCGAATATGTTATAATGAAAATGTTGCAATATTGGGCTTCTTTAGGAAAGCGTAAAAAGGCTCCGAAATTTCGGAGCCTTTTACCTTCCATTGGATCTAGCTAACCCTGTAAAGTATGTACTTTGGTTGGGATATTTTCTTATATTCTTGTTTATTAAATAAATATCACATATTTAGTTAAGCTATTTTTCTGTTTTTAATACTTCTCTGATTATTTATTATATTTCATTTGACGAGTGTATGAGAATATTATTACTCCTAAACAGTTATTCCATATCAGACATTTTAAATACATTTTCCAATTGTTTCACTCCATAATCCCCCACGACAGTAGAAGTTTTCTCGTGCCGTTGGTTATTCTCGTGGGCTTCCGCCCTCCAAATGGCAGGGAAGCCATGAACGGGAAATAACCAACATAGGTACGTGAAATAACTTCGGGAACAACCGCACTACCGCCTGAGTCCCCGCTTTAGCTTCTTCTTTTTTCTTTTCATAAGGGTTTGCTCTTCCTCTTTGTTAACATCAGGAGTGAGTAAGCCGAGAACAGAGGATATTCCCAAATCTGGCAAACTAATATTGGACTGCTTATCATCCGACTGTTGTAACGTTGGTATGTCCGGCTGTATGGCTGTCCCAACGTTTAGCTGATTAGCTGGCTGTATCTCCGTACTCGCAATTTGCCGTTCCTGCATTTTTAGTTGTTCGGAAATACTTCCGCTCTTCATGGTTTTGTAATACTCAAAGGATTCGTTTATAGGGCGATTATAGCCGAATAGCTTATCAAAACCTTGTTCCGTTTGTCGGAACAGGGTTTTCCTGTCAAAACCGCCTTTGATTACGCCTTTTTTTGTGTTTTTGTGATTGGTTAGCGGAGATAGTTTTTTCTTATTGGATTGGTCTTTACGGCTCACAATCAAATGACAGTGCATATTCTGTTCATTATTTGACCTGTTCCGGCTGAAATGTATTTTTCCGTAAAACTTTATATCCTCTGCCGATAATCCTTTGTTGAAGTTCTTGGCATATTCGGGAATAATCACTTCCCGGATATACCGTTTCATGGCTTCGGCTTGTTCGTGTTCGGTATTTCCCATTGCCCGAAGTTCTTTTTCTGACGGGCTGACATGGATAGCGTAAAACTTAGCATCCGTTTTCATAAGTTTCCCGATATTGCTGTCTATATCTTTTACGACCTGTGATTTATAGATATTATCATTCGTCAGGTTGAAAAAGCTCTCTGTATAAATTCCCTGCTCCATGCGTTCCAGATCTTCATGTTCCATATACGAGGCTAATTGTCGGCTACCCCCTGCATTGTTGTATGTTCCTTTCGAAGGTGGGGCAAAATCTATGTGCATGGCTCTATGTATTTATCAAGTTGATAATCTCGGCTTTTAGGTTCTCTTTTCGTTTGCTATCCATCACACCACAGGCGGAGAGCTCAGAATATAGCTGTATCAGTTGAAGCAATTTCTTATAGTCCCGTTGGTGAATTTGGTAGAGTGCTGAAAGTTGTTTGCCTTGCTGGTTGATTACATCGGCATGATTGCCGAACTGTTCGCTTAACTTTTTCAGTACGGCTGTCTGTTTCTCCCGACTGGCTTCGAGTTGCGAGAGGATAAGCACCTCCAATGCTTTGACAATATTGTCGAACCTGACGGCAATTGAATTAGCGGTTCGTATCATCGGATTGAGTTGCTCTTCCTCGTAGTGGCGGATGAAACGGGTAATATCATCTTGTCGCTTATTTATCTTCGCCAGTTCTGATTTTACCGATTCCGGTGCTTCCGATGGGTTGATATGTGCCTTATCTATATACCCGAACGCCAACTTTACAACTTCGCTCTTTTTCAGTGAATAGCGTTTGCATATCTTCTCTACCAAAGCTGCCGTTTCCTTGTCTATGGAAATGGTAGTGAATATCGTTTTTC
>ERZ791724.1697-NODE-1697-length-11241-cov-3.703558_pt1 | contig 11241 bp, 9 predicted proteins | sample MGYA00510044_ERZ791724 | MGnify/ENA primary metagenome ERZ791724 (study PRJEB30046, sample SAMN00715140) | human gut metagenome | study: EMG produced TPA metagenomics assembly of the A metagenome-wide association study of gut microbiota in type 2... | reverse complement strand
ATCAACATATTATAGTTGTATTTAGTTCTGCAAAGACTTTGCAGATTTCGTATATCGGAATGCAAACACAAGAAGTAGTTATTAAGCCAAATTTGAGAGTTGTATTAAAGGCTGACGCCCAAAAGCTAGACGAAGTAGTAGTTACCGCTATGGGTATTTCACGCGAAAAGAAAGCATTGGGATATGCCGTACAAGATGTCAAATCGGATGCGTTGACACGTGCTGCTAATACAGATTTAGCGGGAGCCTTACAAGGAAAAGTATCAGGTATTGACATCACCCCATCATCAGGTATGCCGGGTGCTTCTTCAAAGATCACGATTCGCGGTTCTCGTTCTTTCACTGGAGACAATACTCCATTGTATGTAATTGATGGTATGCCTATCGCTTCTACCGCAGATGTGAGTACTTCTCTTACCGATGGAGCGTATGGAACGGACTATGCTAACCGTGCTGTCGACATTGACCCTAATGATATAGAAAGTATCAATATATTAAAGGGACAAGCCGCTTCTGCTTTGTATGGTATGAGAGCTTCCAATGGTGTTATCGTTATCACCACCAAAAGTGGTAAAGGAGCAGATAAAGGAAAACCGACTATTACTTTCAGTACTAACCTTTCCTTTGATAAGATTTCAACTCTTCCGGAACTGCAACAAGAATATGCACAAGGTTCAGGCGGTACTTTCGATCCGTCATCTCCTTTCGCATGGGGTCCTAAGATTTCCGAATTAGCTAACGACCCTACCTACGGAGGAAATACAGACAACAGTTACACCAGCCAATATGGTAAACAGTCCGGAAAATACTATGTTCCTCAACTTGCAGCTGCCGGCATGAATCCGTGGGCTACTCCACAAGCATATAACAACATGAAGGACTTTTTTGAAACAGGTGTATCTTGGAGCAATAACGTCAATGTAGCCCAGAGATTCGACAAAGGTAACTACTCCTTTTCTTTGGGTAACACCACCAGTAATGGTATCGTTCCATCAACCGGTATGGATAGATATAACGTGAAAATGTCCGCCGAAGCACAACTCCATCCTAACTGGACTACCGGATTTAATGGAAACTTTGTGACTTCAAAAATCTCCAAACAGTCTACAGCCAACACCAGTGTGGTTGCTACGATCTATAATGCACCCGTCAGCTATAATATGGCCGGTATTCCTTCTCACATAGAAGGCGACCCTTACACACAAAATACATATCGAGACAGCTGGATCGACGATGCATATTGGGCAGTTGACAATAACCAGTTCTCTGAACGTTCACAACGTTTCTTCGGAAATGCTTTCGTGAAATACACCACTAAATTTGGAACTGACAACCACAAACTGGATATTAAATACCAGATTGGTGATGACGCTTATACTACCAATTATTCTGAAATCTACGGATATGGAAGTACTTGGGCGCCTACAGGTGAAGATTCAGAATACCATTACACCGTTAATGAGCTAAATTCACTGTTAACTGCTGCCTATACATGGAACATTAACGAAGAATGGACGTTGGACGCTTTGATTGGTAATGAGTTTGTTGATAAAAAGACAAAATATGAATATGCATATAGCATGAACTTCAATTTCCCGGGCTGGAATCATCTGAATAATGCTTCTGTATTCTCCAATGAGAGCCTATACAACAAGAAACGAACTGTTGGTAATTTCGCAAACTTGTCAGTAGCATGGAAAAACATGCTTTATCTAAGCGGAAGTATACGTAATGATATCGTTTCAAGTATGCCACGTGACAATCGTTCTTTCACTTATCCTTCGGTGTCATTGGGATTCATTTTCACAGAACTGGCTCCCCTGAAGAATAACATATTAACCTTCGGTAAGATACGTGCTTCTTATGCGGAAGTTGGTATGGCTGGTGATTACACTCAAAGCTATTACTATACTCCATCTTATGGTGGTGGTTTTTATATGGGAAATCCGATTGTTTATCCAATTAATGGAGCAATGGCTTATATTCCATATTATAAGGTGTATGACCCTAACTTAAAACCACAAAATACAAAATCTTACGAGTTGGGAGCTGATCTTACTTTCTTAAACGGACTGGTTACTTTGAATTACACCTATTCACGTCAGAATGTAAAAGATCAGATATTCGAAGTTCCTTTGGCAGGTTCGACTGGTGCCTCAAGTATGATTATGAATGGAGGTAAAATCCACACAAATACCCACGAGTTGACATTGGGCGTATCTCCGGTAGATACCAAAAACTTCAAACTCGACTTCGCTTTCAACTTCTCCAAAATCGACAATTACGTAGACGAATTGGCTCCAGGAGTAGAAAGTATTATGTTAGGAGGATTTGTAACTCCGCAGGTACGTGCCGGAATTGGTGACAAGTTCCCTGTGATCTATGGAAAAAGCTATATGCGTAATGACGAAGGCAAGATTGTAGTAGACAAAAACGGACTTCCCATGCAGGGAGAAGATGCGGTTATCGGAACTGTATCTCCTGACTTCCGTTTAGGTTTCAATACAAATATCGAATTGTACAAGTTCCGTATTTCTGCAGTATTCGACTGGAAACAAGGAGGACAGATGTATAGTGGTACCGCAGGTGAAATGAACTATTACGGTGTGAGCAAATTATCTGGTGATATGCGTAATACCGAATTCATTGTGGAAAACTCCGTTAAAGAAACAGGAAAAGATGCAGACGGTAACTCAATTTATGCACCCAATGATATAAAGGTAACAGACGCTCAAGCATATTTCACAAGAAGAAGATCCATTGACGAATCCTACATTTATGATAATTCTTATATCAAACTGCGTGAATTATCAGTAAGCTATCCGGTATTCTCAAAGAAATGGCTGAATGTGAATGTGAATGTTTTTGCCCGCAACATTTTGGTTTGGTCTGAAATGAAAGGCTTCGATCCGGAAGCTTCACAGGGTAATGACAATATGGGAGGTGCATTCGAACGTTTCTCTCTTCCGGGAACAGCCAGCTATGGTTTTGGATTTAATGTAAAATTCTAATTAGCTAAAAAGAAAGATGAAAACATATAATATAATCAAAGGCATTTTTGCCGCTACTGTTTTATCAGTTGTCTTTTCCGGATGTTCGGAAGATGCAATGGATAGAATCAATAAGGATCACGGACATACGCAAAGCGTGGCCGGAAGATTCATTCTGACAGATGTAATAACCTCTACCGCATTCTCTAACGCAGGAGGTGATTTCAATACTTATCTATCTGCTTACATTGAATATGAAGTAGGTGTTGACAACCAGTTGTATTATGCAGAAACCAGAGAAAGCGAACCGACCTCATCTTCCACTTTCAATAATACATGGAATGGTCTGTATTCCACATTGAAATCCGCCCGTATCATTATCAATCAATGCAGTGAGGGAGGAATAGATTATGGAAATTTTGCAACCAAAGGTATGGCAGAGGTGTTGGCTGCTTATAATTGTGCATTGATAGCCGATATGTTCGGAGATGCTCCATGCAGCCAGGCAGCCTTAGTTGACGAAAATGGTTCTCCTGTTTACCTGACTCCTAAAATGGATAAACAAGAAGAGATCTATACACAAGCAATGCAATACCTGGACGATGCTATTGCAGACTTGCAGAAAGAGGATCTGATAGACCCGGGAGCTCAAGATTTGTTATATCAGGGCGATGCCGAAAAATGGCTAAAGTTGGCGTATGGTCTGAAAGCGCGTTACACAATGCACCTTCTTAAAAGATCTGCCAACAAAGACGCTGACATGGAGAAGGTTTTGGAATATGTGGATAACTCTTTCGAAAGTGCAGAAGAGCAAGCAGCATTCGACGTATATGACGCCAACAATATAAATCCGCTTTACGGTTTCTTTGTGGCACGTGCCGGATTAGGTGCAAGCGAAAGCATGAGAAGCAAACTGGCAGAATACAACGACCCACGCCTGTCCAGAGCTTTCATCACTAAACAAGGTGCATCTGGAAAAGAACAAGCCCCGGGAACTGCTGACAATGCCGTATATGCGCCTAACGGTTCTCCGGAACAAGGCACTTCCAAGTATGGGACTTCTTTATTTATGTATTCTATATCAGCACCCACACTGTTATTGAGCTATCATGAATTAAAGTTCCTGGAAGCAGAAGCTCTATGCAGATTGGGACGTGATGCAAAAAGTGCATTAAAAGACGCTGTAGTAGCCGGATTGTTAAATGCAGAAAATAGCTTTAGCGTTTCAAGAAAGGAATTGGGCAAAACGCTCATCAACCCGGCAAGTAGTATTACAGATACTGAAGCCGAAAGTTACTTTGACAATACAATAGAAGCCAAATATACAGCCGAACCGTTGAAAACAACAATGATTCAAAAATACTTCGCATTATGGGGAGCCTCAGGAGAAGCGACAGAATCTTACAATGATGTTCGCAGAATGAAAGGACTAGGCGAAAACTTTATTGAGCTAAAAAATCCAAACTCTTTCCCATTACGTTGTCCTTATGGCAATAGCGACACAACAACAAATGCCGAAGTGAAAGCAGCTTACGGAAATGGACAATATGTGTATAGTGAAAACGTTTGGTGGGCAGGTGGAAGCAGATAATCCATTGACTTGAATCATATAAATGAGACTGAATTCTCTAGGGGAAAGGCGGGAATTCAGTCTCATTTCTTTATATCAAGTTTGAGAGGTGTAAACAGAACATTCAGTCACAATTATGCCAAGAGAATTATAACAACTATACATGTCTACTGATTTTCCCGGTTCATACGATACATCATAAACTATACTTTTGTTATATTTGCAGACGCTTGAATAATATAGAATACGATGAATCATATAGAAACCCAACGATTGATATTGCGACATTTCACAGAAGAAGACATAAACGCCTTGTTCTCAATTCTAAGTGATAAAGACGTTAATACATTTCTACCGATGTTCCCATTAAAAGATATAGAGGAAGCAAAAGACTATCTCCAATATATAAAAAGCTGGATTCAGCAGAAAGGATTCTACTATGCTATTTGTATGAAAACAAACAATGTACCCATTGGTTGTATCCATATAAACGGAGATGACAGCCATGATTTGGGGTATAGCATTAAGAAGGAGTTTTGGCACAAAGGGATTTGTACAGAAGCTTGTCAGGCAGTAATCGATATGCTGAAACAAATAAATATTCCCTATATCACAGCTACGCACGATGTAAACAATCCGAGAAGTGGAAAAGTTATGCAGGCTATAGGCATGAAATACCAATATTCTTATGAAGAATATTGGCAACCAAAACTTTATCTGGTTACATTTAGAATGTATCAATTAAATTTCGATGACCAACAAGACAGGGTATATAAAAAATATTGGAATAAATACCCTGTTCATTTCATAGAGGAGATATAAGCAGTATTGCTACTTCATTCCTTCTCTCACAATATCTACCAGAATCGGCTTCAATCCGCTAACGAAACATTCCACTGCAATCACCATCAGAATCAGTCCCATAAGACGCATCATCACATTATTACCCGTTTCACCCAAGACTTTTACCAATTTCGTGGAAGCACGAAGAATAAAGAAAGTCAACAGATAAATCAGGGCGATAGTACCGATCAAGATTCCCTTCATTTCATAAGAATGCGCATCCTGCATCAAAACGATTGCATTGGCAATCGCTCCGGGACCGCATAACATAGGAATGCCGAGAGGAGTAATAGAGATATCATCCGCATACGTTTTGATTTCTTCGTCCTTCAACTTCATCGGTGTATAGCGGGCTTGAAGCATATCAAAGCCTATCTTGAAGATAATCACCCCACCGGCAATACGGAAACCATTGGTAGAGATACCGAAGAACTTGAAAAGAAACTGCCCGGCAAAGACAAATACCATCAATGTAATAAACGACACAATAGTAGCACGACGTACGATAGACTGACGTTCTTTATCCGTCATACCATGAGTCATGGTAAGAAAGACAGGCATCGTTCCCAACGGGTTGGTCAACGTGAAGAATGAAGTGAAACAAAGTAAGGCGAAAGGCAGAAGCGTACTATCCATGATTATATCGTATTTTATGCAAAACTAAAACGCAACAAAAATACGACTTAATCCAGAAAACCTATAATAAATCCATTAATTCTTTCAAGGAATAGATGTGATAAGTAGGGAGGAAAGGGAAAGCTGTCCGTTCTGTCACATTGTAGAAAACCTGATGCATCCCTACTCCGTGCGCTCCGGTTATATCCGCTTCCCAACTATCACCAATCATTAAGGATTCGCGCAACTCGGATTGAGTAGCAGACAAAGCAAAATTGAATATCTCCGGCCAAGGCTTCAGCACTCCGAGATCTTCCGAGAGAATCACCTTTCTGAAATACCCGTCCACTCCTGCCGAACGCATCTTGCGTGATTGCAATTCACGAAATCCATTGGAAAGGATATAGAGGTTATATTTGGGAGCAAGATATTCCAATACCTCCTTTGCATGAGGCATTAAAACACTTTTAGTAGGGATAATAGCGAAAAAATCTCTCGAAAACCGTTCAGCGAGCGCTTCATCTTTCACTCCCACGGCCTGTAAAGGATAAAAGAAACGTTGGCTGTTCAATTCATCCTTCGTTATCTTTCCTTCACCGTACTCAACCCAGAGTTCGGTATTTCTTTGTTGATAAAGAGTATAATAATGATTGAATGAATCAAAATAGCGGTCGAACGAATATTTCTGATATACTTCCTCAAAGGTGTTACGAGCATTTTGAGAAAAAGCCCAGATGGTATCATCAAGATCAAAAAAAAGATTTTTATATTTCATCAGTAGTTATATAATAAGAAACAAAAAAGCCAATGTGCTAATTTCTTGAATCCAGGAATCAGCACATTGGCAATTCAAAAGGGATATCTACCTTATTTTACCTGGATAACCAAGTATCTGGATACACTCCAGAATTCAGTAGGATTAGTAATCTTCAATGTCAACTGGCCTTTATCATCTTTTACCAATTCATAAGAACCGGTCGGATGAGTAGTCAGTAATTCAGCACGTTTAGAGTACAACTTGATTTCTTTGGTTGTACGGATATCGATCTGCGTGAAATAATCCTTATTGAAATCAGCGCTCTTCAACACGTCTCCGCTCTGAAGAATCTTTTGAGCTTTCAATTCAGATTTAGTACCAAATACGAACCAGGCAGCATTCAGGCTCTTTTCCTGTTCTGCAACGGTTTTAGCTTTCGCTTCGTTTTCTGCGGCCAGAGTTTCTTTTGCTACAGACAGATCGCTGACAGCAGCATCCAATTCCTGAATACGGATATTTTTGGAAGCCAGTTCTGTTTGAAGCTCTTCGATACGCTGTTGTTTAGCGTTCAATTCAGCAGTCAAAGCGGCAACAGCTTTTTTCATCTGTGCAGAATTGTAATTGCTATTCTTCAGCTGTGCCTGCAATTTTGCAATCTGCGCTTTGTTTTCTTCCATTTGTTTAGAGATGAATTCGATGTCAGAAGCAATCTGTTGCTTAGCACTGGCAGAGTTTTCAGTGATGGTTCCACGTTGCAAGTCAACACGGCTTTCAGCAGCATTGATCTTACGGAAACCTTCCTGAACTTCATTGAAAGTCCCCATCATATCATCCAGTTCAGTATTGCGCTGGTTCAGTTCCATCAAAAGAGAATCATTTTCAGCTTTCAGGTCTTTACTTCCACCTTTAAAGCCATCACACGAAGCCAACAAGGCTACGCATACAAATAAAACAGCTAACTTTTTCATACGTTTACGTTTTACGTTTTTTAATGAAGTTATTTAATCATCTATTCCTGCTAATACTATCACAATCTCGCCCCGGGGTTCGGTAGCGGTAAAGTGTTCTATCAATTCAGCCAAACTGCCCCGAACTGTTTCTTCGTGGAGTTTGGATATTTCACGCGACACGGTTGCCTGACGTTCAGCACCGAAATATTCGGCAAACTGTGTTAACGTCTTCAACAGACGGTGGGGTGATTCATAAAACACCATCGTGCGGTGTTCTTCCGCCAATGTCTTCAGTCGTGTCTGCCGTCCTTTCTTCTGGGGGAGAAATCCCTCGAAGCAGAACTTCTCGTTCGGCAATCCCGATGCTACGAGTGCCGGAACAAAAGCGGTTGCTCCCGGCAAGCACTGCACTTCAATACCGTTGCGCACACATTCACGAACAACCAGAAATCCGGGATCGGAAATTCCAGGCGTTCCGGCATCCGAAATAAGTGCCACCGTTTCACCTGCCTTTATTCTATTAACAACACTTTCCACCGTTTTATGTTCATTAAATTTGTGGTGGGATTGCATTGCATTCTTTATTTCAAAGTGTTTCAGCAAGATACCGGAAGTACGTGTATCCTCCGCCAAAATCAGATCGACCTCTTTCAGGACTTTGATAGCCCGAAAAGTCATGTCCTCCAGATTCCCTACCGGCGTAGGCACCACATATAGCTTTCCCATCTTGTTTTTGTTTTATACTGATTGATTAAAATATTTCTTTAGTAGCTCCAGAAAGTCGTTCACCGCCTCCTTTTCTTCATTCAATTCGACTTTCGAGGACAGAAATGCGACTGCAGTCTTGTAGGAACTCATTACTGATATCTGTTCGATAACCCGATTCATCAAATCAGTGTTGCCTCCGAACAGTTCACGAGAAAAACGGAAAGAATCATTCAAGCTGATAGCATGTCGCAAGCCGGCAGACAGTTTGAGACTTTCTCCCAACACAGCCGATTTAGGTTCTTCCTCTTTCACAACAGTTTCAACGACAGGTTCCTCAACAATTGCCGGTTCCTCTTTTTTCCCTTCTTCTTCTTCTTCTTCTTCTGCTGCTGCTGCTTCTGCTGCTGCTTCTTCTGCTGCTGTCTCTGCAGCTGCCGCTATTACGACAGGTTTCTCTTCCGCAACAATGGCTTCTCCTTCCTCATCTTCTTTCACAACAACCGATTCGAGAGATTGTATAATCACGGGGGAATCCTCTTCAGACCCGGCAACTTCATCCTCCTCTTCCGCTGTCTCTTCCACAGCTGACGGAGAAATTACCTGAACAGCATCCACCTCCTGCTGCAGTTCATCCAAACGTCCCTGCATCCGTGTAATGCTCCGCTTCAACAGTTCAGACAAAGTCGGAGTCGGCTCCTTGGTAAATGAATCCATGAGATACTTCAACTCATGAACATCCAACTCAATATCTGTTAATAGCTTCTGTTTCATGTCAGTCCATTGTTTATACGGTGCGAATGTAGGAATAATTTATGCAATAACTTAAAATAATGGATAATTTAACAGTTCTTGCACATTGAATTGCTTACCTTTGTCCACATATTTACTTAATCAAGAAAACACAAAATCTCATGGTATTATTTTCAGAAGACCACATACAGGAGACTAGAAGAAGAGGCCGGATCGAAGTAATCTGCGGTTCCATGTTCTCCGGAAAAACAGAGGAATTAATTCGTAGAATGAAAAGAGCGAAATTTGCGAAACAACGTGTAGAGATATTCAAACCAGCTATCGACACCCGTTATTCAGAAGAAGATGTAGTCTCTCACGACAGCCATTCTATCGCCTCCACTCCCATCGATTCGTCAGCCAGTATCCTACTCTTTACTTCCGAGATAGATGTAGTAGGCATTGACGAAGCACAGTTCTTTGACAGTGGTTTGATTGATGTATGCAACCAGCTCGCCAACAATGGAATCCGTGTTATCATTGCAGGGTTGGATATGGACTTCAAAGGAAATCCGTTCGGACCAATGCCGCAATTATGCGCCATTGCTGATGAAGTCTCCAAAGTTCATGCAATCTGTGTGAAATGTGGCCAGCTGGCTTCTTTCTCACATCGTACTGTCAAGAATGAGAAACAGGTTCTTTTAGGCGAAACAGCCGAATACGAGCCTCTGTGCAGGGAATGTTATCTCCGTGCACGAGGGGAAGATGAGCAGAAAGTATAAACTCTATAAAAGAAAAAGATTATGGAAAGGAAAAAGATAACATTCGACAGTTTTATACGCGGCTCTATCGGATGTGTGTTAGTTGTAGGAATATTAATGCTTGTAGAACGCCTTAGCGGAGTGTTATTACCTTTCTTTATTGCGTGGCTGATAGCTTATATGGTCTATCCATTAGTCAAATTCTTCCAGTATAAGCTACGATTGAAAAGCCGCATTATTTCCATCTTCTGTTCCTTATTCCTTATTACGGTTATCGGAGTCACTTTATTCTACCTATTAGTGCCGCCGATGATTTCGGAAATAGGCAGAATGAACGACTTGCTGGTGACTTACCTCACCAATGGAGCCGGAAACAATGTACCTAAGAGTCTTTCTGAATTTATCCACGAAAATATCGATCTTCAAGCGCTGAACCGTGTATTAAGTGAAGAGAATATCCTAGCGGCAATCAAGGATACCGTCCCCAGAGTGTGGACTTTGCTTGCAGAATCTCTCAACATTCTATTCAGCATCCTTGCCTCCTTCATTATATTATTATATGTAATCTTTATATTATTAGATTACGAAGCGATAGCTGAAGGATGGTTGCATCTGCTACCCAATAAATACCGTACGTTTGCCTCCAATCTGGTTCACGACGTACAGGATGGTATGAACAGATATTTCCGTGGACAGGCTTTGGTTGCTTTCTGCGTAGGTATTCTCTTCAGCATCGGTTTCCTGATTATCGATTTCCCCATGGCTATCGCTCTGGGACTTTTCATCGGAGCATTGAATATGGTTCCCTACTTGCAAATCATAGGTTTCCTTCCCACCATTTTATTGGCGATCCTCAAAGCTGCCGATACCGGACAGAACTTCTGGATTATCATTGCATGTGCATTAGCTGTCTTTGCAATCGTACAAATCATACAGGATACCTTCCTTGTCCCCAAAATCATGGGAAAGATTACCGGACTGAATCCTGCCATCATCCTTTTATCTCTTTCTATCTGGGGTTCATTAATGGGAATGCTCGGCATGATTATCGCCTTGCCACTAACAACTTTGATGCTCTCCTACTACCAACGCTTTATTATCAACAAAGAAAAGATAAAATATGATGAAGTAGAAACTACTGATAATCAAGAAACAAGCCATAACGAGGAAAAATAATTGAAACTTTTTTCTACGGAATGCTTGCAAATTAAATAAAAGTAACTACCTTTGCACCCGCAATCAGGAAATAACTGATTCGCAAATAAGGATTGATTCGCTAGCTCAGCAGGTAGAGCACAACACTTTTAATGTTGGGGTC
>ERZ791724.1695-NODE-1695-length-11256-cov-1.442371_pt1 | contig 11256 bp, 6 predicted proteins | sample MGYA00510044_ERZ791724 | MGnify/ENA primary metagenome ERZ791724 (study PRJEB30046, sample SAMN00715140) | human gut metagenome | study: EMG produced TPA metagenomics assembly of the A metagenome-wide association study of gut microbiota in type 2... | reverse complement strand
GAGGCAAGGCACTGTGGAAGGACGAAAACATTGCTGACACCATTATTGCTAAATCGGTAGGTTTTATCGAGCGTAATAGCGACAAACCCTTCTTCTTGTATGTAGGAACCAATGACGTGCATGTACCTCGTTTCCCCCACCCACGTTTTGTAGGTAAGAGCGGAATGGGCTATCGAGGAGATGCTATTCTTCAGTTCGATTACACGGTTGGCAAAATCGTAGAAGCGTTGGAGAGAAAAGGATTGAGAGAAAACACGCTGATTGTGTTGAGTAGCGACAACGGTCCAGTAGTGGATGACGGCTATCAGGATCAAGCAGTGGAGCTGCTAGGCGACCACCGTCCGTGGGGTAACCTGCGTGGCGGTAAATACAGCAGCTTCGAAGCCGGAACCCGTGTGCCATTTATCGTCAGCTGGCCTGGCAAGGTAAAAAAGGGAAAGACGTCGGACGCCCTGATATCGCAAATAGACTTGTTTGCCTCAATGGCCGCTTTGGTGGGGCAAGAGATGCAACCGGGTACCGGAGTAGACAGCCGTAACCAACTGAAAGCATTCTTGGGAACCGATCGTAGGGGACGTGACTATGTGGTAGAATCTTCAGGCTCCTTGTCTGTTTCGGACGGAACATGGAAGTACATCACTCCTAACAAAGGAGCCTCCTTTATGAGGCTGACACAGACAGAAACGGGTAATGCCCCCATAGAACAACTTTACAATCTGAAGAAAGACAGAGGCGAAAAGAATAACCTCGCGGAACAATATCCTGAAAAGGTAGAAAAATTGAAAGCCATATTGGAGCAAGAAAAAGCGAAAGGCTTCAGACAAAGTAATTGGAGCAAGTAATAATAGAATGTTTTGGAACAACAATATGAAAAATAATCGGATATTGAAAAATATGTTTGTCATGGGAGGTATTGCTTCTTCGGCTATGGGGATGGCACAACACTGTCCTAACGTTTTGGTTATCATGACTGACGAACACAATTTTCGCACATTGGGTTGCTATCGTGAACAACTTCCGCAAGAACAGGCTTATCCTTGGGGCAAAGAAGTGGAGGTAAAAACTCCCCACATTGATGCTTTGGCGAGCCGGGGTGCCTTGTGCTTGAATTATTATGCAACCCATCCGGTTAGCGGCCCGTCGCGCGGATGTTTCATGACCGGGATGTATCCGCAGAAGAATGGAGTAACAGCCAACAACCTTTCGCTTAGAGATGAAGTGGTGACATTTGCCGAGACATTGGCCGATAACGGATATACTACTGCTTATTTCGGAAAATGGCACTTGGATGGAGGCGATAAACCCGGATGGACACCCAAACGGAAATTTGGATTCATGGACAATCGTTATATGTACAACAGAGGGCATTGGAAAAAGTTATCAGACGAAGACGGACAACCAGCCGTTGCTGCAATAAACAAAGAAGGTAAATTATCCGAGAATCTATTGGCTGGAGCCGACGAGAACAGTTTTTCCACAGATTTCTTGGCCGATCGTGCCTTGCGCTTCATCGAAGAAAACAAAGGAAAGCCTTTTTGCTGTTTTCTTTCCATTGCCGATCCACACGGACCGAATGTGGTGAGAGCACCCTATTCTACCATGTACACGGAAATGAAAGTGGGTCGTCCAGCCTCAGCCAGCGCGAATGTGGAAGGAATGCCTGCATGGGCTAAAAAAAGCAAACGTACGATTGTAGATGCTGGACCACAGAACGGTATGGCTCAATACTTAGGTATGGTGAAATGTATCGACGATAATGTGGGAAAGATGATGCGCCGCTTGCAAGAACTGGGATTGAACGAAAATACGATTGTCATTTTCACCGCTGACCATGGAGACCTCTTGGGTGAACATGGAAGAGATAACAAGTCAGTGCCTTTTGAGGCATCGGCCAAAATTCCTTTTATTTGGACTTACCCCGGCAAGATACCTGCTGGAAGTTTAGTGAAGGAAGCGATGAACAACACCGATTTTACCCCTACACTTCTCAAGATAATGAATATCCAATCGAAAGTTCAATATCAGGGTAAAGAGCATTCCAAGGCAATTTTGGGTGAGAAAGACGACACAGGAAGTATTACGGCGTTTAAAGGAAGCGATTGGATCGCATCCACGGACGGACGCTATAAACTCATTTATTCAACAGGGTTGGGAGAAGTACCCGTTTTGTTCGATCTTTTGGAAGACCCTAATGAGTTGGTGAATATTTATCATAAGAAGAGTAGTCGGAAGATCATAGAAAGGTTGGCTACTTACTTGAGAGATTATTGCACAACGTGCGAAGAACCTATGTGGCAAAATGAAAAGATAAGGGAAGAACTCTCGCTCTATTTCAATGAATGATTATGTAACAGTTAAAATAAAAAAGAGACGTGTTATGAAGAATCTGAATATATGGTTGGGAATCGGCGGATCTTTATTGATTGCCCCTTCTCTTCAAGCTCAAAAACAGAAAGAACAACAACGCCCCAACATCGTATTCATTATGGCCGACGATCTAGGCTGGAACGACCTCGGAGTGACCGGTAGCGACTATTACGAAACGCCCAACATTGACCGGCTAGCTTCTGAAGGTGTTTTTTTTGACAACGCGTATGCGGCAGCAGCCAACTCCGCTCCAAGTCGTGCCTGCTTCATGACAGGACTTTACACTCCGCGACATGGTGTCTATACGGTGAGTCCATCGGAGCGGGGTGACAAGACCCTTCGGAAACTGATTCCCATCGCCAACACGGAGGATGTGCGGACAGAGTTTGTCACCTTGGGCGAGGCTCTGAAGCAACAGGGATACGTCTGTGGGCATATCGGTAAATGGCATCTTGGCAGCGACCTCGATGGTAGTAAAACCGGTCCCCTGTCGCAAGGATTCGATTACAACATAGCTGGGGAGAGGGTGGGTTCACCTTACTCCTATTTCTATCCTTATTGTAGGAATCAGAAGTGCCACCTGGGGCTGGATGAGGGAGAGGAGGGAGAGTATCTCACGGACCGTCTGACGAGCGAAGCCATTAAGTTTGTGGAACAGTCAAAGGACAAGCCCTTCTTCCTTTATATGGCGCATCATGCTGTCCATACACCTCTGAAAGCTCCGCAGGCATTGGTGGACAAATACCGAAAAAAAAACAAGGGAAAGTATCAGAAGAATGCTGTTTATGCAGCCATGGTGGAAAACTTGGATTGGAACGTGGGTAGGCTATGTCATGCCATCGATTCGCTGGGACTGACCGATAATACGCTGATTGTTTTCTATTCGGACAACGGAGGAACAGCAATTGCCACCAACAACTTCCAGCTCAGAGGTTCCAAAGGTACGCCTCACGAAGGAGGGATCAGGGTACCACTCATCATGAAATACCCGTGCAAGATAAAGCCAGGGACGGTGGTGTCGGAACCGGTGACGGGAGTCGACTTCTACCCCACGTTAGTGACACTAGCTGGTGGAACTCCCCACGAGCGACTGGATGGCAAAGATATTTTTGACAAGAAGTGCGCAAAGGAGAGGGCACTCTTCTGGCATTTCCCTGCCTATCTGGAAGGCAATCATGGAGCTAAGGAGTTCAGAGCTACCCCCTACTCCATCATTCGTCAGGGTGACTGGAAACTAATTTATTATTACGAAGACAAGTCAGTGGAGCTTTTCAACCTGAAAGAGGACAGGATGGAGAAAAACAACCAGGCGGTTGCGCAGCCGGTTCTTACAGCGAAACTGCAAGAACGGTTGATGAGATGGCTGGACGAGACACACGCGGGTATCCCGACGGAACTAAATCCAGCCTATATTCCGTCGGATAAATGATACTCAATTTTAAATATCAAATATTATGTTTTTATTAAATTTTCTAGTAGCTGCTTCTGGCATAACTGCCGATTATCAGGAACGCCCTAATATTATTGTTTTTCTAGTAGACGATATGGGACTTATGGATACTTCCGTTCCTTTTCTGACAGACGGGAGCGGAAATCGGGTGAGGCATTCTTTAAATAATTGGTATCATACTCCCAATATGGAGAGGATGGCCGAACAAGGGATCTGCTTTTCTACTTTTTATGCGCAAAGTGTGAGTTCCCCTTCCAGAGCCTCATTGTTGACGGGGCAAAACGCAACAAGACATCGCACTACGAACTGGATTAATGCGGAAAGTAATAACCGTACTCCTTTCGGGCCTCCTGATTGGAATTGGAAGGGGCTGACGAAGGATATTCCGACCATGCCGAAAGTTCTGCAACAGGCTGGATATAAGACGATTCATATAGGAAAAGCTCACTTCGGCTGTATGGATAGCGAGGGTGAAAATCCGTTGAATCTTGGTTTTGATGTCAACATTGCGGGGTCGGGAATAGGACATCCCGGCAGTTATTATGGTGAGTGGGGATACGGTCATATTAAAGGTTCGAAAGCCAGAGCAGTACCCGATCTGGAGAAATATCATGGTACGGATATTTTCCTGAGCGAAGCCCTGACGATAGAGGCTAACCGTGAGATAGCTAAAGCTGTGGAAGAAAAGCGTCCTTTTTATTTGAATATGGCTCATTATGCTGTCCATGCACCTTTCCAGGCCGACAAACGTTTTCTGTCCCGTTATACAGATCCAAATAAGAAGGAACAGGCCAAGGCCTTTGCTACATTGATAGAAGGCATGGATAAGTCTTTGGGGGACATCATGGACCAACTTGAAAAATTGGGAATTGCGGAAAACACTTTGATTTTCTTTTTAGGAGATAACGGTGGAGACGCACCTTTAGGAGAAGAACGGGGATATGGTTCTTCCGCGCCATTGAGAGGAAAAAAGGGTACGGAGTTTGAAGGTGGTATGCGTGTGCCTTTTATTGTGAGTTGGGCAAAGCCCCGGAAAGGTAATAAATTTCAGAAGCGATTACCTATTGAAGTCGGAGGTATGCAAAGCCAATTGGGAACGATCATGGATATTTATCCGACAGTTTTATCGGTAGCCGGATGTAAACTGCCTGCCGATTATGTAATAGACGGATTCGATCTAAAGAAGCAGCTAAGTGGAAAAGTCAATAGAAAACGTCTTGAAACGTTCCTTATGCACTTCCCTCACGCTCATCGCGGCAATTACTTCACAGTATATCGCGAGGGAGATTGGAAGCTGATTTACTATTATTCGCCGGAGACTCCGAAGCAACCGAAAGCGGTACTTTATAATCTGAAAGAGGATCAGGAAGAGAAAAAAGAACTTTCTTCTGTATTTCCTGATAAATGTAGGGAGATGATTCGTAATATGTCATCTCGGTTGGAAAAAGAAGGCGCTCTTTATCCTATTGATAAACAAGGAAATGAGCTGAAACCTTTTGTTTATTTTTAAGATTCTCTTTTGTTTACCTCTAATTTTAAGTAAGTGAAAAATAATGAGTTATCGAAAGTTGTTGTTTGCTATATTGTTTCTATTGGCTATTGATTCATATGCTTCGGTAGTAACTGTTTCTACTCATGTGCATGATATGGAATTTCGAGACTTGGCAAGAAAATGGGATGAAGCAATACCGCTAGGAAATGCGACTATTGGTTCTTTAATCTGGCAAAAAGGAGAACGTTTGCGTATGTCCATAGATCGCAGTGATTTGTGGGACTTGCGGCATTCTAAAGAATTAGAAGGAGAAGGCTTCTCTTTTCATTGGTTGTACGAACAGCTTCAAAAAGGAGATTATTCACCAGTACAGAGGCGGTTTGATAATCCATATAACGCTTATCCCGGCCCTTCAAAAATTCCGGGTGCGGGTTTGGAGTTTCCAATAGAACATTTTGGAGAGGTTGAAAAAGTACATTTATATCAACGACAAGCTGTATGTGAAGTTGTATGGAAATCAGGAGTATCCTTACGCTGTTTTGTCCATGCCCAAAAACCTGTGGGTTGGTTTATATTTGAAGGGGTAGAAGCTGATTTTGAGCCATTATTAATTCCTCCTTCTTATAATGAAGAAGTAAGACATACCGCTGAAGATCATAGTCAACATAGTCTGTTCCGACTCGGATATGAACAAGGAAAAGTTGAACGGGCATTATCCGATAAATTTGTTTATAATCAACCTGGTTGGGGGGATTTTTCTTATTCGGTTGCAGTAAAATGGAAGCGGTTTGGAGAAAAAATAATAGGTGTATGGAGTGTTACCTCTTCTCTTGTAAAAGAAGAAGCATCACAAATTGTGGATGAGGCTATGAATGCCGGAATAGAGGCTTATTATCAGACTCACCAAAATTGGTGGAATATATTTTATAGCCGTTCGTCTGTCACATTGCCGGACAAGGTGATAGAAAAGCAATATTACAATGAAATTTATAAAATGGGGAGTATCTCTAGAAAAGACTCGTATCCGATATCTTTACAGTCTGTGTGGACAGCTGACAATGGGCAATTACCTCCTTGGAAAGGTGATTATCATCACGATTTGAATACACAATTGAGTTACTGGCCTTTTTATACTGGCAATTATCTGGAAGAAAGTTACGGATATTTATATACTTTGTGGAATCAACTGAAGGAAAATAAGAGATATACGAAAACCTATTTTGGAACTGAGGGGTTGAATGTTCCGGGAGTTTGTTCTTTACTGGGACAACCGATGGGAGGATGGTGTCAATATTCATTAGGCCCAACTGTTTCCGCATGGCTTTCCCAGCATTTTTATTTATACTGGAAATATTCACAGGACCGTCAATTTTTAATAGACAGGTGTTATCCCTATTTGAAAGAAGTTGCTACTTATTTGGAGCAGTTTACTATAGTGAAAGATGGGATAAGAAGTTTACCTTTAAGTTCATCTCCGGAATTTAAAGATAATAGTATGGATGCTTGGTTTAGAGAGATGACGAATTTTGACCGTGCATTGGTTCGTTTTGCTTTTCGTGCAGCAGCTGAATTGGCTAGGGAATTAGGGCGGAAAGATGAAGCTGATCATTGGGAGAAACTGGAGGAAGAATTACCTGATTTTATTCTTGATGCTCAAGGGGGATTGTCTATTGCTGTAGGGCATCCATACGAACATTCTCATAGACATTTTTCTCATTTATTAGCAATTCATCCGTTAGGATTGCTTGATAAATCTTATGGAAAAAGCGATTCTCAAATTATTGATGTTAGTTTGAATACATTAGATAAATACGGGCCTGGCGGTTGGACCGGGTATTCGTATAGTTGGTTGGCTAATTTAAAGGCACGGGCTTTTGATGGCAACGGAGCTGCTAAGGCCTTACGTATATTTGCGGAGTGTTTTTGTTTAAAAAATGGTTTTCATGCAAATGGAGATCAAAGTAGAAGTGGTAAGTCCGGATTTACTTATCGTCCATTTACATTAGAAGGGAATATGGCTTTTGCCTCCGGAGTTCAGGAGATGTTATTACAAAGTCACAGTGGAGTTATCCGTGTTTTTCCTGCTATTCCGTCCGATTGGAAAGATGTTTCGTTTGATAAGCTACGTGCCATAGGAGCCTTTGTTGTAAGTGCCAGTTTAGAAAACGGAGATGTTTCTTTGTTTAAAGTTGTTTCTGAGAAAGGAGGCTTGTTGCGTTTGGTCAATCCTTTTAAAGGAAAATTCAGGATTGCTGGGAAAAAGAAGAAGATTACTGAAAAGAATGGAGTTCTTGAGTTAAAAACACGGGCGGGTGAAGAAATAACGTTAGAAAGAATTGGTTTGTGAGGGCTTTAATTTGAGGAATGTATGAAAGGAAGCTATAACATTAAAAAAACGTCATTTGTATGTGTTGCTCTTTTGTCAGCAGCCTTGCCGGGTGTGGCAAAGAAGAAACAGGTACGTCCCAATGTTGTTTTTATTTATGCGGATGATTTAGGCCGCGGTATGTTGTCTCATTATGGACAAAAGATTATATCTACTCCTCATATTGACCGTCTTTTTAAAGAAGGAACGTCTTTTGAGTATGCTTATGGTTGTATGTTTTCTGCTCCGGCGCGTGCCAGTATGCTGACAGGGTATCATGATTGTCATACCCGGAAATGGAATATATCCCAGGGCGGAAGATTGACACATATAAAGGGGTATGAAGATCTGGAACAGATAGAAGGAGAATTAGATTCATCGCGTATTGAATTACCGGTCGGTGACCTGCTTCTTCCTCAAGTCTTTAAGCAAGCCGGTTATGTGACCGGACAAGTAGGAAAACTGGATTGGGGATTCACGGCAACCCGGCGCCAGATACGTGAGCATGGTTGGGATTATTATTGTGGATACTTGGATCATCAACGGGCACACGTTTTTTATCCGGGCTTTTTGTTTGAAAACGATTCTATTCTACATATTTCCGAAAACACACATCCTATGGAGGGAAGGGGTTTTGAAAACGAATCACCGGAGACATATAAAAAGCGTTGGGATATGAAAGGAAAAGTGGTTTATTCTCAAAACCTGTTTCTTGAGAAAATGCTTGGTTTCATACGTCAGCATCAGAATGAGCCCTTCTTTTTGTTTCATTCCACTCAGTTACCTCATGGACCGGTGGCGATTCCGCAAGTACATCTTGAGGTGAAGGATAATAAAGAATTGTCCGAATTGGAAAAAGAGTATGCTTCTATGGTGAAGATGCTTGACGAACATATAGGCATACTGCTTGCAGAACTTGAGAAATTGGGTATTTTGGATAATACAATTATTGTTTTCGCATCTGATAATGGTCATGAGACTTATTATAATGTTGAAAACCGCTGTCGGAAAAGTCCTAACCGCGATATGGGGGGTAAGAGTTTCGATGCATGGGAATATCCTTATCGAAGTGAGCTGACCGGAGATTATTTTGACGGAAACAATGGGATGTCGGGTAAAAAATGGATGAACTGGGAAGGTGGCGTACGTGTTCCTCTAGTGTTCAGGTGGCCCTCTGGAATTAAAAAAGGGCGGACTGTCAATCAAACAGTAGCTAATTATGACTTGTTGCCTACATTCGCTGATCTGCTGAAGGTGAAACTGACTACTTCAAAAGATGGCGTTTCTTTGCTTCCCATATTGATGAAAGGTAAAACACGTTTGCCGGATATCCGTTATGTATACGTTTCTTCGAATGAAGGGCCAATGGTAGTAGATAGTGACGGCTGGAAATTGAGGTATAATAAAAAACGGGATAAGTATAGGCTTCATTATTTACCTGATGACTACAAAGAGGAAAAAATAGTAAATGAGAAATATCCGGAGGTCTTGCAGAGACTGAAAAAACAACTTGAAAACATTTAAATAACTACATAAATAAATATGAAAAACCTGAATTTGACTTTTTATGCGTTCGCAGGCATTTCTTCGATGCCTGTCACCCTGTTGGCCGGACAGTTTCAACCGGAGAAGAAATCTATAGATAAACAACACCCCAATGTAGTACTTATTGTTGCTGACGATCTGGGTTACGGAGATTTGAGTTGTTATGGGGCTGATGCAATACAAACTCCTGGCATGGACCGTATAGCTAATGAAGGAATCCGCTTTACACAAGGATTCTGTACGGCAGCTACTTCCACCCCCAGCCGCTACTCTGTTATGACAGGACTTTATCCGTGGACAAGTAAGGACGCAAAAATTCTTCCGGGCAATGCAGCATTGATTATTGATACGGAAAAGATAACCTTGCCTAAATTGATGAAACAGGCAGGCTATGCTACTGGATCCATAGGAAAATGGCATATCGGACTGGGAGACGGTAATGTAGACTGGAATAAGGATGTTCATCCTGGTGCGGCCGAAATAGGGTATGATTATTCATTTATTCAGGCAGCCACGAATGACCGTGTGCCTTGTGTATTTTTGGAGAACAAAGTAGTAGGATTAGATCCAAATGATCCGCTTTATGTAGATTATCGGAAGAATTTTTCGGGAGAGCCTACGGGGAAAGATAATCCGGAATTATTAAGAATGCATCCCAGTGTCGGGCATGCCGGTTCGATAGTGAATGGAGTGCCCCGTATTGGTTTCCAAAAAGGGGGAAAGGCAGCACAATGGCGGGATGAGGATATGGCACAGTTATTTCTTCAAAAAGCGAAGCAATTTGTCGTAGATAATAAAGAGCGTCCTTTTTTTCTTTATTATGGCCTGCATCAGCCGCATGTGCCTAGAGTACCTAATGAACGTTTTATTGGCAAGTCGGGTATGGGGCCTCGCGGAGATGTTATTCTCGAAGCTGATTGGTGTGTTGATGAGTTTTTGAAAGAACTGGACCGGTTGGGACTGGCAGAAAATACGATTGTAATATTGACGAGCGATAACGGTCCTGTGTTGGATGATGGATATAAGGACCAGGCAGTAGAGTTGGTTGGTAAACACCGTCCGGCAGGTCCTCTTCGCGGTTGGAAGACGACGATGTATGACGGAGGAGTACGTGTGCCGTTTATGTTGCGCTGGCCCGCTATGGTAAAACCAGGAGTATCCGACGTTTTTGTTTGTCAGATGGATCTGTTGGCTTCATTTGCCGGACTGTTGGGACAAACTTATCCGGATAAACTTGATAGTCGGAACACCTTGAAGGCTTTTCTGGGTAAAAGTAAAAAGGGTCGGGAAGAATTGGTAATTGAAGGTATGTTCAATTATGCCTATCGAAAAGGAGATTGGGCGTTAATACCTCCTTATCGTAAACAGACGGAATATCAACTTTATAATTTAAAAGAAGATATCGGGCAGAAGCATAACTTGGCTGATAAATATCCGAAAAAGGTAAAAGAGCTTACTGATGAGTTTGAAGCGCTGAAGCTGAGTACGGGTAAAAAAACTAGATTTTAATCGTTGAATATAAGTATGCTTTGATAAAAGATAAATAAGCTGAATCCTTATGTTTTTCTCTAAGTCGGTTCCTTTTTTGTATACCATTGTTTTCTTTGTTTAAGTTGGGCAAATAGTGAAAAAAAGTAATAAGAACAAAGAATATTTAAAAAAACGCCTTTTTGAATAGGGGTACAATGAACTGGTGTGTATTTATTATACATTAGCGAAATATTTCCGTAAATAAAGCGGAAGTATTGGAAAAACAAAAGTTGAGATAGAAATAAAAAGCAGTCTTATGTCTAATTCTAAATAAGTAAAACATGATTAAAAACCACTCTTTCTGTTTGCGAAAACTTAAATTTATCGCAGTGTTTTTACTCTTTTATCCGATTTCACTTCTTTCCATACAAGCATCTGAAAAGTCCGATATGAGTAATGTCGTTTCGAACACGGCTCAACAGACCTCGGGTATTCTTAGTGTGAAGAAAGTAAATCCGACAACAGTCGATGTGTTATTCTCCAATAATCAGCGGAGGACAATTGATT
>ERZ791724.1681-NODE-1681-length-11332-cov-2.050279_pt1 | contig 11332 bp, 8 predicted proteins | sample MGYA00510044_ERZ791724 | MGnify/ENA primary metagenome ERZ791724 (study PRJEB30046, sample SAMN00715140) | human gut metagenome | study: EMG produced TPA metagenomics assembly of the A metagenome-wide association study of gut microbiota in type 2... | reverse complement strand
TGGATATTACTGCTGGCGAAGCAATGGTACTAGGGTATGATATGAGTCGTATTAAGCGCAAGCATATTCCGCAGTTGCGTCGTAAGTTGGGCATCGTGTTCCAGGATTTCCAATTGTTGACTGACCGCACGGTGAACGATAATCTTGCTTTTGTATTGAAGGCTACGGGCTGGAAAAACAAATCGGAAATAAAAGATCGTATTGCTGAAGTGCTGATGCAGGTAGGAATGGGTAATAAAGGATATAAGTTCCCTAACGAACTTTCGGGAGGCGAACAGCAACGCATCGTTATTGCCCGTGCTATGCTCAACTCTCCGGAGATTATCCTGGCGGATGAACCGACCGGTAATCTGGATGCGGAAACGGGACGTGCTATTGTAGGACTATTACATAACATCAGCCGCACGGGTGGCTCACTGGTATTGATGACTACGCACAACCTCCATCTGCTTCACGAGTTTCCGGGACAGGTATATCGCTGTGCAGGTCATCAGATAACAGATGTAACGTCCGAGTATTCGGGGATGATGCCGACTGTAGAAGAAACAAATAATAATATATAATCATTTAATACAGGAACGAAAATGAAAGTTTTAAAGTTTGGAGGTACTTCCGTAGGCTCTGCACCGCGGATAAAGGAAGTAGCCAAATTGATCACTGATGGTGAACAAAAGATAGTTGTACTCTCGGCTATGTCGGGCACAACTAATACATTGGTGGAAATTTCGGACTATCTGTACAAGAAAAATCCGGAGGGTGCCAACGAAATCATTAACAAGTTGGAGGCTAAATATAAACAGCATGTGAATGAGTTGTATTCCACTCCCGAGTATAAACAGAAAGGCCAGGAACTGATTAAATCTCATTTTGACTACATCCGTTCTTATACCAAAGACCTTTTCACGCTGTTTGAAGAGAAAGTAGTTCTGGCACAGGGAGAACTGATCTCTACTGCCATGATGAACTATTACCTGCAAGAGTGTGGTGTGAAGTCCATTTTGCTTCCGGCTTTGGAATATATGCGCACCGATAAGAATGCGGAGCCTGATCCTGTATATATTAAGGAGAAACTTCAGATGCAGTTGGAATTGCATCCCGGTGCTGAGATTTACATTACGCAAGGATACATTTGCCGTAACGCTTACGGAGAAATAGACAATCTGCAACGTGGTGGAAGCGACTATACCGCTTCTCTGATCGGTGCAGCTATCAATGCTTCCGAAATCCAAATATGGACCGATATTGACGGTATGCACAATAACGACCCGCGCATCGTTGACAAGACTGCTCCTGTGCGCCATCTTCATTTTGAAGAGGCAGCCGAGCTGGCATACTTCGGTGCAAAAATCCTGCACCCTACCTGTATCCAGCCCGCCAAGTATGCTAACATCCCCGTGCGCCTGCTCAATACAATGGATCCCACGGCTCCGGGTACACTCATCTCCAACGATACGGAGAAAGGCAAAATCAAGGCTGTAGCTGCAAAGGATAATATCACAGCTATCAAAATCAAGTCCAGCCGTATGTTGCTTGCTCATGGTTTCTTGCGTAAAGTGTTTGAAATCTTTGAAAGTTACCAGACTTCTATCGACATGATTTGTACGTCCGAAGTAGGTGTATCCGTTTCTATCGACAATACCAAGCATCTCAACGAGATTTTGGACGATTTGAAGAAATATGGTACGGTGACGGTGGACAAGGACATGTGTATCATCTGCGTGGTAGGCGACCTCGAATGGGAGAATGTCGGCTTTGAAGCCAAAGCGCTCGATGCCATGCGCGACATACCGGTACGTATGATTTCTTTTGGCGGTAGTAACTATAACATTTCTTTCCTTATCCGCGAATGTGATAAGAAACAGGCTTTGCAGTCGCTCAGCGATGCGCTGTTCAACGAGTAATAAAAGAAAACAGTAGATATGAGCGCTTTTACCTTCTTGATAAAAGCGCTCTTTTTAACTAAACGAAGATATAACCCATAATAATTATATGAAAGGAACATTTCCTATTGACAAATTCCGCGAATTGCGTACCCCGTTTTATTATTACGACACGAAGGTGCTGCGCGATACTCTTTCCTGCATCCGTACCGAAGCGTCACGATACGATAACTATTCGGTGCATTATGCGGTAAAGGCCAATGCCAATCCTAAGGTTCTGACTATTATCCGTGAGAGCGGGTTGGGAGCGGACTGTGTGAGCGGCGGTGAAATCCGTGCGGCAATCAAGGCTGGTTTCCCTGCCGATAAGATTGTGTTTGCCGGAGTGGGTAAGGCAGACTGGGAGATAAATCTCGGATTGGATTATAATATCTTCTGCTTTAATGTAGAGTCCATACCCGAACTGGAAATTATCAACGAACTGGCCGCAGCCAAAGGCAAGGTAGCCAATGTTGCTTTCCGTATCAACCCCAACGTAGGTGCGCATACGCATGCCAACATCACTACCGGATTGGCAGAAAACAAGTTCGGTATCAGTATGGAAGATATGGACCATGTGATAGACGTGGCACAGGAGATGAAAAATGTCAAGTTCATCGGGCTGCATTTCCATATCGGTTCGCAGATATTGGATATGGGCGATTTTGTGGCTTTGTGTAATCGTGTCAACGAATTGTTGGACAAACTCGAAGCCCGTCAGATACGTATCGAACACGTTAATGTGGGTGGTGGACTCGGCATTGATTACGGACATCCCAACCGTCAGCCTGTGCCCGATTTCAAAAGCTATTTCGAAACCTACGATAACTGCCTGAAACTCCGTTCCTATCAGACACTTCATTTTGAATTGGGGCGTTCGGTAGTGGGGCAGTGCGGTTCGCTTATTGCAAAGGTTTTGTATGTAAAGCAAGGTACCAACAAGCAGTTTGCCATTCTCGATGCGGGTATGACGGATTTGATTCGTCCCGCACTCTACCAGGCATTCCATAAGATAGAGAACATCACTTCCGATGCTCCGCAGCAAACCTATGATGTAGTGGGGCCTATCTGCGAATCATCCGATGTCTTTGGCAAGGCTGTCGATTTGAACGGTGTGAAGCGTGGCGACCTTATAGCCCTTCGCTCTGCCGGAGCTTACGGTGAAATCATGGCTTCGGGTTATAACTGTCGCGAGTTGCCGCAAGGTTATACATCGGACGAGCTGGTATAAGCGCAGTACAAGACTTAAATGATTTATCAAGCACGGGAACATCCTTTTTGTTTCTGTGCTTGTTTTTTATAGCTACCTGATTTTTTTATTGTATTTTTACGGCAGTAACATCTGATATAAACTCTATTATGAAACACAAGTCGATTTTCTTTTCGCTTAGCCTGATATTTAGTTCGTTTTGTCTTTCGGCGCAGGAATTGCCGAAAGAAGTAGTCTGGCAGGAGGTGGAGGGAGTTAATGTACCCATTCCGCCTCAGACGCATCCCCGTTTATATGTTCGCTCATCCGATTTGCCTGCGTTGAAGGAACGCCTGAAAACTCCTCAGGCACAGCAGACACTCTCTCTTATGAAAGAGCTGAGCAAAGACCGTACTCCGGCGGAAGAGGCCGCCGTTACAAACCGCGGTTTCCGCTATTATTACGAGATGCGCGGCGTTACGTCGCGGGTGCAGTTGCAAGCCCTTGACTATCTGCTGGAAGGTGACAAACGTTTGGCACGCCGTGCCATTACAGCCATGCTCGATACGTTGCAGCGTGCCTCTTTCGGCACTCGTTCCGACTTGTCGCGGGCCAGCGGAGCCATGTTGATAACGGGGGCTATGGTATATGACTGGTGCTACGACCAGATGAAGAGTTCCGAGAAACAGGCTTATATCAAAGAATTTATCCGTCTGGCAAAGAGTATGGAATGCGGTTATCCGCCACGCAATAACCAACCCATAGCGGGGCATCCGTCGGAGTGGATGATTATGCGCGATATGCTGTCGGCAGGCATTGCCATTTATGATGAATATCCCGATATGTACAATCATGTTATTACCATGCTCTATCGTGATTATATCCCGGCACGCAATTATTTCTACGAAGGGCAGAACTATCACCAGGGCACGAATTATGTACATGTCCGTTTTGCCTGCGACCTCTTTCCTTTGTGGATTTTGGATAAGATGGGAGCCGGTAGCATTTACAGCTCTTCGGCAAGATTTGTGCTTTACGACATTATCTACCGCCGGCGTCCCGACGGAGTGTTGATGCCTGCGGGCGATGATTATCCGCAGAACCGTCCCGCATTGCTTACCATGTCTACGCCTATGTTCTTGGCTTCCAGCTATTATAAAGACGAGTACCTGGCTTATGAATTCGAGCGTAATCCCCGGTTGGACAAGTCGGGCAACGAGTCCATGAACCATTGTCTGATATACGACCTGTTGTGGCGCGACTACACCCTGAAAGGCAAGTCCCCCGACGACCTTCCTTTGACACGTTATTCCGGCACTCCCTACGGCTGGATGATTGCCCGTACCGGTTGGGATGCCAACAGCGTGATTGCCGAAATGAAAATCAACGAGCAATTCGTGGGCAACCACCAGCACATGGACGGCGGCAGTTTCCAGATTTACCACAAAGGCCCTTTGGCTATCGATGCCGGTGCTTATAGCGGTAGTTCGGGCGGCTATAACAGTCCCAACAACAAGAATTACTTCAAACGCACCATTGCCCATAATTCATTGCTGGTGTACGACCCAGACGAAAAGTTCGGCTGTTGGAACTATGGCGGTGGCGGAAAGACACGGTTTGCAGCCAATGACGGCGGGCAGCGTATGTGCGGCGAAGGTTGGAAAACCTGCAATTCGCTCGACAGCCTTTTGTCCGAGGAGTATACGGTAGGCAGAGTGTTGGCTCATGGATTTGGCCCTGACGCGCAGGCTCCCGATTATTCTTATTTGAAGGGGGATATAACACAAGCCTATACCCGGAAAGTGAAAGAGGCGAAACGTTCTTTCGTATTCCTCAACTTGAAGTCCGAAACCGTGCCTGCCGCACTTATTGTATATGATAAAGTATCGGCTTCCAACCCCGATTTCCGTAAATACTGGTTGCTGCATAGCATCGAAGAACCCATGCTTGAAGGTAATACTTTCACCGTGCGGCGCACCAAAGACGGTGATAGCGGTATGCTGCACAATACTGTCCTTTTACCTCAGGCGGATAATCTTCGTATTGATAAGGTTGGCGGGCCCGGCAAGGAAAACTGGGTGTTCGGCACTAACTATCCCAACGATGCCGTAGCTCCTTATCTTGACAATGCCAACGAGCGTGGAGCCTGGCGGGAAGTTTCACCCGCTGCCCCTGCCGTTACCGATAACTTCCTGAATGTAATACAGGTTGCCGATAACCGATGCAACAAGTTGAACGCAGTGCAGCGTATTGAGGATGACCGGATAGTAGGTGTTCAGTTAGCCGATCGTGTCGTTACTTTTGCCAGGAGCAGCGAACCGCTGCAGAAAGATTTTACCCTTACAGTCAACGGTACGGGTACATATAAATTCGTCATCACCGACCTTAAAGCAGGAAACTGGCAGGTAAAGAAAGACGGTCGTGTCTTTATTCCGTTGACCGAGGTGCAGGCTTCCGATGGAGTGCTTACTTTTGAGGGGAGTGCCGGCAGTTATGAATTTTGTAGGTAATAATCTTATAGTGAACAAATAAAGAGTGAGCGTATAGGCTTGCTCTTTACACTAAAAATTTAATCAAGTCCTAATTCGGTATATAGCGCTATATCTTTATTTATTTGCTTATCTTTGTGCAGCAAATAATAATCATCTTGAATATGCAGAATACAATATATACATCAGCAAAGCCTTTCGTAAAGTGGGTCGGTGGAAAAACGCAGCTTTTGAAAGATATCAAACATGCTCTGCCGGCTAATCTTGCACAAACGAAAGATATTATCTATGTGGAACCGTTTGTGGGAGGTGGTGCTGTGTTATTTTGGATATTACAGCAATTTCCTAATATTAAAAGGGCTGTAATCAATGATATAAATCCTCATTTGATAACAACATATAAGATTGTTAAAGAACAGCCGGGCAAATTAATTGAAAGATTAAAGGTCTTTCAAAATGAATACATCCCTTTAGGAGAAGAAGATAGGAAAGCATATTATTTGGCAAAGCGTGATATTTATAACAACTCTTCTTTACCCGAAGTTGAGATAGCCGCTTTATTCATCTTCTTAAATAGAACATGTTTCAATGGCTTGTATAGGGTAAATTCAAAAGGTAAATTTAATGTGCCTCACGGTAAATATGCTACTCCCAGGATTTGTGATGAAGATACTATTCTGGCAGACTCACATATCCTTCAAAAGGTCGAAATCTTATGTGGGGATTTTGCGGAAACGGCTGTTTATGCTTCTCCTAATGCACTGTTCTATTTTGATCCTCCGTATAAACCTTTAAGTAAAACATCTTCTTTCAATTCGTATGCTAAAGAAGAATTTGATGATAATGAGCAGATAAGGCTACGTGATTTTTGCAGTAAAATAGCCGGATATAAAGCTAATTTTATTTTAAGTAATTCTGATGTAAAGGGCAAAAACGAAGATGAGGGCTTTTTTGATGAAATATACAATGCCTATAATATTCGGCGTGTAATGGCAACACGGATGGTTAATGCCAATCCTGATAAAAGAGGAAAATTATCCGAACTGATGATTTCCAATATTAATATGATTTATAGGTAAATGGCTATGAAAAGAAATTTCAATGATTGGCTTGCGCAATTTCGTTCAAGCATCGCTAATTATGAATACTATACGGACTTCAATAAGGTTTTTGAAAATGTAGATGCCATTAAGATAGAATTGAATATAATGAATTCTCTTATTGGCAGTAAAAACATTGAGGCTGATTTTGCGACCCTATTGGCTACCTATCCTAATGTTTTAAAGTGTATCCCAGTTTTGATAGCCAAACGTGAAATGGATATAGAGACTGTAGATGAAGAAGGAAGTTTCTGCTATAATTTTCGGAAGATGAATTATAGTGTAGACCAATATAAGATATTCATGCGTAAAACCGGTATTTTCAACTTGCTTGAGAATCGGATAATAGGAAGCCTTGTAGATTATGTTACCGGGGTAGAAACGGGACTTGATTCTAACGGAAGAAAAAATAGAGGTGGACATTTAATGGAGAATCTTGTAGAGTCCTTCATTCAAAAGGCGGGATTTATAAGAGATAGTACATATTTCAAGGAAATGTATATCCATGAGATAGAAGAAAAGTGGGGCATAGATTTGTCCGCTATATCCAATCAGGGTAAAGCTGAAAAACGTTTTGATTTTGTTGTTTCTACTCCCAATATGGTATATGGAGTGGAAACCAATTTTTATGGAAGTAATGGCTCTAAGCTGAATGAAACGGCAAGAAGTTATAAAACAATAACATTGGAAACCAAAGAACTTACAGACTTTACTTTTGTTTGGTTTACCGATGGGCAAGGCTGGAAGAGTGCACGTAATAATTTGGAAGAGACTTTCGATGTGCTTGAACATATCTATAACATCAATGATATGGAGAATGGTATTATCAGTGAAGTGATGAAATAAGTAGAAATAATGAAAAATCTATATCAGCATAGTATTGATTTGAAGAAAATCTGTATTGATAATACAGATAGAGATACTTTTTCGCGGAAACTCATGAATTTGCCTTACAGAGGATATGAAGTGGAAGAACTTCCCGATAACCGGAAAATTGTCATAACCAAGCCGGGCGGTAAAAACGTATATGGAACAACTCAAAAGGAAGATTTCATAGTCTTTATATATAATCCTTGTAATGATAGTCTTTGGCAAATATCTCATTATCAAATTTTAGATGATATTAAAAATAAAGTTCGGGAAAATAAAGATGAAGCCAAGAAGTTTTTGTCTTTAGAGTGTATAAAGGAGAAGAACCTGCCGATTTTATAAACGATATACGTGCATTGCACTTTGTTTCAGGAGAATCTCCTGAGGCTTTAATAAAAGCATATAAATGGATATGGGGACAGGAGGATGTTAATTATCCTACCGGAAAAGGTCGTAGAATGTCTTGGGAGTCTTACCAGGAAATTATTAAGAATTTATGACCCCTTATTTCAAATCCACTGACCGGGCCTTTACTTTGCTTCATGGCGATTGCATCGAACTATTGAAACAGTTCAGTTTCAAGTTCGATATGATATTTGCCGACCCACCTTATTTTTTGAGTAATGGTGGGATAAGTATACAGAACGGAAAAGTTGTGTGTGTGGACAAAGGTGAATGGGATAAAGGTGGAACGCCGGAATATGTGGATTCGTTTAATAGAGCGTGGATAAGCGAATGCCGTCATAAACTGAAAGACAACGGTACGATATGGATAAGCGGTACGTACCATAATATTTTCTCTATTGCCAACATTTTGACCGAACTTAATTTTAAAATTCTTAATGTTGTAACATGGGCAAAAACCAATCCGCCTCCTAATGTCTCATGCCGTTATTTTACTTATTCCACTGAATTTATAATTTGGGCTCGTAAATTGGCTAAAGTACCGCATTGTTATAACTATGATGTGATGAAGCAAATCAATAATAGCAAGCAGATGAGGGACGTATGGCATCTGCCGGCTATTGCTCAATGGGAAAAATCATGTGGGAAACACCCTACGCAGAAGCCGTTGTCTGTGTTGTCGCGTATTGTTTTGGCGTCAACTAATAGTGGAGCATGGATTCTCGATCCGTTTACGGGCAGTAGTACAACAGGGGTTGCTGCAAACTTGCTTGGCAGACGTTTCTTGGGTATAGATAAAGAAGAAGAGTTCCTTATTCTTAGTCAAAACCGTAAAAAAGAAATTGAACATCTATCAACCTTTTCTTTGTTTCGTAATAAAATTAAAGATATTGCTCTTTTGGATAATATGGGACTATTGCCTGCACAAGAGGACTTTGCTTGCGGTTATGATTTACCCTTTTAATGAACATCCAAGAGTTCTTTGTTACGGTTGTTTTGGGTTTGAAAATGTAGGTCTGTATAAAATAGTGCTCCCCGCACTTCACAGTGCAGGGAAGACACAGCAAACAAACAAATATTTCCGATTGTAAATAAAGAGGTATTCTTATCGGACGTTTTTGTTTTAGGTATTTAGAGTGTATTTGAGGCTTTGGAAATGAAGGCCGAATATAAGTTATATATCTTGATTTTATATTTTCATTTGTACAAGGCGGTGATTATCTAAAGCAGAAAAGCTATATATTTCTTACACAGCGAATTGTATATCCATTTTGAGGGAATTCATTCCAGCCGGTATAACCTACGATATTATATCCCGGACTGAAAATCATGGCTGTACCCGGAGTAGACCAAAAGAGTCCCCGCTCTCCACTCTCAACATGACCGATGTTAGATTGCGGCCAATAACCGCTATAGGGCAGAAATAACACTCCACCGAATTTATTCCCTTTAACTCCATTCAAGATAACATCGGTCGTAAATCCGGAATTAGCCAACTGCTGTATCTCTGTTAATGTAGGCATTCGCCATTTATTTGCTGCGTTCGTGAGCTTTCTGCATGGATCATTTTCTGCTGCCCACGCTGAAGTTGGCATTGTTTGGGTGGGATATGGTTCCGGACTGTTGCAAATGAAGCAACTTCCACTTCCTCCATATATCTCTGTGCTGTTATAAAAGAGATACTGTCCGTTGCTTTTGTATAAATTTCCATTTGCCCATATAACGCCCCCGACGATATAACCCTCTGTTGTACTGAATGATATATTGCTATAATAGGTGTTGTTGGCGCTGAATGTTAGTCCGGACAATGTGGCACTTCTATTGGTAAATCCTTTTGCTCCGATTGTAATATTTAACTTCACCGTTACGCTTGCGGAAGCCTGCGGCAGCAGGTACGTATAATTGCTATACACACTCATCGCATTCGGACTGTTCCAAGTGACATTTATCGTTCCCGAACCGTCTTGTGCCGTCAGCGTGTTGTTTGTGAACGAATAGGTAGCATTGTGCCTGGGCAGAGTCACTGTACCTGCACACGCCGTAATCGCTCCCATTCTTCCGGCTTGGGCAATGGCTTGCACTCTGTATCGTGCACAATGATGTTTGAATACGATGTTGCCCAGCGTATATGTGCTGCCTATATTGTTAATTGCGACTCCGGCTTTTACATACGTCATAAAATTTTGCCCGTTTGTTACGGGGACGCTTGCAGAACTGTTGGTAAAGGCGGTGATGGCGCTTGAGTTGCCGTATGAATAAACGATAAATGTATAAGTCCCCACAGGGAGGATAAGACTCTTTGTGGTTTGCACGCTGCTTCCCGACAGTTTATAATCTCCATACCCGGCATAGTTTGCAGTGGAAATTCCGGCGGCGGTAGCCGATTTGTAAGCCACTACCCGGAAAGTTATGTTGTCGTCCACGTTTGCCCAGCGGGTGGAGGCTTCCTCGGTTACAGTCCCTGCCGGACAATGCAGTGTGCTTACTTCCATGTCCACGCCGTATTCTCCTTTTTGCCTGACGGTTTTTGCCATTCCGCTGCGTGTGCCGGTAACCTCTTCCGTGCTCCAACCGTTTGTTTGGGGAACTTCCACCTCGATGAGGATGCCGTTGGGAGAGCGGTTCTCTATGCCCTCCTCATCCTTTCCGCACCCGGCTATCAGCAGGACAACCGATATATGGAATACCATATTTCTTATCATTCGTTTCATCTCGTTTTAGAGTAAAATTATTGTTCCCGTACTGCCCGGCATTTCTGCATCGGCTACCATTGATCCGGGCTTTGAGGCATGGTTATCGTTCCCGACCCTGCTGCTGTCTGTCCACCCCAGGCTTCTGCCGATACGCTTGTTGCTATCACCAGCGTCTTGTCGCCCGTAAGTGCTGCTGCTTCCGTGGCATATCCCGCATTGCTTACCGCCTTGATATTCACGATGTAGCGGCAATTCCTTTTCAGCGGAATATAACTTCCCCCGCTGGTGAGGTCTATCCTGTAATAATGCGTGCTTCCCGCATAAGTGCCGCCCACGACAAGGCATACATTGTTGTCCCTGTTGCTGCCTTGCGGCGTTTCCGCTACGTAGATAGTCCGTATCAGCGATTTGCCGTCCGGGCAGGTGTAGGTCAGCGCACCGTTTGTTCCGGCATCCGGGGGGATGGATACGGATGCAACCACATTGCCGGTGATTGTTCCGCCGTTTACGGGAGCTGCGTAGCCTTTATTCTTCGTGCGGTACACGCTGACCGTTTTCAATGTAAACCCGCTTATTCCCGCTGCCGTTTCTCCGCTTAGCGCGCACCCTATGTCTATGCGTGCCAGCGCGCGCAGCAACGTGATGTTTCCCAAAGATGTGGCAGGGG
>ERZ791724.1675-NODE-1675-length-11357-cov-2.023624_pt1 | contig 11357 bp, 9 predicted proteins | sample MGYA00510044_ERZ791724 | MGnify/ENA primary metagenome ERZ791724 (study PRJEB30046, sample SAMN00715140) | human gut metagenome | study: EMG produced TPA metagenomics assembly of the A metagenome-wide association study of gut microbiota in type 2... | reverse complement strand
CGTTTTACGACGGATATCATTTCTGCCGCAAAAATATGGTGGATATTTTCATAACTGCTGTAACTGCCTTTTCCGCATCTTTCTTAGTAAGACCGCTCTGCTCAGCAACAGCTGAAATAAGTTCTGTTTTGTTCATATCAATGGACCTCCAAATTATTCTTTTATTTTTACTTCATCCCAAAGGGAATCAAGCTCTGACAAAGTTGCGCTTTTCATATCAATTCCACGCTCTTTTGCAAGCGCTTCAACTTTTGAAAAGCGACCTATAAACTTGTCGCACGCATCGTAAAGAGCGTGTTCACTGTCAATCTTTAACAGTCTTGCAACATTTACCGCAGAGAAAAGAACATCTCCGAGCTCTTCATACTGATTATCGGTATCACCCTTTGAGACAGCCTCTTTAAGTTCATCGCATTCTTCATAAAGTTTAGCGAGTGCATCTTCCGCATTGCTCCAGTCAAAACCGACCTTTGCGGCTTTCTGCTGAACCTTTGAACTTCTCATAAGTGAAGGCAAAGCCTTGGAAACGCTTTCCATTGCCTGTGTTTGAGTTTTCTGCTCTTTGGTCTGCATCTTTATAGCGTCCCAATTTTTGAGCACCTGTTCGGTAGTATCGGCATTTACATTGCCAAATACATGCGGATGACGGATAATAAGTTTTTTGCAAACGCCGTCACATACATCGTCAATATTAAATGTACCTTTTTCGCTTTCAATTTCAGAATGAAGAGCGACCTGTAAGAGCACATCTCCGAGTTCTTCCTTTAAAAGGTCATTATCCTCTGTATCAATAGCCTCAACAGCCTCATAGGTTTCTTCAATGAAGTTTGAACGGATAGATTTGTGAGTCTGTTCTCTGTCCCACGGACAACCGCCCGGAGCACGGAGAATTTTTACAATTTTAACTAAATCTTCAAATTTGTATTCCGACTTTTCTTTAAAATCCATTTCAATCTTCCTCTCAGGCAAAAGCTTTACTATGCAATATGTCGCAAGTAGTAAAAATTCGCAATCTTAATTAATATTTTACCCAATAAGATGGAATTTTGCAAGTAGTTTTGCAATTTTTTCCCCTTTTGGCAAAAATTCTATTACTGTGGCAGTAAAAGTACGCAATATTAACAAAACAAAGATGTAAACGATGATTGCAGCAATAATTGCGCAGATTGTCGCAACTCTGTGCGGAGCAACCATAAGTACGCCTGCATTTACAAGATAAGCAGTCAATCCGCTTGCTACTGCGCCGATTAAAGGCTTGATTGTAGTAGTATAGAAGTTTATTCTTATTTTTGAATGTTTAATAAGCAGATAAATGCCTACAACACAAGACAAGAAGTAACCGATAAGCGAGCCTGCCGTTGCGCCCTGAATATTGATGGAAGGAATACTTACAAACATCCATGTAATACCGATTTTTACAACCATACCGAACGCATACAACTTCATAGGAAGATCTGTTCTGCCTATGCCCTGCAGCATACTGCAAATAGGTGTTTCAATAGCCGCAAAAATAGTTGTAAGTCCCATAAGCATAAGTACATTACCACCGATAGCGGCAATAGACTCACTTGTATAAATAAATGACATAATCGGATGTGCAAGTACACAAAGACCTATACCCATCGGAAGAGTAAATATCATTGTCATACCGAATACAGTTTCCATTGAAGTTTTAAGGACTTTTTTGTCGCCCTTTGTCCATGCACTTGTAACATTAGGCATGGCACTTGAACCGAATACCTGTGTAACCGCAGTTACAAGCTGCATAAGTTTAAGTGCTGCCGCATAACAACCCCAAAGCTTAGTGTGAATTGTAATAGGGTCGTTTACAATTGATTCGGTAAAACCGTATTTGCCGTACTGGTCAATAAGTGCCTGTGGATTAGTTACCGCAAGTTCTTTGAGTACACGCTGAATAATAATCTGGTCAATAAGCGAACCCATACTCATTATGAAAGCACCCATTGCTGTGGGCACGGCAGTTTTTACCATAAGTATAAAAGTTTCTCTCTTTGTGCGTGCATCAAGAGAATTTTTGTAATATTCTTCGGGTATTCCGTCACCGCCGATTTTAAAGCGGAGCAATAAGAATACAAAAGCCATAAAACTGCCCGAAGAAATACCGCAGATAGCACCTGCTACGGAAAACGCGAGAATTGTATTCATTGCGTCATACTGCGATTCAAAAGTAAACCAAAGGAACGCTCCTGTAGCATTATATTGGTCCATACCGAATTTCATAACGAGGTATGCAAAAGTAAGACCAAGAATAAGTTTTACGCCTGACTCGATTATTTCAGAGATTGCAGTCGGTAACATATTTCTCTGTCCCTCAAAATAGCCTCTGTAAATAGAAACAAGACAGCCGAAAAGAATAGTCGGAGCAAGGCAAAGCATTGCATAAATCGAATACGGAGAATCAATTATTCTTACATAAATAAAACTGCCTGCAATCATTATCATAAATGACACAATGCCGACTATTGAAAAAAACGGAATTGATACCTTATGTATCAGCTTGACATCCTTGTATCTTTTTTGAGCTATACTCTCTGATACAAGTCTGGAAATTGCAATAGGAAGTCCTCCTGTAGCAACCGTAAATATAACAACAAAAATTTCGTATGCGTTGCTGAAAAGGCCCGAACCCATTGTAGCGTATTCTTCGCCAAACATAGAATAAATGTTTGTAAGAAGTACCTGGTCAAGAAGTCCGATGATTTTTACAACAACCATACTCAGCGTAAGTATTGCCGCACCTTTTAAAAAGGAATGAGAAATATTTTCCTCCGCATTACTTATCGCATTGTATTTTTTAGACAAATTAAATCACCCATTACCAAATTATCAAAATAAAATCAAATATTAAAGCTGTGCTTTATCTTCATCAAGCTTTGCGCCGCAGCTGTTGCAGAACTTTGAATTTTCAGGAACATCACTTCCGCATTCAGGGCAATAAGTAACACTTTTTGTTGCTGAAATGCTATCGTTGATAAGATCAAGATTTTCTTTAAGTTCTGTAATTTCAGCGGATTTTTCTTTGATTTTGTCTGACAAATCAGTACCGTGTACCACACTTTTGTAAGTGAGCGCACCAAGTTCTTTAAGTTTGGTGTTAATTTCCGCTCTGATTTCAGCCGCAACAATTTTTTGCTTTGAATTGTCATAAACATCAGACGCTTTTTTAGAAACAACAGACGCCGCTGCCTTTGCATTTACAATAACATCGTCTAAAATACCGTCGAATTTTCCCATATCAGTCATACCTTTCTATATAATATATCTGTGCTATTATAGCATTATTGCACGGGATTAGCAACAAATTTATTGTGTATAAAATGCCGAAATTGCATTTTTTCTTTTTATCATTTCCTCAAATCTGTCAATATATTCATACGGATACTTAAAGTTAAATATGCGTTCGAGATAGTCGGGATTATTTCTCTTGAGTTTGGTAACAGCACCCGAACCGCAGCCGAGAATTGTATGGGTTTCGTCCATAACATAAACATTGTAAAGACTTTCATAGCCTTTTTTAGACCAACCGACATTTTCAAGGTTGCCTGCCATTCTGCTCTGTCTGTACAGATAATACGGAATGTAATTCTTTTTCAAAAGTTCATTTTGATTATATTCGAGCATTTTCCTTGTGGTTTCTGCGCCCTCTCTGTCAATCGTAACACCTTTTTCGGTAAGTGTGGAACTGCGTTTCATACTGAGAGTGTGCACTGTAATACATTCGGCGTCAAGTGCGAGAATACCGTCAACCGAATTTTTAAAGCTTTCGTATGTATCTGTCGGCAAACCTGCGATAAGGTCGGTATTTATATTTGTAAAACCGCATTTTCTTGCAAGAGCAAAAGCGTCAAAAAACTGCTGTACAGTATGTTTTCTGCCTATCTCACGCAGAACATCGTCATTTAATGTCTGTGGATTTATGCTTATTCTGTCAACATTATTTTCTTTTAAAGCCTTTAACTTTTCGGCAGTAATTGTATCGGGTCTGCCTGCCTCAACCGTAAATTCTCTGCAAGCTGACATATTGAAATTACCGTTTACAGTACCGATTACCTTTGAAAGCTGTTCTGCCGAAAGAGTAGTCGGTGTGCCGCCGCCAAAATACACGGTTTCAAGTCTTAGTCCGAGTTTATTGGCGATTTCGGCTGTAAGTTTAATCTCCTCACAAAGTAAATCGGCATACGGGTCTACAAGTTTTTTTGCTCTTTCTATAGATGACATTACAAACGAACAATAACTGCATCTTGACGGGCAAAAAGGAACACCCACATATAAACTGAAAGAATCGGGCTTGGAAAGCTCAATGATTTTTCTTTCGTTTTCCTCCGTCATTACGGCAAGGTTGAGTTTTTCGGGGCTTACATAGTAGTCGTTTGCAAATATTTCTTTAGCCTTTTCAAAGCCCTGCTCATTTGAAACATTCCTAAAAAGTTTTATAGGACGAACACCCGTAAGCAAACCCCAAGGTTGATTTATGCCTGTAAATTCACACAAAAGTTTATAAAGCATCTGTGCAAGCGAAAGTTCCTTTTCATTATCTTCGCCCGTATTTTCAGTATTCAGAGATTTATTGAAATCTCCTGCCTTTACCTCAACTGTCAGTTTATCCGACATTTCGGTATATATATACGGCTCTTCCTTACGCTCGCATTCACGCACAACCGTTATTTTTTCATTAGGAAAAAACAATCTTGCCACATTTTCAAGTTCATAGTGAAAGCCATGATTAATTACATATAAATTCATATCAAACCCTGCTCATTAAAGGATTATATTTTTTCTCGTGCTCGAGAGTGGATGTCGGGCCATGACCCGGGATTACGATATAGTCACCCTCAAGCTGCTTTAGCTTTTTAATAGAGTTTACCATATCATTGTTATTGCCTGTCGGTAAATCGGTTCTGCCGTATGATTCGCAAAACAATGTATCACCGCAAATCAAAAGTTTATTTGTTATATAGCATCCGCAGCCCTTTGTATGCCCGGGTGTGCTGATATACTTCACCTTAGTTTCGCCAATCATAAAGGTATCGCCGTCCTCAAGATAAACGTCTGCTTTAAACGGCTCAAGGTTTATATTATGAAAAGCGGTAAGATTAAGTGTTGAATCGGAAAGAAACTCTGCATTTGCTTTACCCGTTATAATCATTGCACCAAACATATCCGCAAGCTGTTTTGCGAATGTTATGTGGTCATAATGACCGTGAGTAAGCAAAACGTAGGTGAGTTTTCCGCCGTCTGCATTTATCTGTTCAATAAGTTTATCTGACTTTGCACCGGGGTCCACAACTGCGTTACAGCCTGTTTCCTTGTCAATAAGATATACGCAATTTGTAGCCAAATCGGTAACATTAAAAATTTTATAATCTATCATTTTCATTACCTGCTTGTATTGTTAATATTTTAAATCACGGGTGTCAATATCAATGGTAACAGGGCCGTCATTAAGCAAAGATACTTTCATATCGGCACCGAATATTCCCTTTTCTGCCTTACGAACACCGTTGTCGAGCATCTTTTTACAAAAATATTCATATAAAGGCTCTGCAATATCTGGCTTGGCGGCTTTCATAAAATTTGGTCGTCTGCCGTGCGAACAATCTGCATAAAGCGTAAAATTTGAAATAACAAGCACTTCACCGTCAATATCCGCAAGCGACAGATTCATTTTATCGTTTTCATCGGTAAATACCCGCAAAGTTGCAATCTTTGACGAAAGTGCGTCTGCCTCTTTTTCGGTATCACCCTCCGCAACACCGAGCAGAATTAAAAATCCGTTGTCAATCTTACCGACTGTATTGCCGTCAACCTTTACTTCCGCAAAAGTAACTCTCTGTAATATTGCTTTCATATTATAACCTCTTAATCTCAATAATTCCGCTGATGTCAGAAAGTTTTGAAATTACACCTTTAAGGTGATTTTTACCTGTAACATCAATAGTAGCGGTTACCATAGCTTTGCCGTCGCCGACTTCTCTTGAATTAAGAGAATGAATAAAGATGTGCATATTTGAAAGTTTGATTGTTACATCTGCAAGAAGTCCTGTTCTGTCGGTAGCAATAATCTGCAATGTACTGCGGAATGCCTCTCCTGCCTTGTCTTCCCAATAACAGGTTACCCATCTTTCAGGTTCTTCGCAGTCATTAAGATTCTTAGGAACATTTGTACATTCCCTCTTATGGATTGATACTCCGTAACCTCTCGTAATATAACCTATAATCTCATCGCCAGGCAAAGGATTACAACAATTTGAGAACTTAACCAGAACATCGTCTGTACCCTCAATTACAACACCCGAAGATGCCTTTGGCTTTTTACGGGGAGCTTGCGGAACTTCGATTTTTTCTATATCTGCGGCATAGGTTTTCTGGTATTCTTCCTTAATTCTCGGCATAACTTTCCAAAGCTGAATACCGCCGTAACCGATTGCGGCATAAACATCGTCGAGAGTTACATACTGCTTTTTCATAAGCATTTTTTCAATAAACTCAACAAACTCTTCATCGGAAAGATTAATGCCGTTGCGCTTAAATTCTTTTTCAAGCATCTGCTTACCTTCGGCAATGTTTTCGTCACGCTTTTCGTGCTTATACCACTGACGAATTTTTGACTTTGCAGAAGCAGTTTTACAAATATCTATCCATGCTTTATTAGGATGCTCTTCTTTTTGAGTAATAATCTCGCAGATTTCACCCGTTTTTAATTTATAGTCAATCGGCACGATTTTTCCGTTTACTTTAGCGCCGACCATTCGGTGTCCTACCTGTGTGTGAATAATATAGGCGAGGTCAATAGGGGTTGAACCGTTCGGTATAACCATTACATCGCCCTTTGGTGTAAATACATAAACATCGTTTTCTTCAAAGTCATTTCTGATATTCTTTGCAATATCCGTTACATCTTCGGCTTCAAGCTGATCGAGAATCATATTTTTGACTTTCTCGATGTTTTCGGCAAGGCGGGTACTTTCGCCTTTTCCGCCCGCACCCATACCGAGTTTATATTTCCAGTGCGCTGCGATACCGTATTCGGCGGTGTAGTGCATTTCCCATGTTCTTATCTGAACTTCAAAAGGAATGGCTCTCTTGTCAAGTACGGTTGTGTGCAATGACTGATACATATTCGGCTTAGGCATAGAAATATAATCTTTAAAACGGTTCGGAATAGGTTTAAAAATATCGTGAACTACGCCGAGTACATTATAACAATCCGATACGGTATCTACAATTACACGCACTGCAAAGACATCAAAAATTTGGTCAATAGTTTTGCCCTGCATAAATGTTTTGCGGTAAATACTGTAAACACTCTTTACTCTGCCGCTTATGTAAACATTTTTTATTATATTATTTGTTTTTTCAAGAATTTGATTTTTTATAGATTCAATAAACTTGTCACGGTCGTTTTCCGAAAGGCTGATAGCATCTTCAATCTCCTTGTAACCAATCGGGTCAAGGTACTGCAAAGACAAATCCTCAAGCTCGTCTTTTATGGTTTTGATACCGAGGCGGTGAGCAATAGGAGCATATACCTGCATATTTTCGTGAGCCTTATCTCTTCTGCTCTGCTCAGGCATACAGCTTATTGTACGCATATTATGCAAACGGTCGGCAAGTTTAATAATAATTACTCTGATGTCGTTTGCCATTGCAATAAGCATTTTTCTGATGTTTTCTGCCTGTCTTTGCTCTCTTGAAGAAAAAGCGATTTTTGAAATCTTGGTAACACCGTCAATCAGCCTTGCAACATCCGCACCGAAAAGTTTTTCAACTTCCTCAAGCGTTGTAGGAGTATCCTCAACAACATCGTGAAGAAGTGCGGCGCAGATTGCGTCTGTATCCATACCGAGTTCGGCAAGAATACAGGCAACGGAAGTCGGGTGCAGAATATAAGGAATGCCCGACACTCTTCTTTGGTCGCCATGAGCCTTTTCGGCAAACTTGTATGCTTTTGTAATTTTGTCAATATCATATGTACTGTTTGACTGGCCAAGCAACTTTACAAGCTCGTTGAAATCCTGATAATGTGCTATTCCTGAATATTTACTCATTACTGCATCCCCCTCAATTTTATAACCGTATCGGCTGAATTAAGATCAACCTTTTGCGACACTTCGGAAACTCTGATTTGTGCGCTGTTTATTCCTTCAATCACCTCAATAAGCGACAGTTCGCTCATTGCGTCAAGAATAATCCTGATTTTTCCGATAGACAATTTATAATCAAGTTTATGTACAAGCGTTTCGATAGGATAGGCATAGCCTCCCGATTTTCTTAAGAATACATATAGTATTGCAAAATCTTCACGAGTAGGCAAAAGATCGGTTATTTGAGCATTTGTAAGATTTAAACCGAGTTTAAAATCTTCGTAGTTCCTCTGACTTTGCAAGAAGTCTTTGGTATCAAGCACTGACGGTTTTATTTCCTTTAATATTATGGAAACATTGCGTTGACCGTTAAATTCGTTTATATCGAGCGTAACCGCAAGGTCAAGTACATCTCCTACTTTATAAGGAAATTCCTGTTGCGTGGTAAAGAAATTCATAACCGATACTGTCGAATTATTGCGTTTAAACTGCAGCCTTAAATGCTTATTTTGTGACAGCGGAGTAATCTGTGAAAGAGTCATTTTATACAACCCGACAAGCGGTGTAGGATTACCCGCACCGTAAGGAGCAAGATACGCAAGCGGTTCAACAAGCTGAACGCTTATTAAAGCAGGATTTAACCTGCAGTCAATATTACACGCATTAAATGGCATATTTTCCTGCTTAAGGGCATATTCGTTAATTCTTTGGCGGAACAATTCAATATTTTTGCTTTTTAGTGAAAGTCCTGCCGCCATAGGGTGACCACCGCAATGTGTAAGTAAATCCGAGCAGGCAAAAACCGCGTCACAAAGAGAAAATCCCTCAACACTTCTGCCCGAGCCCTTTGCCTCTTCTCCGTCACGGGAAATAATAACAGTAGGCTTACCGAAAAATTCTTTGACCTTTGCCGCCACGATTCCGATAACACCCTGATGCCAACCCTCGCCGTCGATAACAAGCACACGGTCATTTGTAATATGAGGATTTGCTTTGACCATTTCGTCAATCTTCATTAATATATTTTTTTCGATTTCCTTACGCTCGTTGTTATCTTCATTAAGCTGTTTTGCAATACTCATTGCCTCGTTTTCATCATCGGTCAGCAGCAGTGAAACCGATTTTCCCGAAAAGCCGAGCCTGCCGACCGCATTTATTCTCGGAACAAGTGTAAACGATACATTGCCCGAAGTAATCTTTTTGCCGGCAATTCCTGCGGTTTCAATAAGAGCATTAATACCTGCTCTGTCGCTTTCCTGAATATTAACAAGTCCACGCTTGACAAACACTCTGTTTTCGCTTTTTAATTCCACAATATCTCCGACTGTTCCTATACAGAGCAGGTCAGAGTAATTGTCAAGCAGGGACGATACATCGCAGTTTTCGCCCTCAAGCGCCATAACCAATTTAAAGGCTACACCGACACCCGAAAGCATTTTGTACTTACTCGGGCAGTCGGATTGATGCATATCGATTACCGCAACAGCATTGGGTATTTTTCCCGTCGGTTGGTGGTGATCAGTAATTACAGTGTCAATACCAAGAGAGTTTGCGTAATCAATTTCTTCCACAGCGGCTATTCCGTTATCGACGGTAACAATCAACTTTACTCCCTTTTCAGCGAGAATATCGATTGCGCCTTTATTCATTCCGTAACCTTCTGTTTCTCTTGACGGAATATAGTACATAGCGTTTGCACCGACCGTTTCAAGATAAGAGTACAAAAGTGCCGTAGAAGTGACGCCGTCAGCATCGTAATCTCCGTAAACGCATATAAGCTCATCATTGTCAATTGCAGATAAAATTCTGTCAGCACCTTTTTTCATATCTTTAATTTCAAAAGGTGATGCAATAACGCTGTCGTTCTGCAAAAAATCCTCGATTTCCTCTCTTTTTGTAATGCCTCTGATCTGCAACAACATTGCAAGTATTGGAGGTAATCCGTATTCTGTTTGTATTCTTTTTGCTTCATCCTTGTTGATTTCGGATACTATCCAATTCTTCAAAATGCCATTCTCCTTAATTACCTTTTAACTGCCGCTTACAAAATTTCACTCTCTTTAAGCATTGATTCGGCATGTGCAAGTGCTGCGTCTGTAATATTTACGCCACCTATTATTCTTGCAAGCTCATGCTTTCTGCCGTCAAAGTCAAGCAGCTTTACCTGCGTAAATGTTCTGCCGTCCTCGACCTGTTTGCTTATAAGATAATGAGCGTCGGCAAGCGCCGCAAGCTGTGCCTGATGTGTTACGCAGAGCACCTGACTGCTTTTTGAAACTTCTTTGAGCTTTAATCCGACCTTTTGAGCGGCTGAACCCGAAATACCTGTATCGACCTCATCAAAAATCAAAGTATCTATATCTTCCGTGCTTGCAAGCACTGTCTTTATTGCAAGCATCATTCTCGAAAGCTCACCGCCCGAGGCAATCTTTGCAACAGGTCTTGGCGGTTCGCCGGGGTTTGCGGAAATAAGAAATTCTACCTTGTCTGTTCCTTTTTCGTAAAAGTCTGTATTTTCAAATTGAGTTACTATCTGAACATTCGGCATATTTAAAAAGCTCATTTCTTCACGCACTCGTTCAGAAAATACTTTTGCCGTCTTTTTTCGTATTGAACTTAATTTTTGTGCGGAAACCCTTGCATTGTATTCGGATTCTTTATAGTCAGCCTCAAGCTGATCTCTGTTCTTATCATAGCTTAAAAGTTCTTCAAGTCTTGTCTGCATTTTTTCGGCAAGTGCAGGTAATTCATTACATTCGCAGCCGTACTTTCTTGTAAGACGATTTAACAAATCAAGTCTTTCATCAATTTCTTCAAGCCTTTGCGGATCGCTTTCAACCGAATCGGCGGCATCGGAAATCGACTCTATACAATCTCTCAGGTTATAATAAACATCCGTGATGCTCTCGGAAATACTTTCATAATCCGCATTGAGTGACGCCGCTCTCTGAATATAATTCATCGCACTTTCAACAGCCTCAATACCGCCTGCGGTTCTTTCATCTCCGTCAAGAAGTTCTCTCGAATCATTAAGCAGAGTAAAAATCTTTTCGGAATTCATCAGAATAATGCGTTCGTTTTCAAGCTGTTCTATCTCATCGGGCTGAACATCGGCATTGAAAAGCTCTGTTGTCTGATAGGTAAGCAAATCAATTTCGTGCAATCTTGCAGACTCATCTGAATTAGCCTCGTTAAGCTGCTTTTTCTAAGAAAAGGGTCATTCCAATGTACTAAGAAATTCATTCCCCTGCT
>ERZ791724.1672-NODE-1672-length-11380-cov-6.749669_pt1 | contig 11380 bp, 9 predicted proteins | sample MGYA00510044_ERZ791724 | MGnify/ENA primary metagenome ERZ791724 (study PRJEB30046, sample SAMN00715140) | human gut metagenome | study: EMG produced TPA metagenomics assembly of the A metagenome-wide association study of gut microbiota in type 2... | reverse complement strand
TTTCTAATTCGTAACCTCTTCTTTTTATGAGATAAAAACTTATCTCATTCTCAATCACTTATAAAAAATACGTACTTTCGTTTTTTGAAATGTCGCATTAATAGTGACAATGTTCGTCAACTTTCCGGCTATGCCCGTAGCAAAGGCATAAGGAGGCGTCTGCAGGTATCTGATGATTCAACGATTTGTCCTTGTATGATTGTCTATCCTAATTCTGATGGTATAGCAACGTTTTGTCCAGTATCTGCAATAGATAGTAAGAACGATATCCAATTAATTGATGGTTATATACAGTTCTTTAAAGTCGGCGTCTCGTTACCAATCGTTTATAGTGATTTTTCCAAACTTTAGATGAACAATAAGGTAGAACTATTCCATCAGCACGTTTAGCACCATCATCAGCACAAAACTGATAGCGAAGCCGATAGTGCTGAGGTCGCTGTGCTGACCGCTTTGCTTTTGGTATCTTATAAAAAAACGAGAGTAGAGAGTGGAATGTTGAAAGTTATGACTACCTTTGTTGGGAATTATCGTTGTTTGAAGAAACAACATATCATTCAACCTCTAACTATTAATATTAAATATGGCATTATCCAATATAGAGAAGCATTACAACAAGCACCCCGAAGACCTTCGCTTGCAGCGCAGGCACGGCATCGTAGAGTTTGAAACCACCATGCATCACTTGCGCCGTTTCATCAAGCCAGACTCGTTCCTGCTCGACATTGGTGCAGGAACGGGACGCTACACCTCGGCTCTTATGGCTGAAGGCTATCGGGTGAAGGCGGTGGAGCTGGTGCGTCGCAATATAGATGTTTTCTTGAAGCGTGAGCCTACGGCAGACGTTGTGCAGGGCGACGCGCGCAATATGCCGTTTCTGCCTACGGGGGGTGCTGACGTTACGCTGTTGCTCGGTCCGCTCTATCACCTCATCGGCGATGAGGAGAAGCTGAAGGCCCTGAACGAGGCAAAGCGCGTTACAAAACCAGGAGGACTGATTTTCGTGGCTTACTTGATGAACGAATACAGCATCCTGTCGTATTGCTTCGACGAGGACAGGATAGAAGGACTGATGGAGCGTGGGGCGGTTGACGGGGATTTCCATATTCAGGCTCAGGCAGACGAGCTGTACGACTATGTGCGTATAGACGACATCAACCGACTTGACGAACGTGCCGGCTTGAAACGTGTAACCATCTTCTCGCCAGACGGGGCTTCCGACTATATGCGCACGCGTCTCAACCGTATGAGTGACGAGACGTTTGCGCGTTTCATAGAATATCAGAAGTGCATCTCCGAGCGTGCCGACCTTATTGGAGCCGGCAGCCATGTGGTGGATGTTGTAAGAGTTTGAATTGTTGAATAAGTGATAGAATTATGAAGACCCTTCCATACATAGTGTTCAGTTTTCTTATGCTCTGCGCATTGTGCACAAGCATAAGCAGTTATCGCAGAACAGAACATATGATAGCGCAGGATGTAAATAGAGCATTGGAGCAGGTCCTTGCGACGATGCCCGACAATGTGGTCACTACAGATACCATACGCTGCTATCGCAACAACCTCACCATAGCCGAGTTGAAGGACACGGCAGGAATAGCCATGCGTACCGTGCGTATGGATGGACGTTGGGAGACCCGGCTTGTGGCAGAGGCTAACTGTGGCTTTGCCACCACCTTTGGGATGTCCGATCAGAGGGCATCAGGTTCTATATTGTTTGTCGGTATGCTATGGCTGTTATGTAGTTTGTGGTACGTAAGGAGGAAAGGACCGGAGCTGGTGTCGCAAGGCATATCATACGGCGGTATTGTCTTCCATAACGATACGTTTATGACGCAAAGGGGTGGAGCGGATTCGTCTTACGCCTATGCAGCATTCGCTGCTCGAAATGTTTATGACGAACGACACGCATACGCTATCGAAACAGGATATTTGCGAGCGGCTATGGCCGAAGAAACCTGATGCAAGCGATACGCTCTACACGCTGATAAGACGCATAAAACCTATTGTAGAGACTAATAGTAGGTTGAAGATAGAGTCGGATAGGGGCAGAAGCTACAGTCTGAGACTCAAGTAGATAGCCATTTGTCAGCCACTTGTCAGGGAAATGTCAGACTAATCGATAGAATTTCTTTTAAGAGGAGTGTACTTTTGCACCAGAACAAAATTTGGTGCAAGATGAAACGATTGATTACACTTTCTATTATTATGTCTTCCGCATTCGGTGCTTATGCCCAGGATGTGGAGGGGCGCGTTACGCTCGATGAAGTTACTGTTAAAGCAGCTAAGGTTGTGAACAAAGCAGACGGTATGATAATATATCCTACCGATGTTCAAAAGCGGTATTCCAACAATGGTTACAGCATTCTTGAGAAACTGTCGTTTGCCAATCTGCGTATCGACAACATCAACCACACGATTACGGCTATCGACAATAGGGGAGAAGTTCAGCTCCGAGTCGATGGTGTCGTAGTGGGCAAGGTGGAGATGTTGGCTCTCGATCCGAAGGACATCGCAAAGATCGACTACATAAACAATCCAGGTGTGCGTTATGGCGACGACATAGCATACGTCATAAATATCATTACACGCAGAAGCGAGAGCGGCTATACCATTGGTACCGACCTTACGTCGGCACTTACCACTCTGCAGGGCAATGGAATGGTGTACGGCAAGTGGAGCCGTGGCAAGAGCGAATGGGCGCTCTCGTATGGTATGAGCGGTTATAAGACCAAAGGCGTAAAGAGCAGACAGACAGCAGAATACACGTTGGCTGACGGCAGCGTACACATAATAGACCGTAACGACGTAGAATCGCTTCGCAAATCGATAGCGCACGAAGCAAAACTTACCTACAATTGGGCGGATTCTACTGCCACAGTCTTCCAGACTTCATTGAGCGGAGCGTTCAACAACGCCCCTGACAACTGCGATGTTAAGGATATTACGGACGGCACTCGCCAATACATTGCAACAAGTCGCAACGCAGACAAGAGCTGTTCGCCGGTATTGGATATTTACTTCTTTCGCCAGTTCACCCCTCGCCAGTCCATTGCCGCCAATGCTGTAGGCACATATATCTACACGCAGACCAACTCCTTCTATGACGAGGGCTCTCCATATAAATATAATGTGGACGGCAGGACGGCTTCGCTGCTCACAGAGGTGATCTACGAGAACCGATTGAAGCCTTTCACGCTCTCTATGGGCGTAAAATATAATTATAAATACATTAAGAACTCCTATCAGGGCGATGCTTCTTCTTTGACAAATACGGATAACAACCGCTTGTATAGCTTTGCCGAAATTAAAGGCACGCTCCGACAACTGCGCTTTTCTTTAGGTGTGGGCGCAAGTTACATTCATTACACGCAGAACGGCCATAGATACAACTTCGGGACATTCCACCCGAAGGCATCGCTCACATATAACATCAGCAACAACGTACAGTTGAGTTATACGTGTCAGATGCAGGATAAAGTGTCTCGCATTGCGATGACGAGTGATGCTATGATTCGCACCAACAGTATGGAATGGACAGTGGGCAATCCCGACTTGAAGCCGTCGCATGATATGGAACACCGTCTGCAAGTCTCATACAACAACAACCGCTTGCAGACCTTCTTCGATGGCTACTTCAAGCAATGCTTCAAACCGAATATGGCTCACTATGAGCGAACTGGCGACAATCATTTCGTCTATACACAGACAAACCAAAAAGAGATTGATGCATTGAACGTTATGGCATACGCTGGCTACTGGCTCCTGCCCGAAAAGCTTCAGATTGCTGCTAACGGAGGATTGTTCAGATGCTTCAACTTCGGCAACGACTATACTCATTGCTATACCTCGTGGTTCTATGCTTGCAGCATCACGGCTTATCTCGGCAACTTCACATTGCAGGGATATGTTGACAACGGCAGCCGCTTCTTGGAGGGCGAATCGAAAGGATACAACGGAGCCTATTCTGTCGTGAAAGCATCTTATACGTGGCGCGACTGCCAGTTGTCGTTGTCGTGGGCAAATCCACTTGACAATAACTACAAGGCATACGAGAACGAACTGCTGAACCGTAATCTTTATAAGCATACCATCGGCTATTCGAGGGGCAACGGCAACCAGGTGGCTCTAAGCATTTCGTGGCGGCTTAGCCGAGGTGGCAGGCATAAGGCTGCAGAGAGGAGGATAAGGATGAGCGATACGGATAATGGTATTATGAAATAAAAAAGTCTATTATTCTTTGCAAAAATGGTTGTATGTAAAAATAAAAGTATAACTTTGTGGACAGTTTGATTAAATAAAACTAATTTGTCATGGTTAAAATCACATTTCCGGATGGTTCTGTTCGTGAGTACGAGCAGGGCGTAACGGGGTTACAAATCGCCGAGAGCATTTCGCCGGCTCTCGCTCGCAACGTTGTATCTTGCGGTGTTAATGGCGAAACAGTTGAACTCAACCGTCCTATCAACGAGGATGCAACTATCGCTCTTTACAAGTTTGAGGACGAGGAAGGCAAGCACACTTTCTGGCACACTTCTGCCCACCTCTTGGCTGAGGCGCTGAAGGAACTCTATCCTGGCATTCAGTTCGGCTTTGGTCCGGCTGTGGAGAACGGCTTCTTCTACGACGTTATGCCGAAGGAGGGTGATGTCATCAGTGAGAACGACTTCCCCAAGATTGAGGCTAAGATGAAGGAACTGGCTAAGAAGAACGAGGCTGTCGTTCGTCGCGATGTGTCAAAAGCTGAGGCTCTTGCTGAGTTCAAGGCTGACGGTCAGGAGTACAAGTGCGAGCATATCGAGGAAGACCTCGAGGATGGCACAATTTCTACATACACACAGGGCAACTTCACCGACCTCTGCCGTGGTCCGCACTTGATGAACACTGGTGCTATCAAGGCTGTGAAGATTACGAGCGTAGCCGGTGCGTTCTGGCGTGGCGATGCAAAGCGCGACCAGATGACACGTATCTATGGTATCTCGTTCCCGAAGAAGTCGATGCTCGACGAGTATCTCCTCATGCTTGAGGAGGCTAAGAAGCGCGACCACCGCAAGATCGGTAAGGAGATGGAGCTCTTCATGTTCTCTGACCGTGTAGGTAAGGGTCTGCCTATCTGGCTTGCTAAGGGTACACAGTTGCGTCTGCGCTTGCAGGAGTTGCTCCGCAAGATGCTTAAGCCGTACAACTACGAGGAGGTTATCACTCCGGGTATCGGTGGCAAGAGCCTGTACGTGACTTCGGGCCACTACGCTCACTACGGCAAGGACGCTTTCCAGCCTATCCACACACCTGAGGAGGACGAGGAGTATATGCTCAAGCCGATGAACTGTCCTCACCATTGCGAGGTGTTCGCACGCAAACCGCGTTCGTACAAGGATCTGCCGTTGCGCATCGCAGAGTTTGGTACTGTATTCCGCTATGAGAAGAGCGGTGAGCTTCACGGTTTGACACGTGTTCGTACCTTCACCCAGGACGATGCTCACATCTTCGTGCGCCCAGAGCAGGTAAAGAAGGAGTTTGAGAACATCATCGACATCATCCTTAAGGTGTTCCGCATCTTTGGTTTCGAGAACTACGAGGCACAGATTTCACTTCACGACCCGAAGGATACTGAGAAGTACATCGGTAGCGAGGAGATTTGGGCAGAGAGCGAGAACGCTATCCGCGAGGCTTGCCGTGAGAAGGGTCTTGAGACTCACGAGGAGGTAGGCGAGGCTGCGTTCTATGGTCCGAAGCTCGACTTCATGGTGAAGGACGCCATCGGCAGACGTTGGCAGCTTGGTACAATCCAGGTTGACTACAACTTGCCGCAGCGCTTCAAGCTCGAGTATACTGCAGAGGACAACTCTAAGCAGACACCGGTTATGATTCACCGCGCTCCGTTCGGTTCGCTCGAACGCTTCACAGCCGTACTCATCGAGCATACAGCAGGTCACTTCCCATTGTGGCTCATTCCTGATCAGGTGGCTATCCTCCCGATTTCGGAGAAGTATAACGACTACGCTCGCGAGGTGAAGACGTTCTTCGACAAGGCTGGCGTACGCGCTCTCATCGACGACCGCAACGAGAAAATCGGCCGCAAGATTCGCGACAACGAGCTCAAGCGTGTTCCGTACATGGTTGTAGTTGGCGAGAAGGAGGCTGCAGAGGGTCTCGTTTCTATGCGTAAGCAGGGTGGTGGCGAGCAGGCTACCATGACTAAGGAAGAGTTTGCAAAGCGCATCTGCGATGAGGTTGCAGAGCAGCTGAAGCTTGCTGAGGATTAAATTACGTAGGAGTCTACGGCATCCTTGCCGTGGACATGTGGTATGAGAAAGATTGCTCACACCTCCTATGCTATAATTTATCAATGCCCATTAATCAGATTTCAATGTCTGACTAATGGGCATTTCTTTTGTCGCTTTTTCAAGCAAAGTTGAGGTGTTGAGGAGTTGAGAAGTTGAGGAGTTGAGATGGTGAGTGTTGTAAGATGTTGAGGTGTTGAGGTGAATAAAAATGGGGCAAATTTTTGCTATTTCGCATATAATAACTAATTTTGTACTTATGAGTGAACCATTAGCTGAAAGAATGCGCCCGCGCTCGTTTGACGATTATGTCGGACAGCAGCATTTAGTGGGCAAGGATGCCGTGCTGCGCAAGATGATTGAGAGCGGACGCGTGTCCTCCTTTATATTGTGGGGACCGCCAGGAGTGGGCAAAACCACTCTCGCACAGATTATTTCGCATCGTCTTGAAACACCGTTCTACACGCTTAGTGCCGTGACGAGTGGTGTTAAGGATGTGCGCGACGTGATAGAGCGTGCCAAGAGCGGACGCTTCTTCAATTCGGCTTCGCCCATTCTCTTCATCGACGAGATTCATCGTTTTAGCAAGTCGCAGCAGGACTCTTTGCTCGGAGCAGTGGAACGTGGCATCGTCACGCTCATAGGTGCCACCACAGAGAACCCGTCGTTCGAGGTGATACGCCCGTTGCTGTCGCGCTGTCAGCTGTATGTTTTGAAACCTTTGGAGAAGGAAGACCTGCTGCAACTGCTCAACCGCGCCGTTACAACCGACGTTGAACTTTCAAAACTCAACATCCAGTTGAAAGAGACAGATGCTTTGCTGCGCTATAGCGGTGGCGACGCACGCAAGTTGCTCAACATCCTGCAGCTTGTCGTTGAGTCGTGTCCCGGCGATCAGATAGTGATAGACGACGAGATGGTTGTGGCGTGCCTGCAGCAGAACCCGCTTGCCTACGACAAGGAGGGAGAGATGCACTACGATATTATCTCGGCGTTCATCAAGAGTATTCGCGGAAGCGACCCTGACGGCGCACTCTATTGGATGGCGCGCATGATAGAGGGTGGGGAAGACCCGCAGTTCATAGCCCGTCGCCTTGTCATTAGTGCGGCAGAGGATATCGGACTCGCCAATCCCAATGCACTGCTGCTTGCCAACGCCGCCTTTGATGCGGTTATGAAGATAGGATGGCCCGAAGGACGCATACCACTGGCGGAGTGTGTGGTCTATCTCGCTACCAGTGCGAAGAGCAATTCGGCGTATCTCGGCATCAATCACGCCTTGGATATTGTGCGTCAGACTGGCAACCAGCCAGTTCCGCTCCATCTGCGCAATGCTCCGACGAAGCTGATGAAGGACCTCGGCTACAGCGACGGCTATAAATACTCGCACGATTACCCCAACCACTTTGCCCCACAACAGTATATGCCCGATGCGCTTAAGGATACACGCATCTGGCAACCGCAACATTCGCCAATCGAGGAGCGGCAGTATCAGCACATGCTCCAGTGTTGGGGCGATAAGTATAAGAACGAATAAAGTAATTCAACCAATAATATTGACAGGAATATGAAGATAGTAGTGTTAGACGGTCAGGGTGTAAACCCTGGCGATATCTCTTGGAACAGAATTGAAGAACTTGGCGAACTTACCGTTTATCCGCGCACAGCGCCCGAAGAAGTGCTGCAGCATGTGGGCGACGCAGAGATTGCGCTTACTAACAAGACGGTGTTCGACGCCAACATCATAGCCCAGCTCAAGAACACGAAGTATATCGGTGTGCTTGCTACTGGCTACAACGTGGTAGACACAAAGGCGGCACGCGAGCGTGGCATCGTTGTGACGAACATTCCGGCGTACAGCACGGACAGCGTGGCACAGATGGTGTTCGCTCACTTGCTCAATGTCTCTAACCATGTAGAACACTATGCTGAGGAGACGCGCAACGGCGTATGGAGCCGTTGTCCAGACTTCTGCTACTGGAATAAGCCGCTCTTTGAGCTTGCAGGCAAGACTCTCGGCATTGTAGGACTTGGAAACATTGGCATGAAAGTGGCGCAGATAGCGCAGGCATTCGGCATGAACGTGCTTGCGTACACAAGCAAGACTCCTGATCAGCTCCCAGAGGGTATTCGCAAGACAACGCTCGACGGACTCTTCGGCGCTTCCGATGTCGTATCGCTGCATTGCCCGCTTACAGACACAACACGCGAACTGATGAACAATACTTCTATCGAGAAGATGCGTGACGGCGCGATACTCATCAACACTGGTCGTGGACCTCTTGTGAACGAAGCAGATGTAGCCGACGCACTTGCTTCGGGCAAGCTCGGTGCTTATTGTGCTGATGTGCTTTCATGCGAACCACCATCGCCGTCAAATCCTCTTGTCGGTGCACCACATGCATTCATCACGCCACACGTGGCATGGGCTACGCTTGAGGCTCGCTTGCGCTTGATGGATATCGCTGTGAACAACATCAAATCGTTTCTTGAAGGCTCACCTACTAATGTTGTTAACTAAATATGATGCCTACAGAAGATATCTACCAGCCCCTACTTAACGTTATTGAGTTTCTGGGTACCTTCGCCTTTGCTATCTCTGGCATCCGTCATGCCGCAGCCAAGCGCTTCGACTGGTTCGGAGGCTTCGTATGTGGCGTTGCCGTGGCTATCGGTGGAGGTACGCTGCGCGATATAATGCTCGGCGTAACGCCGTTCTGGATGACTTCCTCTATTTATCTCATCTGTACGTTCATGGCGCAGATGTTCGTCATCGTCTTTGCGCGATCGTTGAAGAGTCTTGACAATACGTGGTTCTTCTTCGACACGCTCGGCTTGGCGCTCTTCACCGTAGCCGGCTTGCAGAAGACACTCGACTGCGGTCACGCCTTCTGGGTGGCTATAATCATGGGTACCATAACGGGTTCGGCAGGCGGTGTCATCCGCGACGTGCTGTTGAACAACGTGCCCGTCATCTTCCAAAAGGAGATATACGCTATGGCGAGCATCATCGGCGGATTGGCTTATTGGGCACTCGTAGAGCTTGGTTGCGATATGACCATTTCTGTTATCATCGCCTTCCTCCTTATCGTAGCAATACGCATCCTCGCCGTGAAGTACCACATCTCACTGCCAGTGTTGCGAGGGGAGGAATAGTTATATTGTGTAGCATGGTGTGTAATACAAATTCAAATGAAAAGTGTTACACATCGTGTTACGCCTATCTTATTATATCTTCGTCTTGATAGTCAGCCTCACCTAAGAAGGCGGTATGTGACATTATTAATGTCTGCTTGGGTATTATGTGTATATAACAAAAAAGGAGCTTTGACACAACCTCAACCAGGGCTTTGTCGGTAAGCAACGCCTTATGCCGTACTTCAACCGACAAAACAACGATGACCTTATCCTCGCCATCCAGTCCGCAGGAGTGGAGCGAGGACGCAACGGCTTCCGCAAAAACAAGTCTATGGAAAAGCAGCCGGAGTCCGAAGAAGACCTTCTCGAACACCGAACCGACGGCACCGATGCCTTCGACACACTCTATATCGGCTGCGAGAAATTCCCACAGCACGATTTATATCCAATTGCAATTGGTGGTGTGAGATAATTGTTATATCTTTGCACAATATTGAATTTAAATTAGTAAATATGAAACTTTGGACTTTAGTTGACATAAATAGAACACATGAGAAATTTGGCGAATATAAACTTCTCATAGCAGACAAGAATTGGAACGATAAAGGTTATTATACTCTTTACAAAATTACATATCAACAACCGAAAGATTTCTACAATAAATGTTTGGGAGATATAAAGATATTCAACCCAAATTATGAGGAAAATTACAGGGCTTCTATAACAGATATTCATACTCCGTATGTTGCTTTCATTTTAGATAAAATTTGTGCAATGGCTTTATTTTTAGTTCTCACGCCTGCAGAAAGAAAAGAGTTGATTGAAACCTTACATATAACATTCGATTGTACGAAATACCAATCTCTTCCAGTCTTTACAGAATCTGTTTTAAGAGGTTATACATTAGAAAGCTTTATTAAAGAGCAAGATGAAATAAAAAACTTATGTTGTCAGACATTAATCCTGCCCATTATATTTCGTCAACGGGTGAAAATGACATAAAAAATGTTCTCCGTAATTTTTCTGAAATTAACATAGAATAAGAAAGCGGAACACTGCCAAATATGACTTCTACAAAGGCACAAGGCGAATGAAGCTGCTGGACTCTAACGAAATCCGGCAGCTTCGCGATGTGTGTATATTTGAGGTGAATGGGATTGAGGTGTTATGTAGACCCTCCTTTATTTTATTTTCCTAAATCGTTCTTGTAATTCTTTCATACGGTCTATAAGTTCTGCAAACGATAGTTTAGTACCGTATATGAAGTAGTCGCACATTTCTGCATAGTCTGACTTCCAATCTGGAATAAGTCCTTCATGAGAGTACTCAAATCTAATTATATGCAGAAATGTATTAATACTAAATTAACTTATTTTAAGTAGAAAACATCGCAAAAGTTTTCTACACTACTGTAAGGATTAAATATGTAAAGATAATATAAATCTATCATCTCTACATAGAATTATGGTATTATATCCTCAAATCCGCAACTAAGCCCTTCAACGTCCTTATTGCGTGCGCACGTCCTCTCATTACTGAATTATCAGATAAATTGAGGCTGAAACACCCACTTCTGCCTACAATATCCCCTTACCCCACAATGCGACTTGAGACAATACGCTGTATCATGTTCAAATCTCTCAAAGAACCTCTTCTTGAAATCTTACTGATTGCTCGTAATGTACTGATAATCAATACTAATTGGAATGGCAAAATGACGAAAGAAACAAATTAGAAACAACAAAACCAAGAAACCTAACATTGAAAGCATGAGAAAACAAAAATTAACACGAAAAACAATGGTAATTTTCCGATTTTGACATTTTAAGAACATGGCAAATAGAACAAATATTTATGAACGCATATATGTATCTTGCCATGTTGGGAAACCAATTGCTTAGTCCCATTTTTGCAGATTATATTTCTATTTTGTCTAAATTACGACGGAATACAGCAGA